>Ga0209055_1000216_pt1 | contig 40502 bp, 42 predicted proteins | sample GraSoiAngelo_110_FD_185875 | JGI IMG/M metagenome (GOLD analysis project Ga0209055, IMG submission 185875) | Grasslands soil microbial communities from the Angelo Coastal Reserve, California, USA - 14_0903_12_30cm (SPAdes) (version 2) | ecosystem: Environmental > Terrestrial > Soil > Grasslands ... | reverse complement strand
AATGAGAGCCGCGCCTCGGCCGGCGGGGCCCCAGCCCCGCGACGGCCTGCAGCGCGCCTCTCGAATCAGAGCCGCGCCTCGGCCGACGGGGCCCCAGCCCCGCGACGGCCTGCAGCGCGCCTCTCGAATCAGAGCCGCGCCTCGGCCGACGGGGCCCCAGCCCCGCGACGGCCTGCAGCGCGGACATCGGTACCGAATCGGTCACGGCAGAGTTCCCACGGAGACGCGTTGCCGATCGCGTCGAAGAAATTTGTAGGCGGCCCGCGCCTGGAGCGCGAGATGAAAGGGCAGCTTGCCGACGGTCCAGGACCAGTCGACGTGTGCGCGCGTACGGCCGGCCAGGAGCGCCCGGCGCAGCGAGTCGGCGTCCCGGCCCTCGAACCGCGTGACTGCGCTGCCGACGTACCAGACGTCGTGCGCATCGCTCCCGGCGGTCACCGGGAGCATCAGCTCCAGGTTGCGGAGCGCCGCCCACGCGTTGTAGGGCGCCGAGAACACGCCCGCGTTGTTGACCGCCTCGATCGCGTCGAGCGGCAGATCACGGATCAGCCGCGCGATCGAGGCGTGACCGCGGCTGACGCCGCGCAGCGGGTGGAACGGATGCGCCGCGACGGCGAGGCCGCCCTGCGCGTGGATCTCGCCGATGGTCTCGAGCGCGCTGAGACCGGGCGGCACGCACTCCTCGAGAAAGAGGCCCAGGAGGTGGCCGTTGAGCGTACTGATCTCCTCGCCGACCACGACGTCGACGCCGAGCTCGGGGTGCTCCCGTGCCCACTCGCGCGCCCGGAGCGCGCCGCGGATCTCGTCGTGGTCGGTGATGGCCACGACGTCGACGCGCCCGGAAGCCGCCTCGAGAATGGCCTCGGGGCGCTGGGCGCCATCGCTCCAGAGGGTGTGCACGTGCAGGTCACCGCGACCGTACGTACTCGTCCTCATCGCGAACGAGTTTGGCCGCGGAGTGTGAACGATCTATCACGCTCCGCGTGAAGTTTCGGTGACGGGCGGCGCGCCCGCCATGGCGGCTGCTTACGCGACGCGCGGGCCTGCGCTGGACGAGATCAGCCTAGGACGGGATCGTGTGTCGATACCGTGAAATCTCGGCGAAACTCTGGCGACGGTGAACGGGAGCGTGATACGGTCGCGCGATGCCCCCCTCGAAGCGTGCCCTCTTCCTGGACTGGGGCGGCACTCTCGCCCTCACCAAGAACAATCGGACGGTCGTCGACACCACGGGCCACCCCGTGCTCATGCCCAACGTGGGCGCGACGCTCGCCCGCGAGCGCCCGCGCTTCGACGCGTGCTTCATCGTCTCCAACCAGGCGCGCGTCTCGAAGGGGGAGATCTCGGCGGCCGAGGTTCTGCGGCGGTTCGCCTGGGCCAACGAGCGGCTCGGGAGACCGTTCACCGACTACCGCCTCTGCCCCCACGCGGACGCGGACGGCTGCGACTGCCGCAAGCCACGACCCGGGATGTTCCTCGAGCTGGCCCGTCTCCACGGCGTGAGCCTGAGCGCATCCACTCACGTCGGTGACTCCGAGAAGGATCGTGACGCGGCGGCCGCGGCGGGCGTCGGAACGTTCGTCTGGGCGCGGGAGTTCTTCGGCTGGGTCACGCCACCCGGCGGGTGATTCAGTCTTTCTCCTGGGCCGCCATGGGAATCCGGGGGGGATCCGGGGGAGCGGCGTCGAGCCCACCGACATTCAGCCACACGCGTACGGTCGTACCCCGGCCCGGCTCGCTCTCGATCTTGAGCTGGCCGCCGTGGGCGAACACGAGGTGCTTGACGATCGCGAGCCCGAGGCCCGTGCCGCCGAGCTCGCGCGATCGCGCCTTGTCGACGCGGTAGAACCGCTCGGTGATCCTCGGCAGGTCGGACGGCGGGATCCCGATGCCGGTGTCGACCACGTCGACCTCGATCCAGCCGTCCGCCGGCTCCTGGACCCGCACCGTCACGCGGCCGCCTTCGGGCGTGTACTTGACGGCGTTGTCGACCAGGTTGATGAGGATCTGCACGAGCCGATCGCGGTCCGCCGGCACCGGCGGTAGATCGCGCGGGAGCTGGCTCCGCAGCCCGACCTTCCCGCTCTTGGCCTTCGGGCCGATGATCGCCAGCACCGCGTCGACGGCTTCGTCGAGCCGCGTCGGTGCGAGCTTGAGCGCGACGCGCCCGAGCTCGATGTTCGACAGGTCCATCAGGTCGTTGAGCAGCCGCCCGAGCCGCTCGGTGTGTCGAAAAACGATCTCGAGGAACCGCCGGGCGTGTTCCTGCTCTTCGAGGGCGCCGGCCAGCAGCGTCTCGAGATAGCCCTGGATCGCGGTGAGTGGCGTGCGCAGCTCGTGCGAGACGTTGGCCACGAACTCTGTGCGCACCTGCTCGAGCCGGCGCAGCTCGGTGACGTCGTGCAGTACCATGACGACACCGACCTCGTTCGCCCCCAGACGGAGCGGCACCGCATTCACCTGCAGTCGCCGCTCGACCGGGCTCGCGAGCCTGAGCTCGCGATGCGAGACGTTGCCCCGGTCGACCCCGCGGCCCTCGCGGAACGCCTCGTGCAGCTCCGTGTTGCGGATCACCTCCAGGAACGGCTTGCCCTCCCCACGCGTCGCGTCCAGGCCGAACATGGACCGCGCCCGCTCGTTCATCAACAGGATGATGTCGCGGCCGTCGACGGCGATGACGCCCTCGATCATGCCGTCGAGGATCGCGGTGGCCTTCGCCTGCTCGTGGCCGAGGTCGTGCACCTTCTCCCGGAGCCTCGCCGCCAGCCCGTTGAGCGCGCGGCCGAGCGCGCCGATCTCGTCCGGCGAGCGAATCGGCGCCCGCACCGCGAAGTCGCCCTCGCTCATCTGATGCGCGATCGTCTGCATCTGCACGACGGGCTTGGTCACGCGGCGGGCCACGAAGAGGCCGATTCCGAACGCGACGGCGAGCGCGACCAGGCCGCCGGCCAGCATCACGCGGTGGATCGCCGCGTACGACGAGGTCACCGCCGCCACCGGCAGGGCCACGCGGAGGACGCCGATCACGCGCCCACCGTCGGAGATCGGGAGCGCCTCGTAGAGGAGCGAGGTGCCGATCGTCGCGCTCGTTCGCCGGTCGCGCCCGACGCGGCCGGCGAGGGCCGCGCGCACTTCCGGGCGCGCGCCATGATTCTCGACGCGCGGCAGTTCGTCGACGGCCACCTCCGAGTCGCCCAGCACGCGCCCGTCCGTCGCGATCACGGTGACCCGCGAGGCCGTGGGCCGCGAGCCCCGCAGCGTGAAAGCCCGGAAGTCGGCCGGCGAGGCCTCCCGCAGCACGAGGTCACGCGCCTCGTCGTGCAGGAGCCGGCCGATGCTGGCCAGGCGTACCTCGAGCGTGTCCACCGCGAACGCCTCGAGGGCCCGGTTGAGGTAGAGACCCGCGGCGATCGTCGTGATGGCGACGAAGCCGACGAGCGTCAGCGTGAGCTTGCGCGCGATGCTGCGGCGGAGAAAGTGGACGAACGCGCGGGTCATGACCGGTCAGCCTCGAATCGATATCCCACCGACTTGACCGTCGCGATGCGGCTTCCGGCGTCGCCGAGCTTCGCCCGCAGGCGTCTGACGTGCACGTCGACGGTCCGTGACTCGATCACATCCGCGCGTGCGTAGCCCCACACGCGGTTCAGGAGATACTCCCGCGAAAGGACGCGCCCGGCCGATTCGAGGAGCGCCTGTCGAGCGTCACCGGCCCCACCGAGAGGACGGGGCTCGCGGGGTCCGGGTGCGCGCGGCGCAGCACCGCCCGCACCCGCGCCACGAGCTCCTTTGGCGAAAACGGCTTGCCCACGTAGTCGTCGGCGCCGACCTCGAGGCCGACGACCCGGTCGACTTCGTCGGACTTCGCGGTGAGCATGATGATCGGCAGGGACGCGGTGCTGGTATCGCGGCGGAGCCGGCGGCACACCTCGAGACCGTCGAGCTCGGGAAGCATGAGATCGAGGACCACCAGATCGGGAATCGCCGTCTTCACTTCGCGAAGCGCGTCCGACCCGCTGGTGGCGGTCCGGCAGCGGAAGCCGTCCCGCTCGAGGTGCAGGACGACGAGCCGGCGGATGTCCGGCTCATCCTCGACCACGAGAACCTCGCGGGCCATCGCCTACTGGCGACAGACCCTGAAGTTCGCGTAGTCCCCTTGCGCCGTGGAATTCGTGTCGTCGGAGTCGGTCAGCACGGCGATGCCGGCGGGCTTGGGTGTCTCTTTCACGTCGAAGTATTTCTTGTAGTCTTCGAGGACATTCACGCGCTCCTCGACCCACTCGCCCTTCTTCTCGGGCGCACCGCTCCGCAGCACCCGGACCTGCGTGAGGCCCATGTTCGAATCGAGCCGCGTGCCGACCGGTACTTTCTCGCTCCAGATGTACTTGACCGCCTTCGGTCCCCTGATGCGCGAATAGGGCACGAGCATGTAGACGGCCAGGGCGCTGTCGTTGGTCTTGGACTCACGCTCGTCGCCGCCCTTCGGGAACTCGAGAGGTCTCCAGGACCACACGAGCATCGGATAGGCGCCCAGGTCCCACTCGTACTCCTTCGCGACCTGGACGCCGAGTCCCTTGGCGGTGGCGCGCAAGAACCGCAGGCCCGATTCCTCCGCGGTTCGGTACACCTCTTTGCCGGAGTCCTTTCGGAGCTTCCAGTCGCCGGGCAGCTCACCCACCTTGGCCGTGGAGAAGTCCTCGATCGTGCGGCAGTCGGACTGGGCGGCCAGGGGACCAGCCACGGTCAGGAGCAGGAACGTCGAGAGAATCAGCGCGAGCGACCAGGGGTCGGCGCGTGTCATGCCTTGAGGCTAGCACACGCCGACCCCATGAAGGGGCGCGCAGCCGCGTCGCTAGCGTCGCAGCACGTGCTCCGCGGTGTCGTAGGCTTCCCGAAACTCGCGCACCGCGTGGAAGTAGCGGCCCGCGCGGAGAGCAGCCAGGCCTTCATTGTACTCGGCCTGGGCGCGGCGCACCCGCAGGTCGCGGGTACCGGCTTTGGCGATCGCTTCTATGAGCATCTTGGAGGCTGCGTCGCGTACTGCCGTCGCGACGTTGATGTCCGTCTTGCCGTCGACGATGCGCTTCACGAACGACGCGATCATCCGGTTCGCCGTGTCGAGGTCGCCCTTCAGCTTGGCGTTCTCGGCCGGCAAGGTCCCGAGTTGCTTCTGGAGATCGGCCATTTGACTCTGCAGCCCGGTGATCTGGTTCTTCAGGCTCGTCACCTGGCTCGCGAGCGTCGTGTTCTGTGAAGTCAGCGTGGCGTTCTGCGACGTCAGCGTGGCGTTCTGCGATGTCAGCGTCGCGTTCTGCGATGTCAGCGCGGTGTTCTGCGTCGTCAGCGTCGCGTTCTGGGTCTTGAGATTGTTGACCTGGGTCTGGAGGTTGTTGACCTGATTCGTGAGCGTGTTGACCTGACCCTGGAGATCGGAGTTCTGCCGCCCCAGCGAGGCGATCGTCTGGTTGGCGGCCATCAGTTGCTGCTGGAGATCCGCGATCTGTCGCTGCAGCGGCGCGATCTGGTCGTCACACGACGCCGTCCCGCCGGGCACGCCGGCCACGAACGAACCGTAGACCTCCGGATTCTCGCCGACCCTCACCGTGGCCACCACGGTGTTCGTCGCCGCCCTGATGACCGACACGGTGCCGAGCGCCCTGTCTTGGGCGACGAAGATGAACGCGCCCGTGGGATCAGTCGCCACGCCGTAAGGACTCAGTCCGACGTCGATACTTCGCACGATCGCGCCCGCGGCGACGTCATAGACAAAGACAGTGCCGTCGAGATTGTTCGCGACGTAGACGAAGCTTCCCGAAGGGCTCACCGCGACCCCTATCGGGAAGGTACCGACCTGCATCGTCGAGAGCACGGCGTTGGTGGTGGCGTCGATCACCGAGAGCGACGAGTCGTCGTGGTTGGCGACGTAGACGCGAGTACCCGATGGGTCAACCGCGAGACCCATTGGAGCAAGGCCGACCGCCAGCACTCCCATGAAGGTATTGCTGGTGGCGTCGATCACGCCCACGACGTTGGCTGCCGTGTCCGAGAGGTAGACGCGGCTTCCCGCCGGATTGATCGCAATCCCAAAGATCTGCCTCAAGCCGGGAGTCGAGATCGTCGCGACGACAGCGTTGGTGGCGGTGTTGATGACCGAAACCGTCCCCTGGTTGGCGACATACACCCGCGTGCCGGTGGCGTTCACTGCCACGCCGGTCGGGTTCGTCCCAACGGGCACGGTCGCGACGACGGTGTTGGACGCCGTGTCGATCACCGAGACCGTGCCGTCCCAAGAGTTAGCGACGTACACGCGCGTGCTGCTCGGGTTCACCGCCACGCCCAACGGGAGTTGGCCCACCGTCACCGTCGCGATAGGGCGCGCCGCAGTCGGGTCGACCACCGACAGCGTGTTCGACATGAAATTCGACACGTATGCGAACGGCGCGGCGCCCGCTACCGACGCGGTGCTCAGGACTAGCGTCAACAGGGCGATGAGAATTCCGGAAACGCCTCTCGTTCCGGAAAATCGCTTGGGGAGCGGGCATTTAGTCTTCATGCCGTCCCGATAGTGCAGTGGCGATGCCAGACGCGAGAGTCGAATCTGTTTCGGGGCATACACGCGGACTTGGCCGCGCGCGTGGGTCAGATCGGCGTGACTGAACGGCAGCGACTGGCGAAATTCGTCAGCCGAAAAACCGGAAAACCCTCGCCAGTGGCGACGAATGACCTCGCGTCGGCTGGGCGCGAGCTAAATTAGCGTCCGCGGCGCCACCAGTGATGCACGAGGTTGTCGACGACCTCGCCGAGCTGGCCGATCGTCCGACATTCGCGGACGAAGTCGCACGACGGCGCGTAGAGCGGCATGACGCTGTCGCCGATGCCCCAGCCCCACTGACCTTCCGGATTCAGCCAGATGATGCCTTTCACGCGCTCGCGGATGAGCCGGAGCGCCCACGCCTGCGGATCGTTGTAGTTGTTGCGCGCATCGCCCAGCATGAGGATCGTCGTCTTGCGGTCGAGCGAGTCGAGCTCGGTCTTCGTGAACTGGCTGAACGCGAAGCCGAAGTCCGATCGACAGTGATAGTCGACCGGCGCGCCCTTGAGCGCCCACTCGATCGCGCGCTCGACCGGGTAGGTGTTGAAGGCCTGGGTCACCTCGGCGATCTCGGACACGAACACGTAGGACCGAACCCGGCTGAAACACTCCTGCAGGCTCCAGACCAGCTGCAGCATGAAGCGCGAGGCGTTGCGGACCGAGTCCGACACGTCGCAGATCGTGATCAGCTTCGGCTTCTCGCGGTGCCGGCGCTTGAGGAAGATCTCCATCGGCACGCCGCCGTACTGCAGGCTCTTGCGCGTGGTCCGCCGCGAGTCGAGGCGCCCCTTGTGCTCCTGCCGCTGGCGCAGCGCGAGCGCGTCCTTGATCTTGCGCGCCAGCCGTGCGACCACGCTCTTCATCTGAGAGATCTCGTCCGGCGTCAGCGCGAAGAGCGGCTTGTCCGCCAGCACCTCGCGCGTGAGCTTCTCGCCCTGGCGGTACGCGCGGCGCTCCAGCTCTCGCTCGACGTGCTGGCGAATCATGCGCTTGAAGGCCTCGAGCCGGAGCTCGAGGTAGTTGCGGATCCGGGCCAGCTGGCCGGGATCGAGCCCGCGCTGCTCGAGCGCCTTCATGATCCGCTCGAGATCGCCCTCGATGGCCGACCAGTCGAACTTGTCCGAGATCCGGCGCGAGAAGAAGCCGACCTGGAGGAAGTACATGAGCCGCTCGAGGCCGGCGTTCTGGCCGCCGGAGCGGATGGCCATCTCCATCTCGCTTCCCTGGCCCCGCATGAGCAGCTCGGTGAGCTCGTCGAGCTCCATGTTCTCGTCCGCCATCAGGTCGTCGAGGAGATCCTGAACGCGCGGATCTTCCGGGCCGAGCGCCTTCTTGAGGCCTTCGCCCAGCGCCTCGAGGTCGAGGAAGTAGAGGTTGAAGAGGCGATCGAAGGTCGGCTGATCGCGGAACTCCTTGATCAGGGTCGCGGCGAGCGTGGCCTTGAACGTCTCCCGGTCGCCCAGGCCGACCTCGGCGCTCGCGGCGAGCGCGTCGAGCGCCTCCGAGGGCGAGATGCGGATCTCGGCCCGGCGCAGGTCGCCGATGAATTCGAGGATTCGCTGGTCCATTAGATTTGCCGTCGGGGCGCCTTTGCGCCCGACGTTCGGCCCCTCATTCCGCGAGCACTTTGTCCAGCGAGCCCTTGACGCGCTCGAGATCCTTCTCGTGCTTGACCAGCATCGTCAGGGTCGACTCGACGATGCCGGGATCGAGCTCCCGCGCGTTCAGGATCACGAGCGAGCGCGCCCAGTCGAGCGATTCCGAGACCGACGGCAGCTTGCGGAGATCCATCGCGCGGATCTTCTGGACGGCGGAGACGACGGCCCGCGCGAGCTGTTCCGGGACTTCCGGCACCTTGAGCCGGATGATCTGCAGCTCGTCCGCCGGCGCCGGGAAGTCGATGAAGAGGTGCAGGCACCGGCGCTTGAGCCCGTCCGAAAGCTCGCGCGCGTTGTTCGAGGTGAGGACGACGAGCGGGATGTGCTTGGCCCGCACGGTGCCGAGCTCGGGCACCGAGACCTGGAAGTCTGAGAGCACCTCGAGCAAGAAGGCTTCGAACTCGGGCTCGGCCTTGTCGATCTCGTCGACGAGAAGAACGACCGGCTGCTCGGCCTGGATCGCCGCGAGGAGCGGACGCGGCGAGAGGAAGCGGTACGAGAAGAACGCGTCCTCCTGGCCGGCGATCTTCGCGACGGCGTCGGGGAGCGAGGGCGCGTCGGCGATCAGCTCGCCGATGCGGTCGCGCAGGAGCTGGGTGTAGAGGAGCTGCTTGGCGTACTTCCACTCGTAGAGCGCCTTGCCCTCGTCGAGTCCCTCGTAGCACTGCAGACGAATGAGCGGTCGCGCCGTGATCTCCGAGAGCGTCTTCGCCAGCTCGGTCTTCCCGACCCCGGCCGGCCCCTCGATGAGCACGGGCCGACCCATCCGCGCGGCCAGGAACACGACGGTGGACACACGGCGGCTCGCGATGTACCGGGCGTCCCTGAACCGCTGCTGGACTTCCTCGACGGACTCGAACATGATGGCTCCCTTGCTCCTGAGTTTCGGCCATTGTAGCAGGCATTTCGCGACCCTGAGGCCGCCGACCGGACGTGTACAATGCCACATGGCCGACGCCGCCCGCTACCATCGCCTGCAGCTCCTGCTGACGCTCGCCGGCCTCGGCCTCTCGCTCGCGTACCTGCTCGCGCTCATCGTGACGGACGGAGGCCAGGTGCTCGCGCGCGCGGCGGCCGGCATCACGCCCGCGCGATGGGGACAGGTCGCGCTGGTCGCGCTCGCCCTCGGCGTCGGGCAAGGCGTCCTCGGGCTTCCGCTGAGACTGATCCGCGGCTACTGGCTGCCGCGGCGCTTCGGACTTCTCCACCAGCCCCTCACCGGCTGGCTCGGCGATCAGCTGAAGGCCGCGCTGATCGGTGGGGCACTCGGGCTCGCCGCGGTCGAGGTCGTCTACGCCCTGCTCGCGCTGACGCCGCACTGGTGGCTCGTCGCCGCCGCGGTGTTCTTCGCGGCGCAGATCGCGATGACGGCTGTGCTACCGATCTGGATCGTCCCGCTGTTCTACCGACTGACCCCGCTCGTCGACGTCGGCCTCCGCGATCGCCTGTTGACGCTCGCGCGCCGCGCCGGCGTCACGGCGATCGGCGTCTTCGTCGCCGACCAGTCGCGGAAGAGCCGCACCGCCAACGCCGCGGTCGTCGGGCTCGGCCGGACGCGCCGGATCATCCTCTTCGACACCCTGCTCGCGGAGTTTTCTCCCGAGGAGATCGAATCGGTCCTCGCCCACGAGCTCGGCCACCACGCTCACGGCGACATGCGGCGCGGGCTCCTCGTCAACGGCGCGCTGACCCTGGTCACCGCCTGGCTCGCCGCCCTCGCGCTCGATGGAGGCGTCGGGATCCTGGGCCTCGCCGGGCCCGCCGATCCGGCCGGGCTTCCGTGGCTCGCGCTGGTGGCGCTCGTGCTCGGCCTGGTGCAGATGCCGCTCGCGAACGGCTTCTCGCGCTGGATCGAGCGCCAGGCCGACGACTTCGCGCTGGCGACCACCGGCAACGCCTCCGCGTTCGTCGGTGCGATGGAGCGGCTGGCCGGTCTGAATCTCGCCGAGCGCCGGCCGAGCCGGCTCAAGGAGATCGTTCTCTACTCGCATCCGGCGCTCGAGCGCCGGCTCGCGCGCGCGGCCGCGGCCGCCAACCGGGGAGGTCTCGCATGAACGGCCGCCGTGCCGCGCTTCGCGCGCTCGTGGCCAAGAAGCAGGGCCTCGTCGTCCCCGGCGCCTACGACGGCATCTCGGCGCGCCTCGTTCAGGACGCGGGATTTCCGGCGGTCTACATGACCGGCTACGGCACCGCCGCCTCGCGGCTCGGCCTGCCCGACCTCGGGTTCGCGGGACTCGGCGAGATGGCCGATCACGCGCGAAACCTCGCGTCCATTCTCGACGTGCCGCTCATCGCCGACGCTGACACCGGATACGGAAATGCGCTGAACGTGCGGCGGACCGTGCAGACGTACGAGGCGGCCGGCGTGGCGGCGCTCCACATCGAGGACCAGATCACGCCCAAGCGCTGCGGCCATCTCGCGGGGCACCAGGTCGTTCCGCGGGGCGAGTTCGTGGGTAAGATCCGCGCCGCGGTCGAGGCGCGAACCGATCCCACGATGATGATCATCGCGCGCACCGACGCGATCTCCGCGGTCGACCTCGACGAGGCGCTGCGCCGCGGCGAGGCGGCGGCCGAGGCCGGCGCGGACGTGCTCTTCATCGAGGCTCCGCGCACGGAGGCGCACGTGGAGCGTGTCGCGCACGCCTTCGACACGCCGCTCCTCTACAACTACGCGCCCGGCGGCCGCTCGCCGCTCCTGCCGTTCGCCCGGCTGCGCGAGCTCGGGTTCGCCATCATCCTGCTCCCGGTCGATACGTTGCTCGTCGCGGTCCAGGCGATGCGTGCCTTCCTCGCCCAGGTGAAGGCGCGCGACGACGTACGCTCGCTCGCGGATCTGTACATGCCGTTCGGCGAGTTCAACGACCTGATCGGCGTGACCGCGCAGCTCGCGCTGGCGGAGCGCTACCGGGACGACGAGCGCTCGGCGACGTAGGCCGGCAGGGCCGCGTCCCAGGGCCGCAGATCGTCCTCGCCGAGCGCGGCGAGGTGCGCGTGGGCAAGCACGGAGTAGGCCGGCCGCCGCGCCCGGGCGCCGTACTCCGCGGCGGTCACGGGCGTGAGATCGGCCGTCACGCCGGCGAGCTCGAGCGCGCGCCGCGCGAACTCGTACCAGCTCACCTGCCCGGCGTTGGTGAGATGGTAGACCGGGTGCGCGACCTTCGGCAGCACCTTCCAGACCTTGCGCGCGAGATCGAGCGTGTAGCTCGGGCACAGCACCTGATCTGAGACGACGCGAAGCGGTCGACCTTCGCGCGCCAGCCGCAGCATGGTCTCGACGAAGTTCCCCTTGCCCTTGCCGAGGCTGCCGGCGAGGCCGAAGAGCCCGCACACGCGGAAGATCACGCTGCGCTCGCAACGCTCGAGCGCCAGGCGCTCGCCCGCCAGCTTCGATTCGCCGTAGACGCTCACCGGCTGCGGCGAGTCGGTCTCAAGGTAGGGCGTCCGCTTGGCGCCGTCGAAGACGTAGTCGGTCGAGAAGTGGACGAGACGGGCGCCGGCTGCCTGACAGATGGCAGCGAGCGTGCCCACCGCCTCGGCGTTCAGCGCGAACGCGCTGCGCTCATCGTCCTCCGCCCGATCGACGAGGTTGTAGGCCGCGGTATTGATGACGCAGGTCGGCCGCAGCGTTTCCAGCATCGATCGCGTGCGCGCGGAATCGAGGATGTCGACGTCGCGCGTGCTGAGCGCCACGAGCTCGCCAGGCTGGTCGAAGGTCCTGACGAGATCGGAGCCGAGCTGACCGGTCGCGCCGATGACCACGTAGCGCTCGCCCGGCGCCTCACGGCGGCGCGGAGAGCCCGTCACCTCAGACGGAGGATCCGGTCGAGATGGCGAGCGCGACGAGGTGGTCGAGATGCCGGATGTCGAAGGGCTTCGGGATGTACGCGAAGACTCCGCCGCCCAGCGCCTCGGCGGCGGCGCGCGTGTCCGCGTTGGCCGTGATCATGATGACCGGGACGTTCACGCCGAGGCCGCGGATCTGCTTGAGGAGCTCGAGGCCGCCCATGCGCGGCATGTGCATGTCGAGGAGAATCAGATCGAACTTACCCCGCAGGAGCACGATCAGCGCCTCCGCGCCGTCCTTCGCCGACTCGGTGTCGTACGAGTTCTCGTGGCGGAATTGCCGGAAGAAATCCTTGAGGACCTCGACTACCGGCGGCTCGTCGTCGACGATCAGGACTCGCTTGGTCACTCAACCCAGTATATGACACCGTCGGTGAAGTTTACGATTCACGGAGCACGCCCCGTCCGGCGCGCCCGAACTCCTCGTGCGGCAAGCCCGCCGACGATGGCACGGAACGTGTACGGCTCGCTTGGGCACTGTGCCTGATCGCTCGTTCACCATGGCCTTCGACGACCTGCCGGACGCTCCCGTGAGACGATTCCGACAATGAGCTCGACACCGGAGCGCCGCCGCCATCCCCGATTTCCCGTCTCCTGGCCGATCCGGCTGTGGGTCGACGACGAGCCCCTGCTTGGGCGCGCGGAAGACGCGAGTCAGCACGGGCTCTGGGTGACGGTCGCACCCACGACGGCGCTGCGACTCGGCAAGATCTGCTGGGTCGACGTCCTGAGTGACGAGCTCGGCTCGTTCACGGTGGCCGGAGAGGTTCGGCACGTCACGGGCCGCCGGATCGGGCTGGAAACCATGCGCCCCGTGCCGGTCGCCGGGCTCGAGAAGACCTGAGAAAAGACCGGATTCCGAGGGCTGTAAGATTCTTCTTACAGCTTTGGGGCCAGTGCCGACGAGAACAGCTCGAGCTGCTCGAGCTCGTCGAACACCGGATTCAGCATGAGGAAGCGGACCCCCGCCGCCACGATCTCGGACAGGCGTTCCACACACTCCTGAGGCTCGCCCCAGACCGACACCTCCGAGGCGAGCTCGGGCCGGCCGTAGAACGCCTTGAACCAGTCGTCGAGCCGGCGCCCGGCGCGGGCGCGGTCGCGGTCGACCGCGATGTACACCCGCTTGCCCAACGGGAAGCGAGCCGGATCGCGGCCGCTGTCCTTGATCAACGCGCGGAGAACCTTTGCCTCGTCGAGAAAGACCTTGGTCGAGACCGAGCCCGCGCCGATGAACCCGTCCCCGAGCTCGACGGACCGCCGGAGCGCGTTCGGGTGATGGCCGCCGAACCAGAGCGGGGGATGCGGTTTCTGAACGGGCTTGGGCTCCATCGAGGCGTTCTGGAGCTTGAAGAACTCGCCGTCCAGGGTGACCCGCTCCTCGGTCCAGAGCCGTCTCATCACCCGGAGCCCCTCGTCGAAGCGGGCGGCGCGACGCGCCGCGGGCAATCCGAAGGCCGGGTAGATTCTCGGATTGCCGCCGAGGCCGACACCGAGGTCGATCCGCCCGCCGCTCAGCTGATCGAGGGTCGCGACGCTTTTCGCGAGGTGGATCGGGCTCCGCAGCGCGGTCAGGAGCACGGCGGAACCGAGCCGGATTCGCTCGGTGCAGGCGGCGGCATAGGTCAGCAACGTGAGCGGCTCGAGGCTCCGGATCGACCCCAGGATCTGCTCGACGACCCACACGCTCTCGAAGCCGAGCGCCTCGGCGCGAGCCAGGAATCCGCGGATCCCGCGCACGTCGAACGCGCCCGAGAGACTCGTCTGCGGAATCGCGACGCCGAGCCGGACGCCGGTGGCCACGGGCGAATCCTAGCACACGCCGCCGGAGGGTATCGCTGCCGGATGGTATAGTTGACCGCTGTCGAACAGGCCGATTCCACACTCCAGGAGAGTTGAAATGACCGCCCTCAAAGACGCGATCGCCGCGGCGATCGACCGCCTCGGCGACGACCTCGAGAAGCTCTCGCGCCGCATCCACGACAACCCCGAGCTTTGCTTTCAAGAGGTCAAGGCGGCGGCCTGGCTCTGCGACTTCCTTGCCGGACAGGGATTCAAGGTCGAGCGGGGCCTGGCCGGCGTCGACACCGCATTTCGCGCGACCATCGAGACCGGTGACGGTCCGACGATCGCGATCATGTGCGAGTACGACGCGCTGCCGTCGATCGGCCACGCCTGCGGTCACAACGCGATCGCGACGGCCGGCGCCGGGGCGGGCGCGGGGCTGGCCGCGGTCCGCGACAAGCTGCCGAAGGGCCGCATCCACGTCGTGGGCACGCCGGCGGAAGAGGGCGGCGGCGGCAAGGTGAAGCTGATCCAGGGCGGGGTCTTCAAGGACGTGGACGCGGCGATGATGGTGCACGGCTTCGATCAGTGGGTCGGGCACATGGACTTGCTCGGGATCGTGCGAGTCGGCTTCGAGTTCACCGGCAAGGCCGCGCACGCCTCGGCCGATCCGTGGGAAGGCGTCAACGCCCTCGACGCGGCCGTGCAGACCTACAACAACGTCAGCATGCTCCGCCAGCAGGTGCGCCCGGACTCGCGCATCCACGGGATCATCACGCACGGCGGCGCGGCGCCCAATATCATCCCCGAGTCCGCGGCGGCGCTGTTCTATGTCCGCTCGATCAACCTCGACTATATGTGGGAGCTTCAGAAGCGCGTGATCGCCTGCGCCGAGGGCGCGGCGAAGGCGACGGGCGCTACGGTCAAGGTGATCGCCCACAACGACACCGTGTACGAGCCCATGCGGCGCAACGAGACGCTGCTCGGCGCGTATCGCGCCAACCTCACGTCGCTGGGCATCGTCGAGGCGCCCCCGCTCGTCGACCGGCTCGGATCCTCCGACGTCGGCAACGTGAGTCAGATCATCCCGACGATCCAGCCGCTCATGAAGATCGCGCCGGACAACACGCCCATCCACTCGCGCGCGTTCGAGGCGGCCGCGGTGAGCCCGCTCGCGCGCGCCGGCACGCTCACCGCCGCGAAGGCGATGGCGATGACGACGCTCGATCTCCTGGCCGAGCCGGCGCTCGTCAAGCGAGCCCAGGACGAGTTCAGGAGAATGAAGTGAGCGCGGCGAGCGCCGCCAAGCAGAGAGTCGCGGCCGCGGTGGACCGGCTCGCCGACGACCTCGAGGCGCTGTCGCACAAGATCCACGACAACCCGGAGCTCTGCTTCAAGGAGGACAAGGCGCACGGCTGGCTCACCGAGTTCCTCGAGAAGCACGGTGCCCAGGTCGAGCGCGGCGTCGGCGGCCTGCCAACGGCGTTCCGGGCCACGATCGCGGGCTCCGGCCCGGGGCCGACCATCGCGATCATGGCGGAGTACGACGCGCTGCCCTCGATCGGTCACGCGTGCGGTCACAACGTGATCGCGACCGCGGGCGCCGGAGCCGGCGCCGCGCTGGCCGCGGCGCTCGGTACCTTGCCGTTCGCGGGGCGGGTCCAGGTGATCGGCACGCCCGCGGAGGAAGGCGGGGCCGGCAAGGTACGCTTGATGGAAGCGGGCGTGTTCCGCGACGTGGACGCCGCGATGATGATCCACGGGCGCTGCGGGACGCAGGTGTGGCGGCCGTCGCTCGGCATCATCAAGGTCAAGGCCGAGTTCCACGGCAAGGCGACGCACGCCTCCTCCTGGCCCTGGCGCGGCGTGAACGCGCTGAATGCGGTCATTCAGCTCTTCGTCGGCGTGGACCAGATGCGCCAGCAGCTCCGGACCGACGCGCGCGTGCACGGAATCATCGTCAAGGGGGGCGACCAGCCGAACATCATCCCCGAGTACACGCGGGCCGACTTCTATCTGCGCGCGCTCACCAAGGACTACTGCCAGGAGCTGCTCCGGCGGTTCACCGCCTGCGCCGACGGCGCCGCCGCGGCGACCGGCTGCCGGGCCGAGGTGACCGCCGAGCCGATCATCCACGACCCGCTGAAGCCGAATCGGACGATGGCCGAGCTCTTCGAGGGCAACCTCGGCGTGATCGGCTTCCCGATCGACCCCGACGACGGCGAGGCGGGCTACGGCTCGACAGACTGCGGCAACGTGAGCCAGGCACTCCCGACGATCCATCCGTACATCCGGATCTCTCCCGACGGCGTGCCGGGACACTCGCGCGAGTTCGCCGAGTGGGCGCGCTCGCCGATCGCGCGCGCGGGCATGGTGGCGGGAGCCAAGGCGCTGGCGCTCACGGCGCTCGACTTGCTCGCCGCGCCCGACAAACTCGAGGCGGCCAAGGAGGACTTCAAGCGATGAGAGTGCTGGCGATCACGCTGGTCATGGTGGTGCTCGGCCTCGCCGCGACTCAGGCTGGTGAGATCTCGCTGCGCATCGTGAACATCGTGACGCCGCAAGACGTGAAGATCTGGGAGCCCACCTCGATCGCCGCGAAGAAGGGCGACACCGTGATGCTGCAGCTCGTCAACCGCCACACCGACGAGCACGGCTTCGAGATCGCGGCCTTCAACGTCAAGGAAGTCGTCGCGGGCGAGAAGACCTCGAACGTGAAGTTCACCGCCGACAAGGCGGGAATCTACCCGATCAAGTGCCATCTGCACCCGGCGCACGTGGTCGGTCAGCTCGTCGTCCTCGAGTAGCTCCGTTGTCGGTTCGCCCCGGGGCGCTCGCCCTGGTCGCCGCGGTCCTCGGACTGGCGGCGGGCGCCGCGGGACAGTCGCCCGACCTCGCGGTGGGCGAGCGCGTCTTTCGTGACAACTGCGCGGTCTGCCACGGCGCCGCCGGCGACGGCCAGGGCATGGCCGCGCATCACTTCAAGTATCAGCCGCGGGATCTGACCAAGGGACGCTTCAAGTTCCGCTCGACGGCGTCGGGCCAGATCCCGACCGACGCCGACCTGGCCCGAACGATCGTCCAGGGCATCCCCTCGACCGGCATGGTCCCGCAGAATCACCTGAGCGAGGCCGAGCTGCAGGCGGTGATCGCCTTCGTCAAGAGCCTGTCGCCGCGATTCGCGGCCGGGCCGCCGCCCAAGCTCGTGGCGATCCCGGCGGCGCCGCCCCCGACGGCGGAGGCCGTCGCCCGCGGGGCTTCCGTCTACGTGAAGGGCCAGTGCGTGGAGTGCCACGGCAAGGAGGCGCGGGGCGACGGCCCCTCGGCCAAGGATCTGTCGATCAAGCCGTCCGACCTGACGCGGCGCCCGCTCAAGAGCGGGTCGACGGCGCGGGACATCGTGCGCACGCTGCTGACCGGGCTCGACGGCACGCCGATGCCCTCCTACTACCAGGTGCTCGAGGACGACGAGCTCTGGGACCTCGCGTACTGGCTCGCCGCGCGGGGCGGCGCGCCGGAGACGACCGATGACGAGCGCGCGGGCTGGCACGTGGTCCAAATGCACCAGCGGCGCAGCCGCTAGGCGGACCCGTCGTCTCGACGTGCGCGGGCGTACGTCAGGGAATGGTGCGCCAGGAGCCGGCCGCCGCCGCTGACGCTTTCGGCGACGCCGTACACGAGCCGGCGACCGAGCTTCACGACGCGCGCGGTGCATCGAAACGGCTCGCGCCGCGCGGCGCCCAAGAACGCGCTCGTCATCCCGGCCGTCACCGAGCCGTCTCGCGAGCCCAGACGCGTCATGATCGCGAGCCACATCGCGACGTCGGCCGCGGCCATGAACACCTGGCCGCTCACGATTCCTCCCGGGCGCTCGAACGCGGCGTGGAACGGGACCTCGAGGGTGCACTGCCCCTCGTCGATCGCCTGCAGCCGAAAGCCGTAGGCCCGCGTGAATGCGACCTCCTCGAGGAGGCCTCGCAGCTCGGCCTCGGTCGCGGCGAGCGCCATCCCTCAGCGCTCGAGCGCGGCGTGAATCTTCTTCGCCTGCTTCAGATGATCGATCACGTGCAGCCGCCAGACGATCGCGTACGCCTTCCAGTCGAGCTCCTCGACCCAGTGCAGCGGCACCGCCTGGCCGCGCTCGTCCGTCACGTTCACCACCATCACGATCGGCGCGCGCGCGTCGGTCACGAAATCGGGCGGCGTCGCGGCGAGCGTTAACAGGATGTCGCCGTGAACGCGTGCGAGCTCCTCGCGGAGCCAGGGCCACGGGCGAAGGAGAGGCGCCTTCGACTGCAGGCCCGCCGGAATCGCGTCGCCCGGCGGCCGGTGGCCTGCGAGCAGGCACCGGAGCTCGTCCAGACCCGGCCGGTGAGTCTCGACCAGGTGATCGACGACCTCCTGAACGGACCATTCGCCGCGTATCGCGGCCCGCGCCGCCGCCGCCGGAATCGGCTCCAGGAACGCGTCGAGCGCGCCGAACGCCTCGGCGATCCGCTGGTGGACCGTCGGTGCGGAGAGCCGCGTGCCCTTCGTCTCGAAATACTCCCGCGCCTTCGCCTTCGCCTGCGCGACCACGTCAGCGTTCATGGAGCCTCCCGCGCGAGATAGCGCGTCACGGCCTCGCCGCAGAACCGCGTCGCCTCCGCGACGCGGAACGCGGTCGGGTCGAACGTGAGCTGGAGCGAGACGCCGTCGACGAGCCCGAGGATCACCGCGGCGGCCCGCAGGACGTCGACGCGGCGAAAGGTCCCCGCCCGGACGCCCTGGGCGACGACGGCGCCGATGAGCCGCCGCATCCGCTCGTAGAGCGCGGCGTTGATCTCGCGAAGGCGGCGGTCGTGCATCATCTCGCCCCAGAACTCGACGAACACGATCCAGAAGGCGCGCTCCTCGACCGCCAGCCGCAGACACGCGCCGACCAGCGCCAGGAGCCGGGCCCGCGGGTCCCGCGCCCCGCGCGACTGCGCCGCCGCGACCCGGCGATCGAGATCGGTGGTGACTGTCTCGAGCGCGGCGACCAGGATCGCCCGCTTGTCGGTGAAGTAGTAGTGCAGGATCCCCTGGCTCACCCCCGCCTCGCGCGCGACCCTCTTCATCGTCAGCCCGGAATAGCCGTCGCGCGCCAGGCAACGGATCGTGGCGCGCACGATCTCGGCGCGCCGGAGCGGGGCCACGCCGCGCTTGGGGCTCACGCCTCTCCTTTTTTGATTGGCCGACCAATTATCTTCAATCGAGCCGACGGCGTCAAGCGCGCGGGGGCGTCCGCGAGGCGGCGAGAGGCGGAGGCGCTACGGGGAACCGGCGCGGCGGCGTTCGGCCGCGCGCTCGGCTTCCAGCCGCTCGAGCTCGACCGTCGAGTGGTCGGCGAACGTCATCGCGGCGGCGATCGCCGGATGGCGCTCGCCGATGAGCCGGTGCATCGCCTGGCAGATGCGCCGGTACGACGGGTGGCCCTGCGGGGTCGTCCGGAGCTCGATCACGTGCATCGCTTCGCGGGCGTTCATCTCCATGTAGAAGCGGACGCGATAGGCCATGGACACGGCGTAGGACGCCACCTCGGACGGACCGGCCGCCTCGATCGCGTCGTGCAGCTCGGCCGACTCGGCCAGCACGCGCCGCCAGTCGTCCGCCGCCCCCGCCTCGGCGACGGCCTCGGGCATGACGGACCCGTGCCGCGGCGTGAGCCGCTGCCACTCCAGGGTGAGCAAACGATGCCGTTGCAAGTCACGGAACGCGCCGTAGTCGCCCAGCACGTCGAAGCGATAGGACGTGCGCTCGAACGCGCGCCCCGGTCGATGGCGCCGGTTCAGCCGCTTGCCGACGTAGGCCGCGAGCACGGCGCTGCGCTCCTCCGCCGTCATGCGCCGGGCGAGCTCGAGCAGCTCGGCGTCCGGGCGGCTCGAGACGGCATAGAGCGCCGCCGCGACGATCTTCGCCTCACCGTCGGGATCGTAGTCGGTGAGCGTGACTTCGTCCTGCACGATGAGTCCTCTCATCGGCGGGCTGGCCGCGCGCGCGGGATCCCGCTCGAGCAGCCGCCGCGCCACGTCTCGCGTCTCCCGGCGCGTGTCCTCGAAGTACGTCGACCACGCCCCACCGCGCTCGGGCACGTCGACGCGCTTGAGAAACGCGGGGATCACCTTGCGCAGCTCGACCAGCATCAGGTCCGCGTAGTCGCGCACCTCGCGCAGCGGATGGGCGCGGAGCCTGAGTAGGAGCTGCTCGTACGCCTGGCCGGTGCCGTAGATGCCGACGTTCGAGGTCGTGGCGGCCGGGAGCATCCCGCGCAAGGTGTCGAGCGCCTTGGCGCGGATCGTCATGCGGTACACGGTCTCCGATTCAGCGGGGGCCCGCGGGAACTTCGCCTCGTAGAACGCACGGAGCTTCGGGAGCCACGCGCCGTAGAGGTCGAAGCATCGGTCGAGCGTTGTGACGTAACGCTCGCGGAGCGCGCCGGTCAGCTCGGCGGGGACGTGATAGCGGTATCGCCCGCCGGGCCGGTCGTCGTAGGGGATGTACCGCGTCGATTGCTCGAGGTAGGCCATGAGGCGACCCCACTCGAGCACCTTGGTCAGGATGTTCGACGCGCCCTCGCACGCCAGGTGCACCCCGCCGAGCTGGGCGACGGAATCGTCGCCGTACTCGACGAACACGCGCTCGAAGAGCTGCTCGGCCCGCCGAGCCCCGGCGTCGCCCTGAGCTCCACCGTGGCCGGCGGTGGCGGCGAGACCGCCCGGACCCAGGAACTCGTCGAGGAAAAGTCGGCGAAGCGACTTGGGCGAGCGCGAGTAGCGGGCGAAGAGAGCGCCCTTCACGACCTCGGGCAGGTTGACCAGCGCGAACACGGGACCATCGAGGTTGGTGAAATAGGGAGCGAGGGCGGCCTGCTCCTCGCGGGTGAAATCTTCCGCCATCCCGGGCGATCTTAGCACCGGCCGAGGCCGACGCCGCGAAGCGTCTTGAATGTCCCTCGGATCGGGACTACCATCCCGGCGTTACGGCCCCGGATGTGCCGTGCCCTTCACCGTCGAAAGGAGTACGTCGCATGAGGTGCAAGTCCCTGCTCGTGGTCATCGTGCTGTTCGCCGCGCTCCTCGCATCGGTACCGGCCGCGCTGGCCCAGACCGACTGCAAGACGATCGTCCCGCCCTCACCGTGGGGCCCGAACGATGAGACTGGCGCGACCAACCGGGTCACGCCGGCCGTCACCAAGGCCGCCGCCGCGGAGATCAAGGACGGCAAGGTCATCGTCATGTCGTACCCGCTGACCGATGGGATCCCTCTCTTCGGCACCCGGTTTTCGAAGACGATCCTGACTGCGACCACACTGGCCCCAGGCGCCGCGCTTGGCGAGAACCAGCTGACGTACATGGAGGACACCTGGCTCAGCCAGAGTCACGTGGGCACGCACCTCGACGGCATGGGTCACATCGGCCGCAAGGACTGCTACTTCAATCAGATCGCGATGGGGAAGTTCATCACCCAGAACAACATGACCAAGCTCGGCCTCGAGCACCTGAAGTCGTTCGCGACGCGCGGTGTGCTCGTCGACATGGTCAAGGTGTATCAGCAGGCCGGGAAGTTCAAGGGCAACGCGGTGTGCAAGAAGCCGTGTCTCGAGAAGGGCACCGTCATCACGAAGGCCGACATCGAAGCGGGCCTGAAGATGTACAACGTGACCCTGCGTGAGGGTGACATCGTCATCATCCACACGGGCTGGGGCAACCTCTTCGAGCAGTACCCGGCGCAGAACGCCGTCTACAACTCGGGCGAGCCCGGCATCGGCAAGGAAGCCGGCAAGTGGCTCGTGTCGCAGAAGATCGTCGCGGTCGGCTCGGACACCTGGGGCGTCGAGGTGATCCCCGGTGAGGATCCGAAGGAAGCTTTCATCGTCCACAACATCCTGATCACCGACGCCGGGATCCACATCATCGAGAACGTGCGGACCGACCTCATGGCCGCCGAGGCCGAGCAGACCAAGCGGTCGACGTTCTTCTTCAGCATGACGGTGCCCAAGGCGGTCGGGCTGACCGGCAACTTCGTCGGGATCGAGGGCATCCGCTAGGAGCTTCTCGAGGTGGGTAGGGCATCACAAGCGCCGGCGCTCCGTGAGGGGCGCCGGCGCTTCTTTCTGTGGATCAACCTCGTGTGGTTTGTCCTGTTGCCGTGGCTAGCCGGCGCCGCGCTCGTCGCCGTCGCGCAGGAGCGCCGCTACACGGTGGCATTCGCGAACCTGACCGAAGAGCCGGGAACCACGCTCGAAGGAACCGGGTTCACCGGCCGGGAGGTTCGCGAGAGCTTCGTCCTCGCCGTGCGCCGCTATCCGATCGATCTCGTCTTCTACGACAACCAGCGCGATCCCAGGAAGGCGCTCGCGAACGTCGAGGACGCCGTCGGCCGCAAGGTCGATCTCTACATCCAGTATCTCGACGACGCGGCCACGAACGTCAAGGTCGGCCAGCGTCTCCGCGGGGCTGGCGTCAGCGTCCTTGCGATCAACACGCCCGTGCCGGACGCGCCGCTCTACACGATCGACAACCGCGTGGCCGGCCGAATCGCCGGCGAGGCGCTGTCCGAATACGGCGCGCGAAACTGGCGAGGCCTTCCGACGATCGGTGTCGTGCTGGGCAATCTTCGATCCCACGAGTATCGCGTTCCCGAGCGCGCTCAGGGGGCGAGCGAAGGCCTGAAGCGCCATCTGCCGACCATCAAGATCATTCCCGTGGAGACTCATGGCAATCCGGCCCAGGTCGGACCGCTGCTCGCCAAGGTGCTCGCGAGCCACCCGTCGACGAAGATCCTCGTCGCGGCGATGGACGACGCCTCCGCGCTCGCGGCCAAGAGCGCGCTCGAGTCGGCGGGGCGGCTCCCCGACGGCGCCATCGTCGGACAGGGTGTGGATCGCTCGGTGCACGGCGGGATGAACGACCGGAAGGAGATCGACCCGAGCAACCGCGGAAGCATCGTCGTCGGGTCGGTCGCGTTCTACCTGGATCGCTACGGCTACGAGGTCCTGCCGCTCGCGATGCGGATGCTCCGCGGCGAGACGGTCGCGCCGCGCACGGTGACGGCCCATCGCCTCATCACCGCCGCGAATGTCTTCATCGAGTACCCGCCCTACGACATGAACTGAACGACGGGCTAGCGTCCGGAGGCGGGATCGATCGCGAATATCCCTTCGGCCCCGGCCCCCACCGCGTCGGGCGCGGTGGCGAACGTGATCGCCCCCGGGTTGCTCGTCGCCGCGAACGGATAGAGACCGAAGGATACGAGCGTACCGCCGCCCGGAAGCGCGTCACCCACCGCGGCGACCTTCGCGATGGCGCCGCCGCGACCTACCATGAACACCGCGACGGGCGCGGTCCCCCCGTCGATCGAGGCGGCGAAGACCACGGCGCCCGACGCGCTGAGCGACGGCCAGAGGCCGAAATGCGAGAAGACGCCGCCTCCCGGAGCCGCGTCGCCGAGCCCGGCGATCCGCCGTACACGGTCGTCGACGACGTAGATCGCCCCGGGCATCGGAGCGCCCTTGAGGATCGCGTTGAACGCGACGGTTCCCGCGTCGTTCACGGCGACGCGCTCGGAGAGCTTCGCGAAGATCCCTCCATCCGGCGTCTCCTCGCCGGCGCCGACGAGCATCCGGATCGCCCCGCCTTTCCAGACGAAGAGGCCGCCGGGAACGGCACGCCCCTCCACGACGGCGCCGAAGACCACCAGCCCCTTCCCGTTCAGCGACGGCGGACCGAAGCCCGCGAACGTGCCGCCGGCCGGCGCCGGGTCGCCCTGAGCGATCACCTTTCGCGTCTTTCCGCCGGAATGCAGATAGATGACCTCGAGGCTCTCTCGACCGCGCCGGACCGTCGCGAGGAACGCGACGTCGCCTCGGGCGTTGATCGCCGGGGTGTCGACGTTCGCGAATGTGCCCGACGGAATGTCGGGTGCCGGGCCGCCGGCGAGCACGATCGCCCTCACGCGACTCGGCGAAGCGACGAAGATCCCCTCGACCGCCCTGGCGCCGGCGATCGCGGCCGAGAACGCGAGCTCCCCTGCGTCGTTGAGCGCCGGAACCGGATGCCGGCCGAATCCCGAGAAGACGCCGCCGCCGGGAACCGGGTCACCATCCGCGGCAACCTTGCTGATGCGAGCTCCCGAGGCGACGAAAAACCCCTCGTTGGCTCGACCGCGAACAACGGTCGCGAAGAAGGCGACCTGGCCCTTGCTGTTGATCGGCGCGACGATCGGCAGCGACTCGACGCTGAACCGATCGAAGGCGCCGCCGCCCGGCACGGTCTGTCCGGTCGCGGCGATGCGGCGAACGGCCGAGGGATCAGCGCCCCGAGACTCGGAGACCAACAGCACCGCGGCGAGGGCGACGGCGAGGCATGCGCGGAGCATGTCGTGAGACTATAGCGGCGCGATGGAGCCGGGGCAATGATGGGCGGCCGCCGGGCGCGTCGGGTCGCGCCGATCGCGCTCGGCACGCTCCTGGCGCTCGGGCTGACGAGCGAGAACGGCACCTCAGCGCAACGGACTCGATGGGAGCTCACGGGCTCCTGCTACTGCAGGGCCGCCGGCGAGCTCCACTGCGTGTCGGATCAGACGGAGGACCAGTGCCGGCATCGCTGCGCCGAAGAGCTCTGCGACGACTGGTTCTGGCTCGAGCGACGTCCGTGCTGGAACTGGGGCTACGGCGGCTAGCTCGGCCCGCGACGTCCCGGCGTCTGGCCCTGGCGCTGCTCGGCGCCCTCGCGCTGAGCGTGACCGGCACGGCGTCGATGCTGCAGGCCGCCGATCCCAAGCTCCGAGTCGTCGCGACCCTGCCGGATCTCTTCATCTTGACACGTGCCGTCGCGGGTGACCTGGCGACGGTCGACCTCATCGCGCGTTTCGGCCAGAACCCCCACGACATGGAAGTCCGGCCGAGCCAGATCTTGATGGTCCGCCGGGCCGACGTCCTCGTGCGCAACGGTCTCGAGGAAGACGCCTGGATCGACGTGATGGTGCACGGGGCCGCGAACCCGAGAATGCTCCGCGGCTCGCCCAACGTCGTCGAGGCATCTCAGGGCATCGAGGTGCTGAAGGTGCTGACCGGCCGAGTGGATCGATCGATGGGAGACGTGCACCCGCTCGGGAGCCCGCACTACACGCTCGATCCAGACAACGTGGCGCTCGTCACCGCGAACATCGTGGCCGGGTTGACCCGCGCGGCTCCCGAGCAGGCCCGCGTGCTCGAGGCCAATCGCCAGGGGTTCCTCGAGAAGGTCGCCGAGGCCGACCGGCGATGGAAATCCGCGCTCGCGCCCTTCCGGGGCGCCGGGATCGTGAGCTACCACGACAGCTGGCCGTACTTCTATCGGGCGTTCGGCCTCGTGGAAGCTGGCGTCATCGAGGATCGGCCGGGTATCCCGCCCTCGCCGCAGCACCTGGCGAACCTGATCCGCTCGATGCGCGAGCAGAAGGTCAAGGTCATTCTTCACGAGAGCTGGTATCCCTCGGACGTGACGAGCCGGGTCGCGAAAGAGACCGGCGCGAAGATGGTCGTGGTCGCGCAGTCACCCGGAGCGCTGAAGGGGACCGAGGACTACATCGCGCATCTCGATCACCTCGTCAGCGCCATCGCGGCCGCCCTCAAGTAGACGGGCGCTCAGCCCTTCCGCATGTACGCCGGGACCTCCGACGTGAGGAAGTCCTGTCGGGGCGGGGCGAAAACGTCGATCACGTCCGTGTCCTCGGGAAACCACGCTTCGTGCTCGACGCCGCCGGGGATCAGGCCGAGGTCGCCCGGACCGCAGATCCGCTTGTCGCTGCCGAGACGGAACTCCATCCTCCCTTTGAGCACCCAGAAGATCTGCTCGTGCGGATGCTGGTGGGCCGTCGCATGAGCGCCCGCCTTCATCGACCACCAGACGATCATCTCCTGGTCGCCCACGAGGATGCGGCGTGAGATCTTGTCAGTGACCTTCTCCTCGGGAAGATTCTTGAGGGCATGAAAGCCCTTCATGCTGGGCATGGAGACTCTCCTTCGGTATGGTGCACCACCGTGTAATCGCGGCGGCCGGGTCTGTCAAGTGACTCGTCTCCGGGACCCATGCTAGGCTCTCGCCTCATGGCGCGACTCAAGATTGGCTTCATCCCCATCGAGGGCGGCTCGTACTACAAGGAAGCGCTCGAAGAGGTCACGCGGGCCGAAGAGCTCGGCTTCGATTCGGTGTGGATGGAAGAGCACCACTCGGTGACGAACCATTACTGGCCCTCGCCGCTGACCGTGCTCGCCGGCTTCGCGACGCGCACCTCACGCATGATGCTCGGCACCGACATCATCGTCGCCGCCTTCCATCACCCCGTTCGGCTCGCCGAGGACGTCGCGATGCTCGACGTCATGTCCGGCGGCCGCGCCACGCTCGGCATCGCGATCGGCTACAAGCCCGACGAGTTCGCGCTCTACGGTGTCGATCTCGAGAAGCGCGGCGCCCGGTTCGAGGAGCAGCTGGCGATCATCAAGGGGCTCTGGACCCAGGAACGGGTGAGCTTCAAGGGCGCCTACTACACAGTCGAGGGCCGACTCGAGCCCAAGCCCGTGACCCGGCCGCATCCGCCGCTCTGGATCGGCGGCTGGGGTGACATCACGCTCAGGCGCGCGGCGACCCTGGCCGACAACTGGATCCCCGGGCCCACCGCCGACCTCAAGCGCCTGCTCGCGGGCAAGAAGCGCTTCCTGGACAACCGGCAGGCGGCGGGCCGGAGCCAGGCGGTCACGGAGTGGCCGCTGACGCGGGATTTGATCATCGCCGAGACCGACCGAAAGGCTCGGGAGCTCGCCGAAGAGCACATCATGATCGCGTACCGCAGAGAGTACGCCGGCGGGTGGCGCCACCCCTTCATCGACGCGTCGATCGCGACCGACCTGGAGCGGCTCATGGCCGACCGCTTCATCATCGGTGGTCCCGAGCAGTGCATCGCACAGATCCGTCGCTTCACCGAAGAGTATGGAATGACCCATCTGATCTGTCGGACCTTCTTCCCGGGCATGCCGCACGCGCACATCATGAGGGAGCTCGAGCTGATCGCGAGGGAGGTGGCGCCCGCATTTAAGTAGGCACGAGTCGTAACTATGTGATAAACTAGGCGCTTACCAGGATCATTCTAGGGAAAGGGAGTGATTGGCCATTTCCCAAGGCGCCTATCGTGTCGATCGGTCCTACCAGTGGAACTATTCTCATGCTCCCGGGCTTCCACGCTTGCGTCGTCTGCCGCCCGGCCCCGGCGGGATTCTTCTCGGCCGTCCTGTCAACTCGAGCCTCGGCATCGCAGCCGGTCCCCTGCTCAACTCGAAGTGGGTCGAAGCGTACGCGCGACTGGGATTCGACGTCCTGACCTACGCGACCGTCCGATCGACCTTCCGGGCTGCCCACGGTCTGCCCAATATCCGTCATGTGGACAACCGCGAGCAGGCGGCGGTCGTCGCACGCGCGGCCAACAGCGGCGGCACCACGATCGCGGTGTCACTCGGGGAGCCGTCGATGGAGCCGGATGTCTGGCGCAAGGACATTCGCCGAGCAAAAGAGCGCATCGGACATGGACAGGTCCTGATCGTCAGCGTCATCGGTACCCCTCAGCCCGGCGGCGACCCGGAGACGCTCATCGAGGACTACGCCCAGTGCGCAGGGTGGGCCGCTGAGAGCGGAGCCGACGCAGTCGAGGTCCACCTGGCGACGCCGGACCCGTTCGTCGAGCAGCCTCAGATGATCTACGAGAACGTGTCCCTGGCCGCCCGGATCCTCTACCGCACGCGCACGACGGTCTCCATCCCGGTGCTGGCGAAGCTCGGACCATTCAAGACGCCGCGCCTCCTTCACGAGACGGCGACCCGGCTGGCGTCCTGGGCTCACGGCTACGTGCTGGTCCACGGAATCAACCGGCGAGTCTTCGACGACAAGGGCTCGCCCGCCTTCGAGGGCACCGGCCGCGAGCGCGCCGACGTCGTGGGGGCCCAGACCTTCACGGTCGCCTCGCGTCAGGTGGCCGAGATGCTCGCGTGGCGGAAGGCCGGGGCGTGGGACCGCGCCGTTCTCGCGGTGGGCGGGATCTCGACGGTCGAGCGTGCCCGTGACGTCCTGCGCGAGGGCGCCGACGCGGTGCTCGTCGCGACCGCCGCCCTCTTCGATCCGCTGTTCGCCGCGCGCTTCCGCCAGATCCGTACCGCCGCCGTGGCCTGACGCGCCCGACCTCAGCCCGGGCGCGTCAGGACGTCGTGGAGCTCGAGGGTGAGGGCGCCAAAGTGTGCGCTGGCTCGTGTGGCCGTCGTGCGCGGCCTCGGCAGCCGAACCTGAACGACCCTGGCCACCCTTCCCGGACGCGGCGTCATCACGACGACCCGGTCGGCCAGAAACACCGCCTCTGGAATCGAGTGCGTGACGAACAGGATCGTCTTCCGCTGGCGGCTCCCCTCGCCCCATACCCGCAAGAGCTCCAGATTGAGCTCGTCGCGGGTCATCGCGTCGAGCGCCCCGAAGGGCTCGTCCATCAAGAGCAGCGGCGGATCGAGGAGCAGGGCGCGGCAGAGCGCGGCGCGCTGCTGCATGCCGCCCGACAGCTCCCGCGGGAGCTTGTCGCCGAAGTCCTCGAGCCCCACGAGCCTCAGCAGGTCGGTGGCCCGCGCGCGGTAGGCGTCGGGGCTCAGGCCGGCCAGCTCGGCCGGGAGCAGGACGTTGTCCACGATCCGGCGCCACTTGAGCAGCACCGGAGCCTGGAAGACCATCCCGACTGCGGCGATGGGCCGAGTGACCGCGCGACCGTCCACGGCGATCCGGCCGGCACTGGGTGGACGCAGACCCGCGATGATCCGGAGGAGCGTGGACTTCCCGCAGCCCGAGGGTCCTACCAGGGCGACGAGCTCGCCCCGGTCGACCGCGAACGAAATGTCCCTGAGCGCCTCGACGGGGCCGGAGTCGGCCCGGTACGTCATCCCGACTCCGTCGAGGACGATCACCGCTTGGGTGGGTCGATCTTCGTCAGGAACTCGATCGTGAACGTCTCGTCGCAGCCGACCTTGCGGGGCATGTCCGGCATGTACGTGTTGATCAGCTCGACCGTGCGGCACATCTTGGCGCGCTCGATCCAGCCGATCCCATTCTTCGCGTAGCGGTCGGTCTTCATGAGCTCGAGCCCGAGCATCATGTTCGGCTCGATGAGGGCCAGGTCGATATCGGGCACGCGCTTCTTGAAGATCTCGAGCGCCGCCTTCGGGTTCTCCATCACGTCGCGCCAGCCCTGGTAGGACGCGGCGACGAAGTCGCGCAAGACCTTTGGACGCTCGGTGATGGTCTTCTCGCTGGCGAAGATGGCCATCGAGTACGTCTCGAAGCCGAACTGGCTCCACGGCATGCGCACGAGGTTCTCGGCGCCGACGGCCTTTTCCCAGAACGGCTGCCCCGTCGTGTAGTCGGGGACGGCATCGGCGCGCTTCTCCGCGAGCGCGACGAACTTCGCCGCGGGCTCGATGTTGACCCACTTCACCTTCGTCTCGTCGACCCCGTTGAGCTTGGCGAAGGCGGGGAAGAGCTGGCGCTGCGCGTCCCCGGGCGGCGCCGCCAGGGTCTTGCCCTCGAGATCCTTCGGCTTCGCGATGCCCGTGTCCTTGCGCGTCCAGATGTTCAGCGGCGTGTTGTCGAACACCGCGCCCACGACCCTGATCTTCGCCCCCTGTGCGATGCGGGGGATCACGACGACCGCGTCGGCCAGACCGAGATCGGCGCGGTTCGTGTCCACCTTGGCGATCGAGTCGCCCGAGCCCTTCGAGTTCTGCAGCTCGACGTCGAGCCCCTTGGCCCGGTAGTAGCCGCGGTCGAGCGCCACCCAGTACGCGGCGTGGTCGCCGACCGCGAACCAGTTCAGCGCGAACACGACCTTCTGCGCGGGCTGGGCGTCGAGCGCCCCGAGCCCTGCCGTGACGACCAGCACGAGCGTGAGGACGATCAGGAACGTGCTCCGATTCACCTGCATCGTGTCCTCCTGGAGACGGGCCGGCCGCTCACGTCGTGTCGGCCCAGGGAGCCCACCGGCGCGCGGCCAGGCACACGACGCCATAGAGCGCCAGACCGATGATCGAGATCCACAGCAGCGCCGCGAAGGCGACGGGCGTGTTGAGATTCGTCTGCGCGTTGACGATGACCATGCCGAGCCCCGCCTGTGAGGCGACGAACTCGCCGACGATCGCGCCGACCACGGCCGCGGTCGCGGTGATCTTCAGCGCCGAGAGGACGTACGGGAGCGCGTTGGGCAGGCGGATTTTCAAGAACACCTTCCAGGTGGGCGCGCCGAACGCGCGGCCGAGGTCGAGCAGCTCGTCGTCCACCTGGGTGAGCCCGACCGCGGTATTGATGACGACCGGAAAGAAGCCGATCAGGGCGGCGATGAGGACGTTCGGCACGATGCCATAGCCGAGCCACAAGAGGAACAGCGGCGCGACCGCGACCTTGGGCAGCGTGTTCACGAACACGAGGAACGGCACCAGCGCGCGCGCGATCGTCGGCGACCACGCGATCGCGACGCCGAGCGCCACGCCGGCGGCGCCGGCCAGGGCGAAGCCGCCCAGGATCTCGAGCGTCGTCACCGCCAGATGCGTGTGCCACGGAATCGAGAAGTTCAGCGCCGCGCGGACGACGCTGACGGGACCGGGCAGCAGATACTCGCGGATCCTCAAGAGCGGCGGCGCCAGCTGCCAGATCATGAGCAACGCGGCGAACAGGAGGAGCGAGGGTGCGTGGCGCTGAAGGGCTCGGACCTTCACGGCGCGGTCATCATACAGCGCGGCTCGTGTGCTACGCTACGACCCGTGCGCTGGCTGGTCGTCCTCCCCTTTGAACGGCCCGGGCTCATGGGGATGGACTTCGCCGACGAGCTCACCGAGCTTGGCCACGACGTGCGCACGTTCGAGTACCGCAAGGACAACCCGCTCTACAAGAATCGCTCCACGAAAACCGCGTACCAGGCGCTCTTGCGGCGCTCCCTCGAACGCACGTGCCTGGGCTGGCAGCCGAGTCTCGTGCTGGTCATCAAGGGCGGGCCCATCACCGCGGATCTGATCGCGCGTGTGAAGCGGAAGGTGGACACGCTCTTCCTCAACTTCTTCCCCGACAACCCGCTCTGGATGATGCCGTTCGAGGCGATCGAGGCGTACGACCTGTTCTTCACGAAAGAGCGCTACGCGATGCGAAGCCTCGAGCAGGTCGGGCTGCGGAACCTCGCGTACCTGCCGATGTACTGCGTGCCCTCGGCGCATCATCCGGTGACTCCGACGGCCGACGAGGCCCGGCGCTACGGCGCGCAGATCTCGTTCGTCGGCAACCGCTATCCCTACCGCGAGCGCTTCGTGCGGGCGCTGAGGGACTATCCGCTGAAGGTCTGGGGCAGCGGCTGGACCGCGACCGAGGATCCAGTGGTCCGCGCCATCGCGGGGCCGCCGGTGTTCGGGCACGAGAAGCTCCTGGTGTACTCGGCCTCGACCGTGTCGCTCAATCACCATCATCCGATGAACGACATCGTCGGCGTCAACACGCGCACGTTCGAGCTGGCCGCCGCCGGCGCCTGCCAGATCGTGGACCTCAAGGAAGATCTGCACGATCTCTTCAAAGCCGGCGAGGAGATCGTCGGCTATCGCGATATGGGAGAGCTCCGGCGCCAGCTCGACGTGCACCTCGAGCACCCGGACGAGGCCCGCGCGATCGGCGCGAACGCCCGTCGCCGCGCCCTCGCCGAGCACACGCTGCGCCACCGCATCGAGGCGATGCTCGCGATGGTCGAGGAGCGCTTCGGCAAGCGATCATGACCGACTCCCTGGCGGAACACCTCGCGTGCATCGATTGCGGCGCGGCGTATCCGCTCACTTATCGCCTCGAATGCGCCGCGTGTCGTGGGCTCCTCGAGCTCCGCTACGACATCGGCCGGCTGCGCGCGGCCGGCCCCGCGCTCCTCTCGGGCGCCGGCCTCTGGCGCTACGCCCCGGTCCTTCCGATCCCCGATCCGGCGCACCGGGTGACGCTCGGCGAGGGCGGCACACCGCTGCTCGACTGTCCGCGGCTCGCCCGCGAGCTCGGCGTGCGCCGGCTGCTGCTGAAGTTCGAGGGCACGAACCCGACCGGCACCGTCAAGGATCGCTCGTCGGCGACGGCCGTCGCCGCCGCGCTGCGCTTCGGCTACCGCGCGACGTCGGTCGTCAGCTCGGGGAACGCGGGCTCGTCCATCGCCGCCTACTCGTCGCGCGCCGGGCTTCGCTCGCTGATCTTCGCCTACGAGCGGGCCTCGGCGCCGAAGCTCTTGCACATGGCGGCGACGACGGCGGACCTCATCATCTACAAGGGTGTCTACGACGACCTCATCAAGATCTGGGACCGGCTCGTCGAGGACAACCTGTTCTTCGACTGCGGCGCCTCGCGCAACGCCTACAAGCAAGAGGGCAAGAAGACGCTCGCCTACGAGATCGCCGAGCAGACGGGCTGGACGGTGCCGGACGTCGTGGTCGCACCGGTCGCGGTCGGCGAGACGTTCATCGCCACGGCCCGCGGCTTTCGCGAGATGCGCGAGGCGGGCTGGATCACCCGCGCGCCGCTGATGGTTGCCGCCCAGGCCACGCGCGCGAACGCGGTCGCCCGCGCGTTCCGCGATGGCGCTCCGATCACACCGCTCAAGATCGGTTACACCGTGGCAGAAGGCCTCGCGGCGGGTGATCCCGGCAAGAAGGGCGAGTGGGTCCTGCGTCTCCTCCGCGAGGGCAAGGGACTCGCCGGCGACGCCGAGGACGACGAGATCCTCGAGACGCAGCGGCGGCTCGCTCGGGTCGAGGGCGTCTGGGCCGGGCCGACCGGCGTCGCGACCTTGGCGGTGCTGACCCGGCTGCTCGCGCAGAAGGCGCTCGACCGGGAGCAGACCATCTGCGCGATCATCAGCGAGACGGGGCTCAAGACCGAGGCCGAACCGCCGAGCCGAGCAGCCGTCGCCTTCGACTTCGACTCCCTCAAGCGCCTCGTCACCGAGCGCCTCGGCTAGGTGCCGCTGCCGCGCCTCTTCTACCTGCGGCCGGCGCGCGCGGTCGCGCGCGACCTGCTCGGGTGCATCGTCGTGTCACGGCGCGGCCGCGCCGTGACGGCGGGACGCATCGTCGAGACGGAAGCGTATCTCGGGCCCGAGGACGCCGCGTCGCACGCCGCGTTCAGACCCGGCAGCCACACGCTCTTCTACGGCGAGGGCGGCTTTGCCTACGTCTACCTGAACTACGGGATCCACTACTGCCTGAACGCGATCGCCGGAGCGGCCGGGCGCCCGGGCTGCGTCCTGGTCCGCGCGCTCGAGCCGGTGGCGGGGCTGTCCGCGATGGCGCGCCGGCGTGGCGTCGACCCCGACTCGACGCGGCTGGCCAGCGGGCCCGGCAACCTCACGCGGGCGCTCGGCATCACCTTGCGCGACAACGGTGCGGATCTCACCCGTGGCCTCTTCACGATCGAGCCGCCCGACCGCCCGCGCGACTTCCGTATCACCTCGGGTCCGCGCGTCGGCATCACCCGTGCCGTCGACCTACGCCTGCGCTTCTGGATCGCCGACAGCCCCTTCGTCTCCCGCTGAACACGGTGCGGTCACGCCCCGCGGCGTCACCACGCGGATGCCTCACCGCGAGCGTGGACGACTAGAGCGGGTACGGAACGAGCTCGCGGGCGATCTCCACGTCCCCCGAGAATCGCTGACGAGCTTCTTCGGCCAGCGCGTCGACGTCGTCGTGATATTCGGCGCCGATGTGCGTGAGGATCAGCCGGCGCACACCGGACCGGGCGGCGACCTCGCCGGCCTCGGCCGCCGTCGAGTGCGCGTGCCCGCCGGCGCGGCTTCGGTGACGCTCGGAGTACGTCGCGTCGTGGACGAGCGTGTCGGCGCCGCGGGCCAGCGAGACGACGGCGTCGCACGGTCGCGTGTCCGACGAGTAGACGACGCTCCGGGCGCGTGCGGCATCGACCCGAACCGCGAAGTTGGGCATCGAGCCGTGCTCGTTGGGCGAGGTCCTGATCGTGAGCGGCCCGAGGTCGAAGGCGTGGGCGCCTTCGGTGAGGTCGATCGCGCGCACGGTGAGCGCGAACATGCCCGGGCGCTCCAGCGTGTTGAAAAGGCTCAGGAGACTTCGCAGCGGCTCGACGTGCTCGGGCCGGCAGTAGATGGTCAACGGCGCCTGACGACCGAGCACGCCGAAGTTCCGGACCAGCGCCGGCAGCCCGTAGGAATGATCGGGGTGGATGTGGGTGATGACGACCGCGGCCAGCGCCTGAGGGTCGACACCGGCGCGACGGAGCTTCTGGATCGGGCTGCCGCCGCAGTCGATCAGCACCGCGCCCGCGGGCACGACCACGACGATCGAGGTCGTATCGCGCTCGGCCGACGGGACCGAGCCCGAAGTGCCCAGAAACGCGAAATGCATCAGGGCGACTTCAAGCTGGCGGGGTCGAAGAGGGCGTCGGCCGGATTCGTATTGACGGCCACCGAGCGGACGGTGAACAGCACCAGGAGCTTGCCGTCCACGAACACCTCCTGGCGGTACGGGAAATACAGCTTGCCGACCAGGGGCCTGTGCTCGGAAAGCGTCAGATCGAGGAGCCGCGCGCCGTTCGGCAGCCGCTCGCGGGTGACGACGCGCACGACGCCGTAGTCCGGGTCGAGCCACACGGCCGGAACGTCACGGTCACCGGGGTGGGCGCCGATCACCGTGACCTGTCTTCCGCCCACGCGCGCCACGTGGCTCACCTCGTCTCGAACGCCCCGCGAGCGCCACTCGGCCAGGAGGTCCGCGGCGCGGCGCTTCACCGGGGCCAGGACGTGGCTGAGCGCGCGCGCCGGCTCGAGCGCGGGGACCTGAGAAACCTTGCCGTCGGCCCGCCGTACCCAGACGCGGTCACCCACCGTGAGCTGGATCTCACGCTGTCCCTCGACCGTCTGCTCGACGCGCTGCCGCTGCGGAAGCTTGAACAGCATGCGCTGCTCGCCCCCCGACACGCGACGCTGCCCATCGGGGTGGTACAGGGTCAGGTTCTGATCGATGACGAGGTCGCTGATCTGGACGTCGGAGACCCTCGTGACGAAGGCCTCGACCGCGGCCCGGGCATCCTGCCCCGGCGCCTCACGGGCGCCCACGCTGAACGCGGCGAGGACGAGCGGGAGGACGAGGGCATGCCGCACGGATGTGGTTATAATGCCGTAGATACGCAGAACGCAAACGAAAGGAGCGTTAGTGAGCGACACGCTCAGTGGTGGCATCCTCGCTCTCGTCTGGAACGCGGGGCCGATCGCCAAGATCGTCCTCCTCGTGCTCATGACGTTCTCGATCGTGAGCTGGGCGCTCATCGTCGAGAAGGCGTGGCAATTTCGCCGGGTTCGCCGGCAGACGTTCGAATTCCTGCGGGTCTTCCGCGAGGCGCGGCGCCCGTCGATCGTCCATACCGCGGCGCGCAAGCTGCGGCAGAGCCCGCTCGCTCAGCTCTATTTCGCGGCATACCAGGAAGTTTCGGGGATCCCCGAGGTTCTCGACAAGGTGCTCGACGACCTCGACGAGGGACTCGGCAACGATCGGCTCGAGGCGGTGAACCGCGCCCTGCGTCGGGCCGCGGCCCTCGAGGTCGCGCGGCTCGAGCACTACCTGCCCTTCCTGGCGACCACCGCCAGCGCGACGCCGTTCATCGGCCTGTTCGGCACGGTGTGGGGCGTCATGGCCGCGTTCCACGGGATCGGAGCTCAGGGCTCGGCGAGCCTCGCGGTGGTGGCGCCGGGTATCTCCGAAGCCCTGATCGCGACGGCAGCCGGCCTCGGTGCCGCGATCCCGGCGGTCATCGGCTACAACTACTTCGTCAATCGCGTGAAGCACTGGGCCGTCGAGATGGAAGGCTTCACGATGGACCTTCTCAATCTGTTGAGCCGCCCCGCCGCCAAGGCGGGCTGAGCCGCCGACGATGTTCAAGGCCGAGGAGCCGCAGGGCCCGCGCCGGATCGGTACCAACCTCGCCGAGATCAACATCATTCCGCTCGTCGACGTCGTGCTCGTCCTGCTGCTGATCTTCATGTTGACCGCGCCCATGATGTACCGTGGGATCGACGTGAACCTGCCGAAGGCCGCGTCCAAGCCCACCGCCGTCGAAGAGCGCATGGTGCTGACCGTCACGAAGGACCAGTCGCTCTTCCTGAACGAGAAGCGGGTGGCGCCCACGGGGCTCGAGCTGACCTTGCGTCAGGCGTTCGCGAACCGGAACGACAAGACGCTGTACCTCAAGGCCGACTCCGCGCTGTCGTACGGCGCGGTCGTGGAGACGATGGACCGCGTCCGTCGCGCGGGCATCGAGCGACTCGGAATGGTCACCGAGCCGGCTCGGGAGCGCTGAGACCGCAACGGCAGTGCCTGCCGGGACTCTGCGGGTGCACTTCCACATCGGACCGGCGCTGGGGCGAATTCGCCTGCCGCTGGGGCCGGCGGTCGTGTCGGCGATCCTCCACGTCGTCCTCCTGGCGATCGTCGTCTTCAGCGCCTCGATGTGGAGCGACAAGCGAACGAAGCCGGTCTACGTCGTGCTCGCCCCCGCGACCGCGGCCATCGGCTCTCCCAAGGGCGTGACGATGCCTCCGCGCGTCGAGGAGCCGCCGGCTCCGCAAGCGGCTCCGCAACCGGCTCCCCCGGCTCCCCCGGCCGAGCTGCCCCGGCGTGAGGCCCCGCGCGATCTTCCTGCGCGCGACCTGCCGTCGCGCGATCTGCCGCCGTCGCGAGACGCAGTCGCGCTGCCGGATCGCACCCTTCCGGCGCGGGCGCCCGCTCGGCTGCGTCCGGCCGAGAAGGAGCTACCGACCCTGCCGAACACGCAGCCGACGCCGACGCCGACTCCCACCCCTACGAGCGCCCCCGCTCGACGCGAGGCGAGCGCCGCGCCACCGCCGCAACCTCTCGGCGCGGCGACGGGTTCGGCGTCGGGCGCCGGGCCACTCACGCTCAACGTCTCCGACTTTCCGTACGCGTACTACATCCGCCAGGTCGCCGAGAAAATTCGGGCGCAGTGGAATGGAAAGGCCATCCCGGGCCAGCAGCCGGCCGTGATCTTCGAGATCCGGCGTGACGGCCGACTGAGTCTCGCCGCAATCGACAAGAGCTCGGGCAACGCGTACTACGATCAGGTCGCGCTCCGTGCGATCAACGATGCCGGCCCGTTTCCACCCCTCCCCGAGGAGTTCAAGAAACCCATGCTGAGGATCGGGTTGCAGTTCGTCTTCGATCCGACAGGGGGATAAACCTGTGCGACGTATTGCCATCGCCGTTCTGTTCGCCGGGCTCGCGGTCGCGACGACCATCGGTCTCTGGGCGCCGCCGTCACCGGTGCGAGCGCAGGCGCCACCCGACGTCTACATCAACGTCACGGGGGGCGGCAGCAAGAAGCTCAACATCGCCATTCCTGAATTCACGGTCGTCGCGGGCACGGACGGTGCGGGGCTCGCCAAGCTGATCCCGTCGGTCGCCGGCAACGACCTCACGCTCTCGGGCTCCTTCAGCGTGGTGGCCGGATCGGACCGCGTCCCCGCGAACAATCCCGACGCGCTCCGTCAGATCTGGGCCAACTTCGTGGCGGCCGGCGCTCACGTGGGCGCTCATGGGCTCCTGACGTTCCGGGGGGACCGCACCGAGACCGAGGTGCGACTGTACGACCTGACGGCGCCGGATTTTCGCCTGATCGCGACCCGAAAGTTCGAGGCCTCGGCGGCGCAGCCGCCGACCCCCGGCTTCGACTGGAGGCGGCGGCTCGCGCACAGGATCGCCGACGATATCGTGCTCCAGTTCACCGGCGAGCTGGGCGTGGCCGACACGAAGATCTCGTATGTCGTCGGACCATCCGGCGCGAAGGAGATCGTCGTCGCCGACTACGACGGGGTCGGCATGAGTCCGGTGACCCGCAACGGAGCGATCAACCTCTCGCCCGTCTGGAGCCCCGACGCCCGGTCGATCGCGTTCACGTCGTTCATGAACGGCTACCCCGACCTCTTCCGCCTCTTCCCCTTCGAGCCCCGACGCGGCGTCCAGACCCTCGCCTCGTTTCACGGGATCAACTCGTCTCCGTCCTGGAGCCCCGACGGCAAATCCCTCGCGCTCACGCTCTCGAAGGACGGCAACCCGGAGATCTACGTGCTCACGGTCCAGTCCGGGGCGCTCCAGCGTCTCACACGCCACGCCTCGATCGACACGGAGCCCACGTGGTCGCCGACGGGTCAGCAGATCGCGTTCGTCTCCGATCGCGCCGGGGGGGCGCGCATTTTCGTGATGGATCGGGACGGCTCGAACGTGCGCCAGCTCACCACCAGCGGGTTTCACACACAGCCGCGCTGGTCGCCGAAGGCCGACACGATCGTCTACACGCAGCGGGAAGGCACGCACAACCTCTGGGCGATCACACCCGGCGGAACGAACGCGCGCCCGCTGACGAGCGGTCAGGGTGACAATCAGGGGGCGTCCTGGGCACCCGACGGGCGTCATCTCGCGTTCCAGTCCAATCGCTCGGGCCGATGGCAGGTGTACATGATGCTGCTCGACGGAATGGAGACCACACAGATCACGTCGGGCGCGGCGGAGTCGACAAGTCCCTCATGGTCGCCGCGCCTGCCGTGATAGCATGAGTCGCCGAATACGGGCGTTCAGAGCGGAGGCCAAAGGAGGGAGCATGCTAACGCGCGCCGCGCAGGTCATGATGATGTCGCTGCTGCTGGCAGGGCTGGTGATCACTGGTTGCGCGAAGCGGCCCGCGACAACGGCGGCGACTGCGGCAACGCCGGCGCCCGCGCCGCGCGCCGCGACGCCGGCTCCGACACCGAGCCCGAGCGCGCCCTCGTCCGGTGGCGCTGCGGCGCCCGCGGCCGCGCCCGCGCAGACCCCGCGGCCGTCGCCGAAGGAGTTCGTGGCCGTCGCGGCCCTGAAGGAAGTCTATTTCGATTTTGACAAGTACGATATCCGCCCCGAGGACGCCAAGACCCTCGATGCGAACGCGGCGTGGCTGAAGTCGAACGCCGACAACCTCCTGCTGATCGAGGGCCACTGCGACGAGCGCGGCACCAACGAGTACAACCTGGCGCTCGGCGAGCGGCGCGCGAAGGCGACGATGAACTATCTCGTCTCCCAGGGCATCCAGGCCAATCGCATCACGATCATCAGCTACGGCGAGGAGCGGCCGGTTTGCAACGAGAAGACCGAGGCGTGTTGGGCCAAGAATCGCCGCGCGAACTTCCTCGTCAAGCCTCGCTAGGCTCGCGTAAGGTCCTGCAAGGGAGGAGAGGGCTCGTCCTTCTCTTCTCGCTGTCGCTGGCTGGCTGTGCCGAGGTCCAGGAAGCGACCGGCGTCGCGACGCAGCAGGATCTCTTGCAGCTCCGGCAGGACATGGTGGCGGCCCAGCAGGCGGCTCAGCGCGCCAGGGTCGACACCGACGGGATTTCGGCGCAAATCGACAAGCGCGTGCGCGAGCACGCCGGTGAGAACGACCGGCAGATCGCCACGCTCACGCGCCAGGTCGACAGCCTCAACGACACCCTGACGACGCTCTCGAGCCGCGTGGACGAGCTCAGCACGCGCGTCGAGGCGCTCAATCGGCAGGTCCGCGGAACGGGCCCCGCGTCGGGCGCCGGCGCGGCGACGACGTCTCGTCCTCCGACATTTGCAACGCCCGGCCAGTCTTCAGGGACGTCGACGGCGACGCCTCTCGGCCCCGTCGCGATCGTGCCCCCGCGGCCGACGACCGGCGCGCTGCAGCCGCAGGACATCTACCAGGCGGCGTACATCGACTTCAGCAAGGGAAGCTATTCGCTCGCGATCGCCGGATTCCGCGAGTTCCTGCGACGCTACCCGGACCACGAGCTCGCCGGCAGCGCCCAGTACTGGATCGGCGAGGCCTACCTCTCGCTCGCGCGCGGCTTCACCGACGCCAGCCAGGGTGACAAAGCGAACGAGTCGCTCGAGCAAGCGGTGCAGGAATTCAAGAAAGTTCAAGCGAACTATCCGCGAGCCGACAAGGTTCCGACCGCACTCTACAAGGAAGCGCTGGCGCTCATCGACCTCAAGCAGCCCGCGCTCGCCCAGGCCCGGCTCCAGTACCTCGTCGACAATTTCCCCCGCGCCGAAGAAACCTCCCTCGCCCGCGAACGCCTCACCGGCCTCAAATCTCGCTAACCCGCGCGCCCGCACCGAACGCCAACCCCTGAGATTCGGCCCAATGGCAGCCGACGACGCCTGAGTCCGACTCGCGTCATCGTGTCGCCAAGATCGGAAGGATCGGAACCCGCATCCGAAGGACCTGATCTGCATTCAAGCCCTAAGCCCGAAAGGGCTAACGTGGGTCGGGGCGGCTGGGGTGGGGGAGGGGTGCTGCGGCCCGTGTAGGCACGGTTGCCAGAAACAAGGAGCATCTGCCGAATCTAAAAGCGCGGTACGCGAGCGGGCCGCAGCACCCCTCCCCCACCCCCGCCGCCCCGACCCACGTCAGTCAGACGATTCGTCGAGCCCCAGAACCCACACGACCGCGACGTCCTGCTGCTCGTGCGGCGAATACACCACGACGGTCCCTCGCGGATCG
>Ga0209055_1000214_pt1 | contig 40677 bp, 38 predicted proteins | sample GraSoiAngelo_110_FD_185875 | JGI IMG/M metagenome (GOLD analysis project Ga0209055, IMG submission 185875) | Grasslands soil microbial communities from the Angelo Coastal Reserve, California, USA - 14_0903_12_30cm (SPAdes) (version 2) | ecosystem: Environmental > Terrestrial > Soil > Grasslands ... | reverse complement strand
ATGATAACTACCGCGTCGCCGCGCTTCAAGGAAAGGGAGATGCCGGAAAGAACCGTCAGCGGCCCGCGGGGCGTTGGGTACTCCTTGGCGAGGTTGAAAACTTCAAGCATGGACGCGCGCGGCAGCGATGCTGGCGTACACCTCGAGCGCCCGCGTGGCCATCCGCGAGGCGCTGTAGTGCTCGCGGACTCCCTCGGCGCCTCGCTTGCCGAGCTCCTCCGCGAGCGCAGGGTCCTTCCACAGCGAGAAGATTCCCTGGGCCAGGCTCGCCGCGTCGTCCGGTTCCACCAGGATTCCGCCGCCTGTCTTCTGGAGGATCTCCGGAAATGCTCCGCGCCGCGGCTCGACCACAGGGACTCCGTTCGCCATCGCCTCCAGCAGGAAGATCCCCTTCGGTTCGTCGTAGTTGCTGGGGACGCACAGGACGTTGAGGTTCCGGAGGAAATCAATTTTGCGCGGCCGGTCGAGTACGCCCCGATAGCAGAACTCGTTTTCCAGGCCCGTGTCCTTCATCTTGCGTTCGATGCTGTGGAGATACTCGCGGTGCTCAGGCGCCAGGTAGCCGGCGACCTCCAGCGTGGCGCCGGAAAACTCGGTCTCGCGCCGCAGCCGGATGTAGGCCTCGGCCAGCACGTGCAGGCCCTTTTCCGGCGCGACCCGAGCGAAGTATCCGACCGTGAAACAGTTGCCGAGCAACCGCGGAGCGGGATCGTAGCCCTGGAGGCTGACGCCAACTGGCACGATGTGCATCTTGTGACTGGGGATGCCGAGGTAGCGGCACATGAATTCCGCGTAGTATTCGCTGATCGCCGCGAAGCCGTCCACGTGCTCGATGTTGGCCCGAATCAGCTCCAGTGACCTGGTTCGATGCGGTTCCTGAAGCTGGCTGAGGAACAGGTCTTCACCCTGCAGCGTGCAGCATATGGGCCGGCCCACGGCCTCCCGGATCGGCCGCGCCAGCCCGATCAACAGCGAGTTGGGCAGCGTCACGATATCGGGTGGCGCCTCGCTCCGCAGCCAGCTTGTCAGCTTCCGGATTTCCTTGCGCTGAAAACCCTGCTCGCCGCGCAGCATGGAAACAGTCAGCTCACCCAAGAGGCGTGGGTTTACTGCGATTGAGCGCCGCGAGGCAAGCTTGAGTGCCCACGGGGAATCCCACAGCCGGTCTAGCAGCCAGGGAGTCCAGCGGAACAGGGCAAAGTGCTGCTCCAGATACACGCTGATGCCGCCGCAAAATACTTTGTGCTCGCTGACGTTCGGCTCGTCGGTCCGTGTCGGGGTATAGATGGGCACCAGGCTGATATCGTGGCCCTGGCTCTTGATCTCCGCCGCCAACGCGTTGTCGCGGATACAGCTTCCACAATACATCGGCCCGGCGCCGGCAGTGAACGCAATGATCCTCATACGGCGCCTTCGTCACCGGAGCCCGGCCACAGGGGGCGCGAATCCAGAGTCGCGCGCGCGGCTATGGTTTGAGCAGTCGGTTCGGCTTCGATGACAGCGATCATAGATTCCACGGTACTTTCTCACTTATATTATAACTTCGGCTGATTACGGAAGGGACCGGCCGGCGCCCGGCCGTCCGTCTCGGAACCAGTGGCAAGACGGGCCGGTGCCAGTTTCGCGCCGGCAGCCGAAGCGGCTACGCCATCCGAGCGGCCAGGACCTACGGCTGCCAGGTGTGAAGTCCGATACGCTGGACAGATGGAGAAGGTATGCATTCACCGGTCAGCGCTCAGGTGGAGAACATCTTACTGATCGTTATTATCCAGTTGGTGATCATCATGGCGGCTGCTCGGGTTTTTGGCGTCATCTTTCGCTACCTAGGTCAGCCTCAGGTATGCGGGGAGATCGCCGCCGGCCTGATTCTTGGGCCCTCCCTGTTCGGCCACTTCTTCCCCCATCTGTTTCGACAGGTGTTTCAACCATCTGTCGGGCTCGTGTTCAGCATCCTAAGCCAAATCGGGCTGATCCTGCTGATGTTCTTGATCGGACTGGAGTTCGACTTTAGCCACCTGCGCACCCACGGGCACGTCGCCCTCTCGGTTTCCCTCGCCGGGATTCTTCTTCCGTTTGGTTTGGGGCTGGCCGTGGCGCAGGTGCTCCACCGCTATGTGGGCCAGGAGATCAATAAGGTTGGCTTTTCCTTGTTTCTCGCGACCGCCCTGTCGATTACCGCGCTCCCCATCTTGGGTCGGATGTTGATTGAATTCAACATCAGTCGCACGCGCTTGGGCTCGCTGACGATTACAGCGGCCGCCGTGGATGACGCGGCTGGCTGGATCATTCTGGCCCTGGTGAGCGCGATTGTCCGGTCGAGATTCAATCCGTTCGCGACCATGACCATGGTTGCCGAGGCGCTGGCATACGCCCTTTTCATGATCCTAGTCGGTCGCCGGCTGCTGCGCCGGTGGACGGCCATGACTTTGCGCGCCGGCGGCGGAGAGATTTCACCCTCCGCTCTGGCGCTCTTGTTCATCATGATCTTCCTCTCGGCGGCGATCACCAATTTCATCGGCCTGTTCTCGATTTTCGGGGCCTTCATTATGGGCGCGGTTCTGTACGATCAGCACGAGTTCCGGGAAGCCGTCATGCGCCGGTTGCGAGATTTCGTCACGGTGTTTTTCCTGCCGATTTTCTTCACCTATACCGGCTTGCGGACCGATATCGGCACCATGCCTGGCGGGCTCATGTGGCTGTTATGCGGTCTGGTACTGCTCGCCGCGATTGCTGGGAAGATCGGCGGCTGCACCACGGCGGCCTTGCTCAACGGCCTCACCTGGAAGGAGGCTTGGTTGGTGGGCGTGCTTATGAATACCCGCGCGCTGATGGAGTTGATTGCAGTCAACCTGGGCTACGACCTGGGGGTTATTCCCAGGAGCGTATTCTTCATGCTGGTGTTCATGGCGGTGGTGACAACCTACATGACCTCCCCGTTGCTGCGAAGGTTGATTCGGAAGACGGAATTGGAGCCGCTTTTCGAAGCATCCAGTTTTATGCAGCAGGCGCGGAGCGGGCGGCGCTCATTAAGCGGCCCCGCATGACGTGATCGCCGACATCGCCGTTGCGCGTATCTCCGCGAGGACCGCCGCCTTTGCTGCCGGGACCGGGAAATCGGCGGTGCTTAGAGGTCGAAAAGTTCTTTCGGTGCGACTTCAATCTTGTCTCGAATGGCCTTTGGTATCGGAATACCCGTCATCTTGCCGCCCTGCTTGTCGAGCTTCACGCAGGCGACGGCCAGGGTTCCTCGCGCGACTTCTCTAGCGGGCTGCTCGTTCAACTTTCGGAAGACAAAGTCATAGACAATACTCTTCTTCCTCTTCTCGCGCACAAAAAGGCAGATTTCAACAACGTCCTCGAACCGGAGAGGATCCTTGAAGTCGCAGTCCGCGTGCACCCGTGGCCAGCCCAGCCCGCTACCCGCTTGATGAATGGAGATACCTAGAGACCGGAAGAACGCGCGCTCGGCGGCCTCCATGAATCGGAAGAAGTTCAAGAAATTCATGATACCGGCCATATCGATATCGGAAAACTCCACTTGGCGCGTCAGCTTGAATTCGCAGGCCACGTTTCATCGACCTTCGATCAACGACCGGCCATGCTCCAGCGGTTCCGGGACGCCTGCAAATTGCGCCACCGCCTCGAACAGCGGATCAAAGTCGCGAAACAGGTTACCCATCAGGCAGTCGGTCAGATCGCCGTGGAGGTGCGGGTAGCGATCCACAAACTGTCGAAAGCTGAACTCGTGGTCGTAAAAGGTATAGACCAATTTCCGCATGGCCTCGATGCCTTTGCACATCTGCGCTCCGTAATCGCTGAACTGTGATGCGCCAACGTTGCCCCCCGTGAGGGCAGCGTCGACGGCGTCGGCGGCGAGCTCCCCGCTGCGCAGCGCCAGGAAGACCCCGGAAGAGAAGACGGGATCGAGAAAGGCAAAGGCGTCCCCGATCAGGACCAATCCATCGGCAGCGCAATAGCGGGAACGATAGGAATACTCTCCCGTGACCCGATACGGGCCGGTCTGCCGGCCGGGCGCCAGGTGCTGCTGGATCCAGGTATTGTTTGCCACCTCGCGATGAAAGATAGATGCAGGGTCTCGCGTGCCGTTGTAGAGGTAAGTCTTTTCGGCAACTGCGCCCACACTAACGATATCTTCAGGCAGCGGAATGTACCAGAACCAGCCCTTCTCGGGGAGGTAAGCAATGGTGGTGGCGCCCTCATCGAGTCCTGGGTCGCGCAGCGCTCCCTGGTAGTAGGTCCACACGGCGATTTTGTTCAAGTACGGATCGCGCACTTTCCACCCCTTGCGCGTCACAGCAAAGGCATCGCGTCCACTGGCGTCGATGGTTATCGGCGCGTGGAATTCCAGCGTCTTGCCGTTCTTGCCGACGGCTCTCACTCCGGTGACGACGCCGTTATCCTGGATCATCTCCCGGACCATGGTCTGGTCCTGCACTTCGGAGCCTTTGGCGCGGGCGTTGTCGAGGAGCATCTGGTCGAACTCACTGCGCAGGACCTGCCAGGTGCAGGCAGCTTCATGTTTCAGGTGCGTGAAAAAATAAAAGGGCTGAGATGCCCGCCCGTCGACGCTTACGAACTGGACGCTGTATTTCTTGGGGAAATGAGAGGTTTTCATCCGGTCGATGAGCCCCATGCGCTGGAGAGGAAAGTAAGTATAGGGGAGCAATGACTCGCCAATGTGATAGCGGGGAAACTTCTCCTTTTCGAGCAGCACGACGCTGCGGCCTTTACTTGCGAGGATCGCCGCCGCCGTCGAGCCTGCGGGCCCGCCTCCAATCACGATTGCGTCATAGAGATTATTCCCGTGCACGAACTGTCTCCAGTTGGAATGCTGGATGGCAGTACGACCGTCACGTATACCGCGCGTTGCGATGTTGCGGCAGGAAGAACTCATGAAGCAGCCTGTCCACCTGCAACAGGCCTGCGCGGCTCAGTCGCAAACTGTTTTCATCAAGCGCCAGAAAGCCGCGATCCTGCAGTTTGCTCAGGGAGTCGGCAAATCGCTGTTGAATGTCGACACCGAACTTGCCTTGGAAGTAAGCCCTGTGAACATGCCCTAGCTTCATTTGAAGAATGAGTTCCCGAATCATGCGCTCTTCCTGGGTCGGCGTCAAAGCGCGGCAGATCGGAAGCGTCCCTTGATGCAGTGTGGCGAGATAGGGTCCGAAATCGCTTTCATTTTGAAAGTGGGTGCCGCCGACGTGCGAAAAGGAAGCCACACCGAGGCCGAGCATGTCCGCGCCGGTCCACAGGAGATCCCGGTAGAGGAAGCGGGTCCGCCCAGGATCCTTGACCGCTGTGTAGGCGCTGGTAACGCTGTAGCCGGCCTTTTCCAGCTCCGAGAAAGCGTAAGTGACCCACTCACGCTTGGTTCTCCAGTCGGCCACCGGCGCGACGGTCTTTTCGTTCGCCGTCATTTCCTTGAAGATGGTGGTGTTGTAAGGAATTTCCATCTGGTAGATGGTGACGCTGTCGGGAGCTAACGATATCGTCTTGCGCACGCATTCCTGCCAGTTGCAGGTGGTCTCCCCCATCATCCCCGCGATTAGGTCGATATTGATTTGAGGGAATCCGATGGAGCGGGCGAAATCATACGAGCGCTCGACGTCCTTCGCGCCGTGAGCGCGCCCGTTGATTTCGAGGATATGGTCATCGAAGTTCTCGATACCCAAACTGAGGCGAGTGACGCCCAGCTCTTGGATTACCCTGAGCTTGCCTTCGGTTAGGGTTCCGGGCTCGCACTCGAAAGTGATCTCCTCGGCCTCATCCCAAGGCAGCAGCCTCTTCATGGCATCCACGAGCCGGCTAAGCTGGTGGGAAGAGATGAAGGAAGGGGTTCCGCCTCCAAAATAAACAAATTTCGGCTTCCTGCCGCCAATGAAGGGTTTTTGAGAGTAAAGCGTCAGCTCCTGGATGGTGGCGTCGAGGTAACGGCCAATCTGGCTCGCATCTTTGTCCGTATAGACCTTGAAGTAGCAGAAATGGCACCGCTTCCGGCAAAAAGGAATGTGGAGGTAAATTCCCAACGCGGTTGCTGGAACCGGCGGGCGCTCCAAGGCGGCATGGGCTTCACTCACGTGATCCCGAGTCCAGAAAGAGTACGGAGGATAGTTCGATATGAAATAGTTGCCGACCGTGGTCTCTTCCTCCAGACGCACGTCCTTCGGACCTGATCCCGCCGACCCTAGAATGGGGAGTTCCATGGGGGTTCCCTAACGACCACAAGTATATCAAACCACGTGTTTCGAACGGTCTCCGCTCGGTTTCGAGCGTTTAGAGCCGGGTCCTGTCCACGCTAACACAAGACGCACAGCGCGGGGAATCGTTGCAGGGATTCAATACGACCATTCGTAAATCTCCACGGCTCCGGCGGCGTCGAATGGTCTCGGATTGAACTGTCCGGTCCACTGGGCGGCGGCTTCCTCGGCCAAAGCGGGCAGGGCCTCTCTCGAAACTCCATGCTCCCGCAGCCGGACGGACAGGTCCGCCACTTCCGCCATCCGCGCCAGCCGGTCTCCAACATCGCCCTCATCGAGTTCGCGGTACAGTTGGCCTGCCGCCGGGTGGTTCCATCGCACCACGTGCGGCAGCAGTGCGGCAATGGCCAAGCCATGAGTGATGCCGTAGTGCGACGTGAGCGGATTGGCGCAGGCGTGCGTCGCGCCGAGCATCGAATGCTCGATGGCGATGCCGGCCAGATGCGCGCCGAGCTGCATCGCGCCGCGCGCCTCGAGATCATCCGGATCGCACAGCACCCGCTCATAATTCGCTGCCAAGAGCCGCCAGGCCTCGCGGGCGAAGCACTGGGACGCGGCGTTGCGCCGCGTGGTCACGTAGCTTTCCACGGCGTGCGAAATCGCGTCGTAGCCGGTGACTGCGGTCACCTGGCGCGCCTGCGACCGCGTCAGCAGCGGATCGAGAATGGCCACGCAAAACGCCGCCTTGGGATCGCCGCAGGCCATTTTCACGTGCGTCCCAGCATCGGAAATCAACGCGTAGCATTGCGCCTCGCTGCCAGTGCCGGCCGTGGTCGGAACTGCGATCATCGGCAGCATCGGTCGCGTGGCCTTGCCGTAGCCCCAGTAATCGCGCATGCTGCCACCGTTGGTGAGTACGAAGTTGATCCCTTTGGCGCAGTCGAGCGAGCTGCCGCCCCCGAGCCCGATGATCGAGTCCACGCGGCAAGCGGCCGCGAACACTCGCCCGGCCTCGACCATCACCGTGTCCGGATTTGGTTCGAAGTCGTGGAACGCGAAAGCCTCCACGCCGGCTTTGGCCAGCCGCTGGACGGCGCGCGCCACATAGCCCGCCGCCACCAAGCCGCGGTCCGCGACCACCAGCGTGCGCCTGAAGCCCAGCTCGCGGGCCAGCGCGCCCAGCTCTTCGAATCTGCCTTCGCCGAACAGGACCCGGGTGCGGATCTGGAAGTCGAATGGCCCCATGGAAACCGACCGGAACATCTCACGCAAAGGCGTCCAGAGCGCAGCAAAATCAAGGAAGCCTGAGGCACTTGGCGCGTTGGCGTGAGGCTGGATTTTTCGATCGCCCGTGTTCTACTTGGTCTGCGACAGTGCCCAGAGCTGATTGCGGTTCATGATGAACAGTGCGCCGTCAGCGGGCACCGCCGTCGCGTAGACCGAACTGCCCATGTTCATCTTGTCGATCAACTTCTTCTCCTTGCTCGCCTCCAGCACTACCACGTCGCCGTCCTCATCGCCCAGGTAGACCTTCCCGCTGATCACCATCGGCGAGCCCCAGACGGCCGAAAGCAGGTCATGTGTCCAGTACGGCTTGCCGGTGTTCACGTCCAGGCAGTGCAGGAAGCCGCTGAAGTCGGCATAGAACAGAAGCCCGTTGTAGATGGCGCCGGTTGAAATCGAGCGACGGATTTTGTCGTAACGCCAGAGGCGGCCGAGGTCGGTGATGTCGCCGCGCTTGGTCGCGTCGATCGAGTAGAGGTGCCCGACTCCCTCACCGTGCTCCGGGTCCTGCCCGTTGGCAATGAACACCTTGTTCTCCCAGATCACCGGCGTCGAGATAACCTCATTGCGCGTCTTCGGCCAAACCGAATCCTTGGGATTGAGGTCGAACTCCCAGAGCTTCTTGCCGGTCAGCACCTCATAGCCGCGCACCCAGCCGTCCCCCTCGCCCATCACCACCTGCACCACGTCCCCGACCTTGCCGATCGAGGGCGAAGACCACTGCCCGTGCAGGATCCGCTCACCCACATTGTTCACCTCCCAGACCAGCTTGCCAGTCTTCTTGTTCACCGCAACCATGGACGGCGCCCGCGGCGAGGGAATGTGCACGTGGCTCTCATCCTGGCCGTTGGAGGTGCTGACAAAGATCAGGTCGCCGTAAGAAACCGGAGACGAGTTCGACATGTTGTGCGGCGACGAGCCAACCTGCTCGATCATGTCAAACTTCCAGATGACCTTCGCGTTGCCGTTGCCGTCGCCGTGGGTGTCCAGGCAGATGAGCTCGCAACGGTTCGACACGTAGTAGAGACGGTCCCCTTCGACCAGCGGCGAGGAGCAGACGCCCTGGAACGGCCAGTCGTTGGCGCGGCCTGCCGGCAGCTTCTCGTTGGTGTGCTGCCAGAGGAATTTTCCGTCCGATTCGCGGAAGCACATCAACACGCCGCGGTCGCCACCCTCCTTGGGGTTCCGCACCAGCTCGTTGTTGGTGCCGACGTAGACTTGCCCGCCCGACACCACCGGATTGCCGTAGCTCTGCGAGCCGAGCTGTGCCACCCACTTCACGTTCTTCCTCGTCTTGATATCCCAAGAGGTGGGGATGCCTTTCATCAGCGAGATCATGTTGCGATCGGGCGTGCCACCCCACATCGGCCAGTCGCCCGTGCCGGGATCGGAGGCGAACAATAGCCAGAAAGAAATAAACAGACAAACCGTGGAGAGCAAGATAATGCGTTTCATTGATTCGGCGTCACCTTAAGGTTGGCGAAATAAACTCCAAACTGGGCATCGGCGAAGAGACCGGGACTGCCCTGCTGGTTCGGAATCGGGTCGACACGGTCGATGAGCCAGCCGTCCGGCTCGGGCTCGCCGGCCAGCCAGGCTTTGCCACGAATGCGTTTCTTGCCGTTGGAGGTGTTTTCCACGCGCAGCTTGAGGCGATACCACGTGTTAGGTTTCCAGGGGAACGGCGCGGAGACGGCCCGCGCGGTCTCCGGCTGCCAGGAATTCATCTCCAGCCGCTGGTTGTTTCCGAACGCCACCAGCGTGTAGCGCTGCGCGATGATGCCGGCGTCGCCCAGTTGGCGCCGCTTTTCGTTGATGCGGATGTCGGCCTCCACCGTGTAATTCGACCAGTCCGACGGCCCCATAAAGACACGCATGCGCTTGAACAGCGTTTCGTTCGGGAGCTTCTCGAGCACCTTCCGGCCGTCCAACTCGCTCACCTGGAAACGGCCGGCCGTGGCGCTCACCCAGTGCGGCGGCACGCTCCCGACCGGGTAGGCGTCGAACGTCTCGTTCCAAGGCAGCGGTGGGATGACGCGCGCGCGGGCCTCTCCGGTGAGGCCTCCCACGGTAGCCTTGATCAACCCGGCCTGGCTCACTTTGTCCGGCGCCACCGCGAGCTTGCCATCGGCCACCATCCCCCTCAGGCCCTCGAGCGACCACGCCGCCGACTTCTCTTCGCGCAGGAAGCGACCTGCAGCGTCGTAGAGTCGCGCGTGCAACTGTACGGTGTCGCCGGGCTTGAGCACCATCTCGGTCGGTGCCACCTGCACCCAGGCAGGCGCACCCTGGCCGGGCTCGATCGCCTGCGTCACCGGTTGCCAGGGCTTCGCCGAAGTCCTCCTCGGGCCGATGGCGTACAACGAGTCGCTCGAAACGAAGTAAACCCGACCGCGCGCCACCGCCGCCGAAGCAACCACCGGCTCGGGGATTTTTTGAGACGCCAGACCTTGGTCGCTGAGCGGCAACTCGACCTCGTTCAATACCTCGCAATGGTCGGCGTGGGGCCGCAGGATGTAGAACTTGCCGCTCTCGCTGCCGATGTAGATCTTACCATCGCCAAACACCACCGACCCTTTCTGGATTGTACCTAGGTTCAGCTTCCAGAGCTGGCGGCCCGTCTCCAGGTCGAAGGCGAAGAGATTGGAGCTATTATCGGCCTGATAGATGCGGTCCGCGTCGATCACGGGAGAGGAGAACCCGCCCATAAACCCCTTCACGGCCCACTTGATGCTTTCCTTGCCGAGCTTCCCCTTGCCGCTGGCGTCGACGGCGGCGATCATGCCCATTTCGTTGGTATCCAGGTTCTCTTCACTGTGAGACAAGATCGCATACTTGCCACTCACGACAATGCCGGTGTTGAGGCCGCGCTTGGCGATCACGAGGTTCCACACCGGCTCGCCGGTTTGCGGTTTCAAAGCCAGCGCGGCGCCGTCGGCTCCGCCGGTGACCAGCAGCCGCATGCCATTGACCGCGACGATGTTCATCGGGGCGTAGCTGGTGTCGTAGGGACGCCCGCCTGGCGTGCTGATCCACACGATGTCGCCAGTTCGTTTGTCCAGCGCGATGAAGCGCTGCGCGCGATTCGCCTGGGTGCCCCAAGTCGCGGTGGGCGTGCTGACGATGACGAGATTGCCGTCCACAATCGGCGAGACTGTGCGGCCACCGTGCGTGGTGAACGGGGAGAACTCTTCCGTGATGGAACGCTCCCACAATTTCTTGCCGTCTTTGGTGAGCGCCGTCAGCAGGTTGTTGACGCCGAACACATAAACGTTTCCGGTTTCGGGATCGGCCACCGGCGAGGCCCAGCCCACGCGATGCGCCGGCACGTCGCTCTGAAACACATTGAACCTATACTCCCAGAGGAGCTTGCCGGTGTCGGTATTGAGGCACAGGATCCTCTCCTGCTCGGTTTCGCCTTTTCCGGCTGTGTTTTGCAAGTAGAGGTGATCGCCGAGCACGACCGGAGTGGAGCGCCCCCCGTAGGGCGCTTTCCAGGCCAGATTCTGCCCGCCCAGCGACCACTTTTCGGGCAGACCCTTCTCCCTGGAGACCCCATCGCGATCGGGTCCGCGCCAGTCCGGCCAGTCGCCGGCTGAGCCGATCTGTTGCGCGAGCGTTAGGCAAGCAAGACAGAAGAAGAGATTTGAGGACCGTCGTAGCATAAGGCGGATCGACCCCACGATATCGTCAGCGGTCGCCGCCAGTCAAGGAGTGGCGACCATCAACGCACGCCGAGGCCCGCTGGAGAGGCGACGGCTGGCCACCGCCCAGGCGACGAAGGCGAGGCTTAGGAGCGGGATGACGTAGATGACGAACATCATCCCCATCATCCCCGTCGCAATGGACTCGTGGATGATGCGCGGTGTCGCGAACAGCGCGACTCCCATCAAGATGCTCAGTGGATCTGGACTCAGCCAAGGTGCGGGCTAAGCGACTGTAAGATAATTCGGTTAGGGGGAAAGGGAGAGCGATTGAAATTAGCTCATAGCTATACACAATTCCGCCCGTTGACGCCTCCAGCGGGCTCTGCTAGGATGGCGCGGATGACACGCAGCAGCAAGGCCCACAAACGACGCAACGGGCGGGGTGCGCGAACCCCTGCGTCTCCGTCTAATCCATTGAAGAAAAAGACGATAGAGACTAGCGGCGCCTCCCAAAAGGCAACCGCCGAAATTGTAGATCCGCGCGTCCAACAACAGCTCAAACAGTATGAGGAAGCGCTCCTGTATTTCCAGCAGCAAAAGTTCCATAAGGCCAAGCAAATACTGGAAAAGGTGATTGCTGGGCCTAGCAAAGAGCTGGGGGACCGCGCTCAGGTGCATCAGCGTATCATCGAGCAGCGGATTTCGCGTCTCCCCGCACCGACTCCTCGCACTCCCGAGGAGCATTACCAATGCGGAGTGGCCATGATGAACTTGGGCCGCTGGGATGAGGCTCGCGAACACCTGCTCCGCGCACGCAAACTGGCCCCCAAGGCCGACTACGTCTTCTACGCCATGGCTGCGCTGGACTGCCTTACAGGGGAAGCCGAAGCGGCGATGGAAAACCTGAAAATGGCTATCGAGCTGCGGCCTGAAAATCGCTACCACGCCCGCAACGACGAGGACTTCGCGTTTCTCCAGGAAGATCCGCGCTTCACCGAGCTGCTTTACCCCGAGCGAGAGGGATCTGGCAGCTAGCTTGCGGCTCCAACCACACGGGGCATTGTCCGAACCGCCGCACACGGGGCAATTGTTCGCTCGCTTGCTTGCAACCGCGACACTTCGACATCGTATCTCCTCAGCAGAACCAAGCCCGTCTTCGGTAAGCCTTGTCCGCGTGCTATTCGCTGCAACGAGACTCGACGTCGCCGGCCGGCACGTGTACCGTTTCGATGAGATTCAAACTCTGGCGGCGGGTCATGCGCCCTGAGGCCGGTGTAGTCTTAAATAGAATGCCGGACGTCCGACGCAGAACACCGGCTCGATCCATCGGGCCGAAATTGAGATCCGACGCCGCTCTGGCTGCGCAAGCTGTCCGGGTCGTCGCGCTCGGCGGGGGTACTGGTCTGTCCACTCTCCTCAGTGGGCTCAAGGAGCACGTGGCGCGCCGGAGGCAAGAAGCGGGTCGCCGGCCGATCGCCGATCTGGCAGCGGTGGTCACCGTCACCGATGACGGAGGCAGTTCCGGCCGCCTGCGCCGCGAATACCGCATCCTTCCTCCCGGCGATATTCGCAACTGCTTGGTGGCGCTCTCGGAAGATGAAGCGCTGCTCGGGCGCCTGTTCCAATACCGCTTCCATGCCGGACGCGGCCTGCGCGGCCACAGCTTCGGCAACTTGTTCCTGACGGCCCTGAGCCACGTCACCGGGGATTTCACGCGAGCGGTGCAGTTGAGCAGCGAGGTACTTTCGATTCGCGGTCGAATCTTTCCCTCCACGGCGCAGAACGTCACGCTGGAGGCAGTTATGGAAGATGGAAGCGTAGTGGCCGGCGAAACACGTATTACGCGGAGCAGCAAGCGCATCCACCGCGTGCGCCTGGTGCCCCGGCGTGTGCGCCCGCTTCCGGAAGTCCTGGAGGCCATTGCCGAGGCGGATTTGATCCTTGTGGGGCCGGGTTCGCTCTACACCAGCATCATTCCCAATCTGCTCATCTCCGGAGTGGCCGAAGCCATCGAGCAATCGAGGGCGACGTGCGTCTACATCTCCAACCTGATGACCCAACCGGGCGAGACCCAGGGTTACTCGGTGACCGACCACGTGCGGGCCATCTACCAGCACACGCGGCGACCCTTGTTCGACTGGGCAGTGATAAACGATCGGCCGGTCTCGCCGGCTGTGCTGCGTCGCTATCGCTGCGAGGGCGCGGAATTGCTCCGAGCTGATGTGGGCGAGCTGCAGCGCATGGGCCTGCGCTGCGTGTTCGACAACCTGCTCGAGGAGCACGGCGTAGTGCGGCATAATCGCAAGCGCCTTACTCGCCTATTACTGGAGGAATTCGTCGAGCGCCAGCCGGCCCGTTGACCGGCTCCGGTCGCTATTCATTGCTCGATGACGCTTCCTGGTTCTCTCCTCGGAACTCTCGACTCTCAAATTCTGGGGCAGCGACTCGTCGTTGCCTTGCGTGTCGAAGCGGAGGTTCGTATACTGACCCCCGCCCGCCAGAGCGCTGCACCGGCGCCCGGCTGGCCCCGGTGAGAGGAGTTCTCCCCGCCTCGCCTCAACGGGCACCGACCAAGGAGAAACTGCAATGGCCACCATCGCCGCACACAACGAATTAAACGTTTACGAGTCCGCGGAAGCGCGCTTCGAGGTGGCCGCGAAGCTGCTCGGCCTGGAAGAAGGCCTATACAAGTATCTGCGCTACCCGAACAAGGAAATCACCGTGTACATCCCGGTGGCGATGGATAACGGCCACCTGGAAGTGTTCATCGGCTATCGCGTGCACCACTCCATCGTCCGCGGCCCGTGCAAGGGCGGCATCCGCTTCGCTCCCGACGTCACGCTCGACGAAGTGCGTGCGCTGGCCGCCTGGATGACTTGGAAGTGCGCAGTGGTGAACATTCCCTTCGGCGGCGCCAAGGGCGGCGTGATCTGCGACCCCAATAAACTTTCGCTCGGCGAGTTAGAGCGCATCACGCGGCGTTACACCGCCGAGTTGAGCGAATGGATCGGGCCGGAGCGCGACGTGCCCGCGCCCGACCTCGGCACCAACGAGCAGACCATGGCCTGGGTGATGGATACCTACTCGATGCACGTGCGGCATACCACCACCGCGGTGGTCACCGGCAAGCCGCTGGATCTCGGCGGCTCGCACGGCCGCAAGGAAGCCACCGGGCGCGGCTGCCAGATCGTGTGCGACCGCGCGCTTGCCAAGCTGGGGATGAAGCGCGAGAACACTCGCGTGATCATCCAGGGCTTCGGCAATGTGGGCTCGATGTCGGCGATGCTGATGCACCAGGCCGGTTACAAAATCGTCGGCGTGGCCGACATCTACGGCGCGCTCTACAATGAAAAAGGTTTCGACATTCCCCCCCTGCTCGATTGGGTGTACGCCAAGCACAAGCCTGTGCCCGAGTTCCCCGCCGACGGCGTCAAGTTCTCTCCCCAGGAGATTCTCTTCCAGCCGTGTGACATCCTGCTCCCCGCCGCGGTCGAAAACCAAATCACCAGCCAGAACGCCCATCGCGTTCAGGCGCGCATTCTCTGCGAGGGCGCCAACGGACCCACCACCTCCCCGGCCGACGAGATTCTGGAGAGGAAGGGAGTATTCGTTATCCCCGACATTCTGGGCAACGCTGGCGGCGTCACCGTCAGCTACTTCGAGTGGGTACAGGATCGCCAAGGCTTCTTTTGGCGCGAAAGCGAAGTCAACGAACGCTTGCAGGACGTCATGGAGCACAGCTTCGATGAAGTAGTGCGCTATGCCGAAACCCATGGGGTCAATAACCGCATTGCTGCCTACATGCTGGCCATCGACCGCGTGGGCTTCGCGCTGAAACTTCGCGGGATTTACGCCTAGGAGGAGCCGGGAGAAGTCGGGAGAACCCTGGAGAAACGAGTCCGAGCGGCAAATGTCTATTTTCGGCGCACAGCCGACCCATTGCGCATGTTTGCTGATTCCATCTTGCCCGGCCATCTGAAGACTGAGGAGGAGCATCGCCGCGAGGTTTGCGCCGTCGGGCGCTGGATTCACCAGCGCGGCTTTGTCGCTTCGACGGACGGCAACATCTCCATTCGGCTGGACTCGCGCCGCATCCTCACCTCGCCCACCGCCACCAGCAAGGGCATGATGGCACCCAACGACTTGGTCATCACCGACCTTCAGGGCCGCAAACTTGCCGGTCACCGCAATCCCTCCTCCGAGCTGGCCATGCACCTGCTCATCTACCAGCGTCGGCCCGACGTCAACGCCGTCTGCCACGCGCATCCTCCGGTCGCCACCGGATACGCCGCCGCGGGGCTGCCGCTCAACAAAGCCCTGGCGAGCGAAATGGTGCTGGCGCTGGGCTGCATCCCGGTGGCCCGCTACGGCACACCTGGCACGCCCGAGTTGAGCGAAGCGCTCGAGCCGCTGGTCCCGCACTACGACGCCCTTCTGATGGCCAACCACGGCGTGGTCACGTACGGTGCCGACCTGCTCACCGCCTTTTTCCGTATGGAGACGGTTGAGCACTTCGCCCAGGTGACCCTGGTCACCGAGCTGCTCGGCAAACAGGTCTTGCTTTCTAGCGGCGATGTGGAAAAATTGCTCGCGGCGCGCGCGCGGTACGGCTCTCCTACCGCGTCGCAGGTCGGCCCGGAATGCCCGGTCACTTCAGAGACATCGGATTCCGACGGCGCCGGGCCCGGGAGTTGCGTCACCCTAACGCGCGAAGAGCTCGAAGCGCTGATCGAAGAAGCTGTCCGCAACGATCGAGCTCGGCGGTAGAAAAGGCTCCGCGAGTTTGCGAACCGGGAGGCGCGGCCGGAAGGAATTTCTGTGAGCGATGCGTCACTTCCTTCGGCATGCCGCATAATCTGCAATTTTAGAATTTCGTTTTCTCGGCCCCCATACGAGCGCCGGTGAGAGTTTTCCCGACCCGGCCGGCGGCCGGAGCAATGGATGGAGGAACCAGAATGGGTGAAGCACTCGGCATGATCGAGACGCGCGGCCTGGTAGCGATGATCGAGGCCTCGGACGCTATGGTCAAGGCGGCCAAGGTGACGCTGGTGGGCTGGGAGAAGATCGGCTCGGGCTACGTTACCGCGCTGGTCCGCGGCGATGTGGCTGCTGTGAAAGCGGCTACCGATGCGGGCGCAGCGGCGGCACGGCGCGTGGGCGAGTTGATTGCGGTCCACGTGATCCCGCGGCCGCACCAGTCGCTCGAAGACGTGCTGCCCATCGGCAAGTCCGCGGTGGCCGCGGCGTCCCGGTAGTCGCGGGAGGGCAACCGGGAGTGACAGCGGCGTTTCCCCTCGCGCGGAGCGAGCCGAAGCCTGGAAGCCGGAGTTTCTGCCGGCTTCGCTGCCGCAGCATCGCGAGGGCAGTGATTTTTTGCGGGGAAGCAGGCTTGGCTTTCGCTTCTTAACTTTTAACTCTTGACTGCCGAACATGATTCTAGCCCGCATCGTTGGCACCGTGGTTGCCACGCGCAAAGACCCGCGACTGGAAGGCAAGAAGCTGCTGGTGGTGAAGCCCGTCTCTCCCGAAGGCGCCGATGAGCCCGGTTATCTTGTGGCCGTAGATACTGTCGACGCCGGCTTCCGCGAGACCGTGCTGGTGGTCACGGGCAGTTCGGCGCGCAACGCCGCCGAATGCAAGGATCGGCCCGTGGATACCGCCATCGTCGGCATCGTGGATGCAGTCAAGCTCGATGCGCAGCACGAGGCCGAGCTCGCCGCCGCGCGAAAGAAGTGACAGACTTCGGACTCTCCCATGATGCTGGGACGCGTAATCGGAAACGTGGTCTGTACCATGAAGAACGCCTCGCTCGTGGGTTACAAGCTGCTGCTTGTGCAGCCGATTGATCGCCACGGGCGCGACCGTGGCCGCGCGTTTGTGGCCATTGACGCGGTCGGCGCGGGCGCGGGCGAGACGATTTACTGGTGCCGTGGCCGCGAGGCCAGCTTCCCCTTCCTGCCCAGTGAGACTCCGACCGAGGCCACCATTGTCGGCATCGTGGACGCCATCAACATCCCAGAAGCTCGCGAGTGAAGCGAGGAGGCTCGCCCCGCGGGCGGTTTGGGGCTTGGAATGACGCCCAGGGTGCAGACTGGCGCAAGGCAAGTCCGCGTCTCTTAGACGCGGGGCGTTTGGTGGACGCAAAGCCCCGCCTCTGAAGAGGCGGGCTACAGAGAACCTCCGATGCTGATTGGCCGCGTCATCGGCGACGTTGTGGCCACGCAGAAATCGCCCTCGCATCAAGGGCGCAAGATTCTCGTCGTCCAGCCGCTCAACCTCGACGGCTCCGACCGCGGCGAGGTGGTCCTCGCGCTCGACGCTGTGGACGCGGGCATCGGCGACCGCGTCTTGATCGTCACCGAAGGCTTCTCCGCCATGACCGCCGTCGGCCGGCCCAACTCGCCGATTGATATGGCCATTGTCGGCGTCATTGATTCCGTGGATCTGATCGACGGCGTCAAGTAATTTGGCGTTTCGCGCGGATAACTCTCCTCCACAAGGCTCATTGCGCGCGAGCCTCGCCGACTCCATCTTCGTGAAGGTCTGCGGCCGCGTTGACACCCCGCCGGCCTTGGCCAATAATCGCTGCGCATGATTGGACACCTGCGCGGACGGTTGCTGGACAAGCGCGTCAACCAGGTCCTGGTTGACGTGGGCGGCGTGGGCTACCTGGTGCATATCCCGCTCTCGACTTTCTACCGGCTGGGCGAACTCCACGACGAGGTCACGCTGCTGACTCACACGCACGTTCGCGAAGACGTCTTCGCCCTCTACGGTTTCCTGACCTCTCGCGAGAAGCATTTCTTCGAGCTGCTGATTTCGGCTTCCGGCGTGGGGCCTGCGCTGGCGCTGAAGATCCTCTCGGGGATGAGCGTGGAAGAGATCGTGCCGGCCATTCGCCACGCCAATATCGAGCATCTGACGCGCATCCCGGGCGTGGGCCGGAAGACCGCCGAGCGCATTGTCGTGGAATTGCGAGACAAGCTGGAGGGCATCGAGGGGATCGAAAGCGCTGCGCCGGCCAGGCCTGCGGGTCTCGCCGCCGACGTGGTTTCGGCTCTGCTCAACCTGGGCTACGACCGCCGCGCGGCCGAGAAGGCTGTGGAGGAGGTCGCGCCCGACGGCTCGAGCGCCAACTTTGAAGCCGTGCTGCGCGCCGCGCTGCAGCGCTTGACCAACCCGAGCGGGGCGGCTCGCAGCGCGAGTAGATCGGCGTAGGGGCACTTGTCCCGCTCGCCCTGAGATTTGTCGAAGGGCTTGGCCGGAGCGGAGTTCGAGAGCAGAAGCTGGCCGTGACCAAGGCGAAGGGCTTGCCCTGAGGCTGGTTGAAGGGTTGAGGGTTGCCTGGCCCGCGGATTCGGGGGAGACGTGGCGAAACCGCAGATGCAGAAATCTCCGCAACGCGTCGTCTCCGGGCAGGCGTTTGACGAGGACGCGCGCATCGAGGCAAGCGTTCGGCCGAGGCGCATGGCGGACTTCATCGGCCAATCGCGCGTCAAGGAAAACATCCTGATCGCTGTGGAGGCGGCGCGCAGCCGCGGCGACTCGCTGGACCACGTTCTGCTCTATGGCCCGCCGGGCCTGGGTAAGACCACGCTGGCGCAGATCCTGGCCAACGAGCTGGGGGTCCCGATCAAAACCAGTTCGGGGCCGATGCTCGAGCGTAAGGGCGATCTGACCGCCATTCTCACTTCCTTGGAGCTGCGCGAAGTCTTCTTCCTGGACGAAATCCACCGCCTGCTGCCGCCTGTCGAGGAGATTCTCTACCCGGCGATGGAGGACTACCGCATCGACTTGATGATCGGTCAGGGCCCCGGCGCGCGCATCCATCCTTTCATGCTGAATAAGTTCACCCTGGTCGGCGCCACCACGCGCGCCGGGCTGATCACCGCGCCGCTGCGCTCGCGCTTCGGCATCGTGCACCGCCTGGAGTTCTACGCGCCCGAGGACGTGGTTGAGATCGTGCGCCGCTCGGCGAAAATCCTGGGCATCGCGGTGGAGGATGCAGGGGCCATGGAGATCGCGCGGCGCAGCCGCGGCACGCCGCGTGTCGCGAACCGGCTCTTGCGCCGCTGCCGCGACTTCGCCGAAGTGCGCGCCGGCGGGCAGATCACGCTCGAGGTGGCGCGCGAGGCGCTGAAGATGCTGGGCGTCGATGAACATGGCCTGGACGAAGTGGACCGCAACCTCATGCTCACCATCATCCAGAAGTATGCCGGGGGGCCGGTGGGCCTGAACACAATTGCCGCTTCGCTGAGCGAAGAGGAAGACGCCATTGAGGAGATTTACGAGCCTTATTTGATGCAGATGGGCCTGCTCGACCGCACGCAGCGCGGCCGCGTGGCCACCGCTCTTGCCTACAAGCATTTCGGCATCGATCCCCCGCGCAGCCAGCAGCACCTTTTTTGAAACCGCAGCCCCCTCGACTCTGTCAGGGCACGCCTGCCGTGCCCTGACGAAGAACTTGAGTTTTCACACAGACTCTTCAGCCGTGCCGAAACAAAGGCACACGACCAAGGGCTTTTAACCCCTGAGGAGGCAATTACCTCAGCGGCTGAAGCCGCCGCTTTGATGGCCCGCAGTTGGCACGCTTGAAAGCGTGCCCAGACGCTCAGGCGGAGGCGCAGGCCCCCTCCCCCCTACCTTTTTTGTAAGTGCTGATTCCAAAGGATTTTAAGTCCAATGAATTTCTAAGAGCGCATTCCAAAGCACTTACGTTCGCTTTTTTCGCAAGTGGGCATCCTAAAGGGGTTACGAGCGTGGGCGAGCACCAGGGCATTGCACCTCCAAAGAGCCGTGAGGCCCTAACTGCAGCAGCATTATCCCTGGTCTGTTCCTTCCGCGTTGCGCGTTCTTCGCATTTTAGCAGGGATAGTGCCGGCGAGATCCTTCGCTGCGCTCAGGATGACAACCGGCGACGAGGCGCGAGGATGAGGGCACCCGCGTTTTGGTCGGCGCTGCGGGACGTGGGGCACGACATGGTTCAACTTCGCTCACCACTCCCTCGCGGTGACGAATACAAAGCGAAAGTGCTAGACTTCTTCAATGGGCGTTCGCCACGTGCTCGTCTTTACGGGTCTTCGCGGAGAGGTGTCACGAGGATTGGAGGTGAGGATGGAGAGACTTCGCTTGCGTCCCTCGACGCGATTTCAACAGGGTGCGCTTGTTTTCAACAGGGCCCTTGTTATAGCTAAGAAGGGGCCCTTTTGACCAATCGGGTGGGCAACTTCTACTTCATTCTTTGGGAACGGCCAACAGTCCAATGAGTGAGACACTGCCAAGAATTGGGTCCGCCCTTCTGGTTCGAGATGAAGCGAATCGTATCCTCCTAGGACAAAGGAGCAAAGATCCCCAGAAAGGCTCGTGGGTTATACCCGGTGGTAAGATTCATGCGTTCGAGCGGATCGCTGAAGCCGCAGCTCGGGAGATCGAGGAGGAGACAGGGCTAACGGTAGAGGTGGGGGACCAGTTTGGGGTCTATGAAATCATAAATCCGCCTAATGAGCACCGTATCGTAATCTACAGCTGGGGCAAGGTCACAGAAGGAACTCCCAAGGCTTCTGACGACCTCTCAGAAGCCAGATTCTTCTCTGTGGAAGAGTTGGGCGATGTTCCGCTGACGCCCTTGGTGCGAAGAGTTCTTGAGGATGCGGGTCTGCTCCGGAACCGAGAGCCTCAAATCACATATGAGAAGGCCCAGCTAAATTTTTTGCTATTTCCTGTACCCTTGGCCGGGGCACAGGTCAGACGATCCCCGGGCCGGCGACGTGGTTTTCAGGGTTCCCGCGGGAAAGGAAAAAGACAGATAGCTAACGTTCCGATGCTTTTCGAGTAAAATAGCTTTGGCTGAATGAGGTCGTGTTCTCGGGCCCCTAGTCCAAGTTCTCGGAAACGAAGGAGCGTGTGACTTCCTCCCACAGTCGTTGGGTCGCAATGCGCAAGTACGTGCGCATGCGCAGCGATAGGGTTCTTTTGATCATTGGCCTGCTTTGGTCGGTTGGAGCAGCTTTCGCTTGGTACCGCCAGTGGATAGGTCCGATCGGTGGATCGCTTTTTGTAGGGATAGGGGCGTCGGTGATTGCCGCAGCTCTTGTCGCCGCCCTAAGTCCCTTCAGTGAATCTGCATATAGGAGGTTCATTTCGCTTGGAATCGACGAGTTTTGGCCCTCGCGGGAAGCGATCAAAAAGAGAAATTGGGTCGATTGGCTGGCCGGTGTGAACCATGAGTGTGTTCTCCTGGGCATTGCGCACGGCGAGTGGTGCAAAGATGCCAGATTCTCGGCGACTCTTCGCGATCGCTTGGTGCACGGTGTATGGGTAAAGATGCTGTTCTTAGACCCGAATTCCGATGCTGCAGCTCTTAGAGCCCATGAAGAGGGGAATAAGAGAGATACGAGAGAGGCGATAAGAGAATCAATTAAGTTTGTTTGGGAGTTCCGTCAGGGATTAGAGGCGGGATTTCGGAATCGGCTCAGGCTTTACGTTTACAACGCTACTCCGAGCTGCGGTTTAACATGGATCGATGACTTTATGATCGTCACCCATTACCTCGCGGGCCGAGTGAACCGCACGTCCCCCGCGCTTCAGGTAAAACAACCGCACATCGGAATGGAGCGGAGTCTATATGATATCTACGCTGAGAATGAGCAAGAGATCGAAAACCTAAGTGTCGAAATAGACGAAAGAAACATCCAGCAGTTCCTTTCGCACAGGACTCTTACGAAGGAAGGTGCGAATACCGAGGGTCGGGGTTCGGATGCAGTTCTGCCGGAAGAGACACGGGGCGAGACAAAGGGAGCATGATAAGGGATGTCGGATAGATACTGCGATCTCTGCGATGAGTTCTCAGGCGGGACGCGGAATACATTCAGTCGGATTTATGCGCACGATTCAAAGAGGCGAATCTTGTTGCGATCCGAAGAGTTTGTGGTAATTCCATCTTTAGGACAAATCGTAGAGGGCTATCTTCTTGTCGTGCCAACGACGCATCGGACAGCCCTAGGCGACATACCTGATGAGTCCCTTGAGGAGCTCAGGAGACTTTGCGGACGTGTGAGAGCGGTGCTGGAATGTGAATATGGTTCATGCATCTTTTTCGAACACGGTACCAGGTTGGCCGATGTCGGCGGTTGCGGGGTCTACCATGCACACCTCCACGCGTTTCCTTTCCCGTCGTTCTTGGGAGATCCGGTGAATTCTCTCAGATCGAAATTTCCTTATAGAGAGCTCGGAGATCTGAGTGAGATTAAAAGGCAAACTGAAGGCTTGGCTGCTTATCTCTTTTACCAGAACTCACACGCCGAATCTTATGTCTTCGAAACTGGCGTTCTTCCCTCACAGTATGTGCGGAAACTGCTGGCAGAGGCGTTGAATAAGGATGATTGGGACTGGCGTACTGTGGGGAGAGAGGAACAGCTGCTTGCCACGATAAGTCGGCTGTCGAACTATTTCGGCATTATTCCTACGTCCCTAGGACCGAAAGAGCTGTCAAGTGACACGCACCGGTAGCCTCAGAGACACCGTTCTCATCGAAACTGCGAGTGTAACTCGAAAAAACCTCCGTTCTGCTCTAGCCGTTCTACACGGCTGCTGGAAGTCCAGCAGTCTTCTGTGGATGCAGGCCCATGCTTTTCCTGTACTCTGCGGTCTTATCCTCGGCGGTTGGTCTCGGAAAAGCGAAGAAGCGGTCATTCGGTTCTGTCGCGAGAGGAACGTTTCTGATCTTCTCGTCAGAATTGAAAAGCCCGGACAGAGATGGGCCACCCGGAGGGGTGGCTACACCATCGCCTCGGAGAGTGCGCGGAGCCTAGTTGAGAACCTGGCCTCTGAGGGGATGGTCACGATCCTCCTAGAACCTGCGAGTCCATACATGGACCTTTTCAGTCTGACCTCGGTCTGTGATGTCGATACGGGCAAGGTCGATGTGGAAGTAGTCGGGCCTGGTTTTGATGCGAGCGACATCCTCAGGGGGGACATCAATCCGCATGAACGCTTTGAACTGTCATTCGATGACAGGACAGCGCAATCCTGGCTTCCCACGAACTCCGAAATTAGGAGATCATACGCTGTCGAAGACGAGAGCTATCGGGCCAGTGTCCAGCGACGGCTGGTAAAGATCGGGGCTCGACTTCGAAACCCTTCGTATCCGGATGAGCTAATGGGGGTTGGCGCCTCAAGCTCTTTCCTGAAAGCCTTGGCGGAGGAGGCAATTCAGCACCTTCGGAAATCTGGCCAGACAACGTTGGTCGACCACATTGATGAATATGAACCTATCCCCACTGTGCTGCTCGGAACGTTCCTCAATGAGTTGCTGCGGCTTTTTCAAGTAATCAAAGCATCCGAAGTTCGCTGGCAAACATTCTCGCTTGCAGGCAGTTTCCTATCTCAAGGTCGGTTAGTGATTTGGGATTTCTTTCCAGCCGGGGACCAGGACACAAGGGTTCTCTGCGAGCTGTGAATTCCAGCAGGCATGCAGTTACCCGAGGGCCAGTTCACCGATGCTGATGGTAACCTCCACCAGCCAGCTTTCCACGACTTGCGGCGCACATTCGCCCGTGTTGCTTTGCGCAGCGGCCTGAGCGAGAGCGACGTGATGCCGATCGCGGGCTGGAAATCTGAATGCAGGAAATGGCCCCGTCTGGCTTGCTAGTTGAGGCGATCGAGCCCGAGAATTCCCCGGCGATACCAACGGCCTGGCGGAATGGCACCACGCAGGCTCTCGTTGAGAGGAGTTCTCTCTTGGAGAACAACGATACCAATATGGTTCACCACGTCGACCACTGAACTACTCGCCGGGCCAAGCTTGAGCCGTAGGAGTAATGCAAAAAGGCTTCGCCCGAACTTTTTGTACAGCCAGTCCAAAGTTGGAAGCTCTTGCTCGACGAAGAGCCCAAGACGTGTCGGCTGTTTCATTTTCTCGGGGTACATGCTCTCGAAGGTCTGTAATATGTGCTGCCAATAGGTGTCGAGGGCCTTCAAGTATTCGTCGCGGACGTCCTGTGAATGGGATGGACTAGTCTTTCGTCTTGCAATTTCGAAAATTCTCTTGGCTCTTCGACGAAGAGCGATGACCTTCTCAATGGAGAGGCGCTCAAACATCTCAACACCTGGTGAGGGAAGTAAGACGGAAGCGCGTTCCATAAGGTCTTCGAGGTTCTTCGGTGGATTTAGTGTGGCATCCACCTCGGGCGCCAGTGGCCGACGCCGTTGGAGTTCGAGATTGAAGGATGCCAGGGAGCTGCCTTTGCTGTCCTGCGCCGATTGTCCTGCACCGACGACGTTGGCAAAGCACTGTTGATTGATGTGCCCGTGCAAGATGATAGATTCGCCTGGATTCTTTGCTTTTCTTAGTACGCGCCACAGCTCAGCGTTGGTGAACCACGGATCATTGAGCGCTTTACGATATTTGCGCTGCAGCTCACGGGGCAGGTGCGCAATGCTTTGCGACAGCCGACTTGAGCCACCCTCAATTTGATCGCGAACTATTTGCCGAAAATTTGCTTTCACTAAATCGGGATTATATCGCTGAATTATCCCAGGCTGGGCAATAAGGTGGTCTACCTCGCGGCAATAGGCGAGCCGGACCCTATCTTCGATTACGGTTGTGTACCCTCGTTCGCCTTTCCATTTCTTTTTATCGCGATACAGCCATCCTTCGACGATCTGGGTTATTGTCGGGTTGTTTGGCACACGGACGTCCCCGCCAACGACCACTTTGTCGCGAACTAGGACTCGCAGTATTCCTTGCTCAATAAGGCCTCTGAAGTGTTGGAAGAACCCACCATGAGCCTGCTGGTGGAAACTCTTGATAATCAGTTCGTGGTCGCCGAGCGCTGTATCGGGAAGGTAAATGACCTCGTGGAAGAGGGCGGCGAAATTCAGCAATGCTATAGCTTGCCCAGGTCGCAGAAGCTCCGATGTAGTGGTTTCGAAGTCGGCTATATGACTGCGCAGAGGTGTTGTTTGATCTGTTTCCGTTGTTGTACTCATTGAGATCAGTACATCAAGCTATGACAACGAGTTTTGCGGTGTCAACGAACTTTGCCCCTCCGATGGCTGGAGAAACTATGATCTGTGCCGGGTCCGCGCTCATGCGCGGCAGTGTCTCTCTTGGAGGCTGCCTGTCGCGGATGGACGCATTTTGCGCTGGAGAACACCGGAGTGTCAGGCCACCTTTCCCGGCCCCAACATGGCGCGAGTTATTTTGTGGTGTTCGTTCTGCGATAAACAATTCAGCTGGGATTTCCATTGTGGCATCCTAGGGCCCAAACAGCATACACCCAATCGCATCCGCTCGTACTTTTTTTCGCCCTTTCCATGCCACGCGGCCCGACGCCTTACGCGCCCGTTCCCAGTCGACGGTTAGCGCGTTACACGGCGGAGTGGATTCTTTCCGAGTGCGTCGTCACGCGGGCAATCACCAAGGTGCCAGAAATGCCACATCTCGGGTCTTGCCGAATACGCGAGACAAGGTAAAGTTCCCCAGACGAAAAGGGTCAGCCACGCCTCACCATGAATAAAGATGACATTCAGTTGCTCTACGAATACGACCGCTGGGCGAACAACAGGGTTTTGCAAGCGGTCTCCGCGCTCCGCGCTGAGCAGTTCACGCGCGATCTGGGCGGCAGCTTTCGTTCCGTGCGAGACACGCTCGTGCACATCTCGGCGGCGAGTGGGGTTGGCTCGCATATTGGAAGGAGCCGTCCATAGGCCAATCGGATTTTCGAGTGGGTAAAAGAGAGCATCAAATGCATCAGATGGGGTTACTTCTGAGAGAGTATCCAGTTTTAGAGTTTCTTGTGGCGATTCAGACGCTCATTGAGTTCCCAAAGAGCGGTCTTATTGCTATCCCACTTTAGCAGGCGTGATGCTTCTTCATAAGGGCACCACTTTAATTCGGAGTCCTCTTGAGAAAATCTGAGTTCGGCGTCCTTAGTATCGACTCCAAACGTATATTCCGGGATTACGTATGTTTCTGCGGGCCAGGAGCTTCCCGCTGGGAAATGATACGCTGGTACTGTCGCAAGAGAATCCAGTTTGATAAAAGTTCATTGGACTGGAATGTTCGCCTCTTCTAGCGACTCTCTTTTTGCTGCCTCAAGGGGAGACTCCTCGCCTTCACCGCCGCCAGCTATTCCTTGCCAGTAGTCGTGGTCTGAACGCTTCAGGATGGCATATTCAAATGTACCAGAAGTTGTCCCTCGAAACGGCAGGACCAAGATTTGAAACGGCGTTCTGTCTGTCTTCATTGTATTCATCCTAGCCTGAAGACCACGTGCTTTCCATAGGTCGCCATTTTTACTCCTAATGTGTCTCAACTGTGTTACGCCGAAAGCAGCCGACGACATGATCGTTAACGATGCCCGTGGCCTGCATCCAGGCATAGACGATGACCGGGCCGACGAACTTGAACCCACGCTTCTTTAATGCGGCTGAAATTTCTTCGGAGAGCGGGGTGCTCGCGGGAATGTCGCCCGAGCTCCGGATTGACTTGCCGCCCGCCATTGTCCAGACGAAGGTTGAAAAGTCCTCGCCAGCCGCCTGCATCGCCAGGTAAGCGCGGGCGCCACCGATGGTCGCCTCGATCTTGGCGCGCGAGCGCACGATGCCGGGGTTGTTCAGAAGCCGGTTGACCTCCGCCGCGCCGAACCGCGCGACGACGGCTGGATCAAACCCCTCGAACGCCTGGCGAAAGGCTTCGCGCTTGCGAAGAATCGTGAGCCATGACAGGCCGGCCTGGAATCCGTCCAGCATGAGCTTTTCCCACAATGCGCGGCCGTCGCGCTCCGGCACGCCCCATTCTTCGTCGTGGTACTTGCGAAGGAGCGGATCGCTTTCCGCCCATGGGCAGCGTTGCGGCATTGGGCAGGCTCTCCTGTGGCGTTTCATGCGATTCAGACCGTCGGGATCGTTCCGCCCTCGATGACGTACTCGGTTCCGGTGATGGAAGAAGCTCGGTCCGACGCCAAGAACGCGGTTGCGGACGCGCTCGTGGATGTGGCTCCAGCCGGCCGACACTCCTTTTCTGATCCTCCGGAATCAATCCAAGCGCCGTGTGACGGAACTTGGATCAGCGTTCCGCCGTTACGTTCTAAGGACAAAGCACGCGGCAAGTATACTGCCAACGAGATGAGGCTCGAAGTACACAGCGCGGGGGCTGGCCGCGGCCCGGCACCCCACGCCATTCGGCAGAGGCCCGGCCGTGATTCACCGCATGGTCCGCCCTCTTGACCGCAGCTCTGGGCAAGCGTAGCCTCTCGCGTGGGAAATCCCTGCATTCGCCCTCGCAGCCGGAGGAGGCTTCGCATGGTTCCTCTCACCGCACTTTGGCTCCCGATCCTGCTGTCGGCCATCGTCGTCTTCGTCGCCAGCTCCATCATGCACATGCTTCTGCCATACCACCGCGGCGACTACCAGCAGTTCCCCGATGAGGACAAGCTCCTCGCCGCGCTGCGCGCCGCTGGCTTGAAGCGGGGTCTCTATGTTTTCCCTTTTGGCACCCATAAGGAAATGAAGTCGCCCGCCTTGATGGAAAAATACAAGCAGGGACCAGTGGGGATGATGACCGTGTTTCCTAGCGGCCCACCCGTCATGCCGAAGTTCCTGGGCATGTGGTTCGTCTATTGCCTAATTATGGGCTTCTTCGTCGCCTATCTCACCGGACACACGGTTACGCCCGGCGCGCATTATCTGGTCATCTTTCGCGTCGCCGGCACGGCGGCGTTCCTGGGCTACGGTCTGGGACACCTCAGCAACGGCATCTGGAAGGGTCAGACGTGGAGCGCGACCATCAAGGAAGTCATCGATGGACTCGTCTACAGCTTGCTGACCGCGGGCACCTTTGGCTGGCTTTGGCCCCGCTAGCACCCTGGCTGGGCGAGTGGCCATCCACCCACAACCCAACCCAACCCATCCCACGAAGAACCCCAAGTACATCGGGTTCCGCACGTATCGATAGAACGCCACCACAACCAGCCTCTTCGGCGGAGCCATCGGCGCCGGCGTTCCGTGTCCCGTTGCCCTCGCGTCAAGCGAGGATGCCGCCGATCAGGCGATCGGTACACATATATCAGCATGGACGCGGTACTCAGCGACGCTGCTTAAGAGGTGCCAGAGTTCAGCACGGGCGTATGCGCCATGCTGGTACGGTCTGCTTTAGATGGTACACACGGAGTTGTTCTTCGAGAGTTTTTCCATTTCGAAACACCCTGCAAGTACTCATTTGAGGTCACTTATTGTCGTACACATTGCTTAACAACGCCGGTGATGGCATCTTTCTTGCAGTACACGCGTGCGGAATGGTGCGGAAGAAATCCATTGGAATTTACACGGCGGTTTCTGTGCGCAGGCCTTTGAGCACACTGCGATCCTTCACCTCTAGACTGCTGGCGTTGGTATCAATATTCGGTTCTCTCGGCTGGGCTCAGCAGCCGGCCCCCGACTGGCAGACAGAAGTGCAGAAATACGCGCAGGCGCAGGATTGGTCAGGGGCCATGCGTATCGTAGACCGAGAAATTGCGCGCGCGCCGCACGACATGGATGTGCGGGCCTGGCGTGCACGGGTGCTGGCATGGTCGGGACATCTGGCCGAAGCCGAACGCGAATACCGGGAGATTATTGCCTCTGCCCCGAACGACCCGGACACCTGGATGGGATTGGCGGGAGTGTATTCCGGCGAAGGTCAAACGGAAGAAGCGCTAAGAGCGCTGGACCGGGCGGTAGAACTCGACCCCAGGCGCGCCGACCTCCGTGTCGCGCGTGCACGCGTGTTTCGAGCAACTGGAAACCGAAGAGAAGCAAAGCGCGAGTTTCAAAGGGCGCTTGATCTCGACCCTGGGTGTGCGGAGGCGCGCGCGGGCCTGCCCGCATTGCAGGGCGAGGCAAAGCACGAGCTGCGCTTTGGATGGGATACTGACCTCTTCAGTTTCGCGAATGCAAATCGCGGCGAATGGATGACCCTGGTGTCCCGCTGGTCGTCACACTGGACCACAAGTTTGGCGGGCAATTTTTACCAGCGAGGGGGCGTCGACGCCGGGAAATTAGTGGGCAGTGTGACGGGACGCCGACCCCAATGGGGAGCGTTGACGCTAGGCGGCGCGACGGGCCGTGACAACGGTGTCATTCCGAAGAGCGAAGCGTTTTTCGAATACGGACACGGATGGAGAGTGAGCGAGAGCGCACTCGTGCGCGGCATGGAAGTCGCCTATGGGCAGCATTGGTATTGGTACACGACGGCGCGAATCCTAACCGTGAATGGAACCACCGTCGTCTACCTTCCGCGCCAGTGGACCTGGTCGTTTGGACTCACTGGGGCGCGGAGCCGTTTTCCTGGAACGCGTGCGGAGTGGCGGCCCTCCGGCGTGACGCGCCTCGGATTTCCGGTCGCAGGCCGGAGCGAGCGGCAGCTTAGCGGAAATGTGTTCTTCGCCGTGGGGACCGAGAATTTCGGACAAGTGGATCAGATTGGTCAGTTTTCTTCACAGATCTATGGCGGTGGTTTGCGCTTCCAATGGACGACGCGCCAGGACGTGACGGGTTACGCAGCGTTTCAGCAGCGAACGCAGGACCGGGCCCAAACGAGCTTTGGATTCACATATGGGATCCGCTTTTGAAGCATTTCGGAGACTAGGTCCGGCAGCATTTGTGCTAGAGGCGATCCTCGCGGCGATCGTCGTCGATGCGTTGCTGTTGGCGTTCATTATGGTGCGGCGAAGCTACCGCAAGCGGTATTTTGCGAAGCGCGACGCTCGAGTGTTCGAATTCCGTCAGAAATGGGATGCCCTAATTTCTGGAGAGATCCCCTACGAGAGTTGGCGAAAGAAGCCGTTCGACCTCCGGATTGTTGAGACCATTGCGCTCGATGCGTTCGAAGCAGCCGGACCGGAAGAATCATCGCGCCTGTTGAAGTTTCTGCGGACCAGCGGGCTGATCGAGAAACGCATTTTCGAGGCACGGCACCATCGCGGGTGGCGGCGGAAGCGCGCGCTCGTGGCGCTCGGGCGCACGCGCGCGCCGGAGGGTATTGCGGCTTTGGCAGAGGGGCTGCGCGACCGCGACGCGGAAACACGACTGGCGGCTTTGCGCGGACTGGGCCGGGTAGCGTGTCCGGAGGCTGGGAGGGAGATTCTGATATGGGTGGGCGAGGTGGGATTGGCAGTGCCCGCGCTTCCACTGCAGAGCGCACTGATCCAATCCTGTGCAGAGCGTCCACAGTTGCTGCTGCCTTATCTGCAACATGCCGAAGGGCCGGTTCGCGAGGTTCTCGCCCGGGTACTCGGCGAGGTGGCGACACCTTCGCTCGGGATGGACCTGCTGCAATTTGCAGAAGATGATCTCGACGAACTGCGAGCCGCAGTTGCTCGAGCGCTGTCGCACGTGCAGCCCGGCCTTGCGCTCGACGTCTTGGCAGAACTGGCGACCGACCCGGTATGGTTCGTGCGCTTGCGCGCCATCGTGAGTCTCGGAAAGATCTTTCACCAAGGTGCAGCCCCTTTGCTGCTGCGCGGGCTGACGGATTCGAACCGCCTGGTCCGTTTGCGCGCCGCCGAAGCGCTCCTGGATCTCAGGGCAGAGATGGTAGCCATCTTCGAACAGGCAGTTGCGTCGCGAGACCGTTACGGGCTGCATGCCTACCTGACCGCGCTCGAGAACGCTGGTTTGCGACCTCAATTGGAAGCCGAGCTCGCAGCCGACAGCCGTTTCAGCAACCAGGCGAGGAATAGTTTGCTTGAGGTGCTGCGCACAGGGACGCTACCTGCGGAACAGCCCACGCCCGCAGACTTTGCCTCCGCCGGGACGGCGTCTAGGTCATGAGTCGCTTTCTGCAGATCTCCAACCACACTCTCTTCTACTACTACCTGGCATCCAATCTGACATACCTGGTGATGCTCATCATCGCGCTGCAGACGAGCGCGGCTCATCAGCGGCAGCTGGAAAGCATCCGTTTCGGCTGGATCAAAGAATCGCCCCTGGCGCCGCCGGTCACGATCCTTGCGCCCGCCCACAACGAAGAGAAATCAATCCGCATCGCCGTGCGGAACCTGCTTGATTTAGACTATCCGGAACTCGAAGTCATCGTGATCAATGACGGCTCGGCGGACCGGACGCTTGAAGAACTGCGGGAAGAGTTCCGTCTCCGTCGCGTAAGGGCGGTGTACATTCAGCAAGCGGCGAGCGCGCCGGTGCGAAGTCTCTATCGAAGCGATGTGGACCCGCGGCTCCTGGTCATCGATAAGGAGCCGGGAGGGAGTAAAGCAGATGCCGTCAACGCTGGTCTGAATGCAGCGACCTCACCTTATGTATGCGTTGTGGATGCAGACTCGGTCCTCGAACGAGATGCGCTGCTGCGCATCATGGTCCCTGTGCTGGCTGACCCGAAGCGCGTGGTTGGTGTAGGTGGCATTGTCCGCGTGCTCAACGGATCGGAAATCGAAGGAGGACGCCTGCGGCGCGTGCGTCTGCCCAGGAAAAGCATCGAAGTGATCCAAGTCGTCGAATACCTCCGCGCGTTCTTGATTGGAAGAGAGGCGTGGGCGCGGGGAAATATGCTGATGATTATCTCCGGGGCGTTTGGACTGTTCCGGACGGATCTGGTGCGTGCCATTGGCGGCTATCGCTCACGTGCCATTGGAGAAGATTTCGATCTGGTGGTGCGCCTTCACCGTCACTTGCGGGAGAAAGGCGTGGACTACTGTATCCAGTTTGTCCCTGACCCCGTCTGTTGGACCGAAGTCCCCTCGGACTTACGATCGCTTGCAAGACAGCGGTCGCGTTGGCAAAAGGGTATGCTGGATGTACTGTTGCCGAACCGTGATATGCTCTTCCGGCCCCGCTATGGTCGTATCGGATGCCTTGCGCTCCCCTACCTGTGGCTGTTCGAACTCCTGGCGCCCGTGATCGAGCTGGGCGGCATTGTGACGATCGCGCTGGCGGCGTGGTTCGGTGTGCTCAGCCGGGAATTCTTTTTGCAATTCCTCATCTTTGGGTATGCGTTCGCGACCGTGATTTCCATTGGCTCCGTGCTTCAGGAAGAGCTGACCTACAAACGGTATAGCGACTGGCAAGATGTGGTGCGCCTGGTGAGCTACTGCTTCTTCGAACATTTTCCCTACCGCCAATTGCACATGATCTGGCGCCTGCAAGGCCTCTGGCAATACATGCGCGGCGATGTGGTCTGGAAGCCGATGAAGCGCCGAGGGCTGCAATCGGCAAGCCCAGGATAGGCGACGCGCCCGTGCGGCAGTTTCTCTTCTTCATTCGCAAAATCCGTTCCGAGTGTTTCGCGTCGGATGCCGTGAAATGGGCCGCAAATTAGACCCCTCGCTTGTTCAGTGCTTCTGTTTCGCCCGCCTGATGTCGCTTGACATCTTGACGATCCATTCGGGCGGGCCAGGCTCATTCTGCCAATCCGCCTCTTGTCCGAACGCGAGCTTCCAGCGTATGAGCCAGGAGAATCCTTCAGGACCGATAAACAGATCGCGCGTCGCATAAGCCGGATCGGCCAGTGCCTGGTCCAGCGATATGAAACGGTAGCCGCGCCGTTCGAGTCTTGTGAGAAGCTCGTCGAGGCATTCGGCGGTGAGCTCGCTGTCGTGAATCAGAAAGACTTGAGGAATCTCCCGGTGAAAGAGGCTGCGTGAGACGCCTTCGTAGTAGTCGAACGCCGAGTCCACGTAGGCGAGGTAGGCAGCTCTGGTCTTTTCAGCGAGCTGTTTATCCTGCCTTTCGAGAGCGGCACCGAGCACGTCGTTGAACCTCCAGTCGTCGTTGTCCACCGTGACCGGGGCGACGCGGTAACCGCGCTCTTTCAGAAACGCTTCGAACGCCACTTTGACCTCCTGCGTCGGCCCGGTCATGAGAAACGGATGGCGAAAATACTTTTCCTCCTGCCCAGCGGCTTTCATCAGGGCTCGCGTCACCACTTCGCCGCGAATCGTTTCATCTTCGTATTGATCGAGTGGCGTGGTTTGAAGGGATGCGTGCGTATAGGTGTGGTTTCCGAGCGTCAAACCAGCGTCGAGCCACCATTGCAACAGCTCGACGCGCGCATCCCGTTCACCGCTCACTTGCAGCTTCCACTCGTTCACAAATCCGATCGCCGGGGCGTGGTGCGATTTCAGAATTCCGGTAATGGCCTGGTTGATCCTCTGCAAGTCCTTTAACTCCCCGACCGCTTGCCAGCTTCCCCTCCCTGGCACGGCTCCGGGGAGGTCGTCCACGGTGATGGCAACAGCTTTTGAGTTGGATTCCGGTTTTAGGTTCCCTGCAGCGGCGGAGCCGGTGTGCGCAACGAGTAAGGCGGCACAACAGATTGCCAAAATTCCGCAGGTGGCCAGGAAGGAGCGAGCTTGATTCAAGATACCATCCTTTTGCGCCGCGAGGACGCAATTGCACCCTCGTGCACAGTACATTCTGTCTCAGGTCGGATTCCGGAAAAAGTATCTGCCTTCGAGATTGTGCCTCCGGGGCCGAGTGGATGTATGTCGCGCAATAATCAAGCGCACCCGCGCTTTCGCGCCAGCCGCCAAGCCGCGGGTGCACCCAAAGGAACGCCATTCGGACTTATAATCACGCCGATGGGCAGCTCTCCTTCGTCCGATTGGATGGACGGGTCCATTTCTCGCGTGGATCGACAGGACCCATATCTTCGAATTCACTGTGTTAACATTTTTGTCCGGGATCAGGATCGAAGCCTGCGATTCTACTTGGATCAGCTTGGATTCGATCTGGCCTTTGATGCCCGGCTTCAATCCGGTGACCGCTGGGTAGCCGTCGCCCCTCCGGATGGCACCGCGCTTCTTGCGCTTATCACTCCCAAGCCCGACTCTCCAGAATACAAGCTCATCGGCCGGTACACGGAGGTTGTTTTTGTTACGGAAGATGTCACTGCCAAGTTCCGCGAATGGTCCAAGCGCGGGGTTCGCTTTCAGCGTACGCCGCGCCTGAAGCGCATCAAGTATGAGCGCCAGGCGCAAGCCCCGGGTTCGACTGCCTCGATGCTGCTCGGAGAGCAGACACCGATTTGGGGCGGAGTGTTCGCCCGCTTCAAAGATGTCGACGGGAATTCTTTTGCGCTGGTGAGCTTCGACGAGGTGACCCAGGCCGTCGAAGCGCAACGTCGGGCGATTGCCGGGAAGCTGGAATCCGAACGCCGCGCCGCCCAGGAGCTGGAAATTGCAAAACAGGTGCAGGCAAGGCTCTTCCCCCAAACGCTGCCACCCCTCAGAACACTTGAATACGCAGGTATTTGCATCCAGGCTCGCCAGGTCGGCGGCGATTACTACGATTTCCTTGAACTAGGTCGAGAGCGGCTCGGGCTAGTGATCGGCGACGTTGCAGGAAAAGGAATCGCTGCCGCCCTCTTGATGGCCAATCTGCAGGCGAATCTGCGCAGCCAGTGTGCAATCGCTTTGGACCAGCCGCAACGCTTCTTGCGATCAGTGAACCAGCTCTTTTGCGCGAATACGACAGACGGCGCCTTCGCCACCCTTTTCTTTGCCGAATATGACGAGGAAGTGCAGAGCTTGCGCTACGCGAATTGCGGGCATCTCCCCGCTCTTCTCCTCCGGCGCGATAACAGCCTGGAACGGCTCGGTTCCACCTGCACAGTGCTGGGACCTTTCAAAGAATGGGATTGCTCGATAGAGGAGCGCCGGCTCTTCTCAGGCGACACACTCGCACTCTACACTGACGGCATAACCGAATCATTCAATGATGCGGGGGAGGAATTCGGAGAACGGCGGCTGATCGAAGCGTTACGGCGACATCGCGAACTCTCTTCACAGGCCTTGCTTGCCTCGATTGTCGATGAAGTTCGACAGTTCAGCCCTCATGAACAGCAAGACGACATCACCCTGATTGTTGCCAAGTGCAAAGGAACTTAGCACCGATCTCTTCGTGCTGCGGTTCAGTGTTGAAACCCGGAAGGTGGATTCGTCGCCGGCCAACGACGGAGGAGGATATCGCTCACTACTTTTTGGGGCCGGAGTTGGCGAACGCGGTGGCGACGCCCAGTGAGATCAACATTCCGCCTGAGACGTAGCGTTGCGCGCGCAGCCAGCGCGCGTTGCCTCGCAGCCAGTGCGCTACGCTCCCAGAGAATAACGCCCAGAGGCTGTCGCTCAGCACACCCATCACAGCAAAGAGAATTCCCAGAAACAAAATTTGCCCGGCCACATGTCCGCGGGACCCGTTCACGAATTGCGGAAGGAAGGCAAAGAAGAAAATGGCGGTCTTTGGATTCAGGACATTCACGACGATGCCTTGGCCGAAGACACGGCTGAGTTTGCTTCGTGCTTGGTCTCCGGAAACCTCGAAGGATTCCTCTCGCCGCAGCTTCTGAACACCCAGATAGATCAAATACGCGGCGCCGAGGTACTTCACTACACCGAAGGCGGTCGCCGAGGAGACCAGCAGAGCGGAAAGGCCCACCGCCGCCGCGGCCACATGAATGAGCGTGCCTACGCCAATGCCGAGTGCCGAGACCAAACCTGCGGAGCGGCCCTGACCGATGCTGCGGCCAAGAATATAGAGGACAGCGGGGCCCGGAATCGCCAAGAGGACCAGGACTGCGCTGACAAAGAGAACAAGCGAAGAATGATTCGGTATCATGGGCGTATCTGAGATGTCCTTGACTTCACTCAGGATAAAAATCCCTGTGCGACTAGGGCCGTAACCTGGGGCCTAGTGGCAGCCGCAGGAGCCGCCACAACAGCCGCCTCCGCCGCCGGAAAAGGAGGTGGAGGACTTGGCCGAGGCGCCGTTGGTTGAGCCGTGGGATGTAGCGAAGACGGAAAGCTGGATCGTGGCCTTTTTGCTGGCACACTTCGGGCAGGAGATTTCCTGCTGCTTGTTCAGGACCAGCTTTTCGAATGGGGTCTTGCAGTCGTCGCAAATGTATTCGTAGATCGGCATGGCCACATTATAACATTCGAGACTCAATTGACCACGGCTTGGGGTAGTGCGTGAGTTTCCGACGGTCGCGCTTATTAGCAGTTTGGGAAAGGAAGATCCGAGTAGGCTGAAATATTGATAAGGCCCGAACCCCTAGCGTATAAATGCAAGCGGAGCTCAGCTATGAAAAGGGTTAAGTCGATTTTCATCGTACCAGTGCTGATCGCGGCCGGCTTGTGCACGAGTGAGGTGTGGGCGCAAACAGCGCGCTGGCCGGAGCACAAGGCTAACGCCTGGTACGCGCAACAGCCATGGTTGATTGGAAGTAATTACGTTCCCAAGTCGGCCATCAACCAGTTGGAGATGTGGCAGGAGGCGACGTTCGATCCCGTTGAGATCGATAACGAATTGACCTGGGCAGAAGCCATGGGCATGAACACCATGCGCGTCTTTCTACACGATCTGCTCTGGCAGCAGGATGCAGCCGGTTTTCAGAAGCGCATCGACCGCTTCTTGACGATCGCGTCGTGGCATCACATCCGCCCGCTGTTCGTGCTCTTCGATTCATGCTGGGACCCGTTACCTCATCTGGGCCCGCAGCATCCACCGATTCCGGGAGTTCACAATTCAGGCTGGGTGCAGAGTCCCGGCGCGACGGCGCTAGCGGACGCAAATCAATATCCGCGGCTGAAGGCGTACGTGCACGGCGTGGTGGGAGCCTTCGCGAAGGACGACCGCATTCTTGCATGGGACGTGTGGAACGAGCCCGGCGCCGATAACGCCGGAAGCTATCCGAAAGAGGAGCTGAAAGATAAGACCGCCCGGGTGACGACCCTTTTGCCACAGGCGTTCGAGTGGGCGCGAGAGGCGAATCCCGTACAGCCTCTCACCAGCGGAGTCTGGGCCGTCGACACCTCGCCGGACGGAGCAAACCTTGGTGAACTGCAGCAGATTCAACTGCGCGAGTCCGACCTTATCACCTTTCATAACTACAGCTGGCCGGAGTACTTCAGAAGCCAAGTAACGTGGCTGAAGAAGTACAACCGGCCGGTGATCTGCACGGAATACATGGCCCGTTCGGTGGGTAGCACGTTTGACACGGTGTTGCCGATTGCGAAGCAGGAGCGGGTCGGGGCGATCAATTGGGGATTCGTCGCTGGCAAGACGCAGACATATTTGCCGTGGGAGTCGTGGCAGCATCCGTACGTTCTCGAACAGCCGCCGGTGTGGTTTCACGAGGTGCTGCGTCCCGACGGAACAGCGTACCGACAGGCGGAGGTGAATTTGATCCGGCAGCTCACGGGAAAGCAGTAGGAATCACCGTCAGTGGGTGCGGATGCGTTCTCATTGCTGGTCTCCATACACAGCCCTCGTCCCTTCGCTTGCATCCTCGTTCAACGCATCAATGTCGCCATGGCCCGTGCCATCAGAAAGAAAAGGATTGTCGGAGTCGATGCACAATTAACAGGCCAAACGCAACTTAAACGACTGCCCGCTTAGGAGGGATTATTTCGACTTGTTCTTCGGGCTGTGCTGGTTCAGCGTCGAGACCAGCAGCTTGGCCGACGGCGGGACGGGCACCGCGCCGTGGAGGACAATGTCCTTTGCGGGAATCTTTTTTCCGTAGATCCGCTCGTTCGCCTCGTTGTCCGGACGCACGGTTGAGCCCGCGAGCGAAATTCCCGCGAACAGCCCGCGCGCCCGAGAGTACGACAGAATTTCGGCGCGAAGCGACACGTCGGACTCCGCTGACGCGTTGCGCCCCACCGGCCCAGCTGCGGCAGAGGCGTCGGCGCCAAGTTTGACCTTGCTGCTGAGAATGGAGCTCGCGCCCCGTTCGTTCATCACCAGCAGGACGAAGTCGGTTGCCTGCCCACCGATTTGCAGGCCGAAGCTGCCACCTTCGAGCGCCATCATGGTCGGCGCGCCCCAGGGCCCCCGGAAATCGTCGCCGCTCCGGCACGTCATGGCGCCGCGGCCGTAGCTTGCGCCCACGATAAACGCGACCTTGAGCACCGAAGGCAACACGATCACGCAGGCCGCGCTGTCGAGCAAGTCTTGCGGAATGTCGTCGGGGACGTCGATAATTTCCTTTGCAACCTGGCCCGCGTTCTGTAACCGGTCTTCGTCCTTCTCCTTATCGTCCGCTCGCACCGAGGCGGGATTAAAAAGTGCGGGGAATCCCACAAGCGCTGCTGTAAGCATGAAAGACAGTAGTCGTTTCACTGCGTTCCTCCTCAGGATGGGCGCTTATCATGTTTGATTCACAATTTCCCTGGTTATCGCCTAAGGTGCGCCCTGCGTCCGTGGTCATTCTCTTGCGTTATTCAAGCATCGGGTATTCTTTTACACTCCGTTCATGTCGGTGTCAACGGCACCGGCCTGCACGACATTGACCCTAGATTGCCGCCTGAGCTTTTAGCGCGAAATCCCACGGCGTCCTAGTCGATTCAGAAAGGATTTAGGTTTGGACGCGCGAAGATGAAAGCGATTGCGACATTCGAGGCCACCGGCTCGCCTTCAAGCTGTGCGGGCTGAAACCGCCACTGCTTTACAGCTCGCAGCGCGAACCCCGTGAAACCGGCCATTTTGCGAATGACTTTCACGCGTTCAATTTTCCCGCTGTCATCCACAGTAACCTGAACCACAACCGCGCCAGACACCACACTGTTGACCGGATATTCGGCGTAGCCAACGGAAACGATTCCCGCCGGCATGTATGCGTTTGTACTCGACCCCGGATTCGGAAGGGCGGGCGTGAAACTCGGAGGCTTCCACACAGACACTGGAGGGCGGTAAACAAAGGCAACCGTCATTGCGGACGCTTGGACCATACCATCCTGTGAGGCAGGCTTGAACCTCCAGGATTGGACTTCAGAAGCCGCCGCCGACGTCAAAGAGGGGATATCGCGCAAGGCACCAACTTCGACAACTTGGCCGCGTTCGGTAAGAGATACATCGAGGACAACAACACCCTCCGCGATACTATTAGGCGGATATTGGGCATTGGTGGCGGAGACAACTTCGGCGGGTTTGAAAAACAACGGTGGCAATGCCAAAGCGGCAGTGCCGATGAGCATGGCACTATTGAGAAAAGCTGCAGTAAGAAGTTTCATGCCTTGACGCTCCCATCGCCGCCTGCATATGTCCGCTGCCAGCGCCTCCAAACAATAAGCATACTGGCAATGATTGGAATCGAAAAGTATACGCCGATAAATCCGGCGATTGCGCCTCCCACTAAAACGGCGAAGATGACCGCCAATGGATGCAGCCGAAGCGTTCCGCCCATGATGCGGGGTGAGGTCACGTAATCCTGTAAAAGGCGCCAGATCCCCAAGAAACCGGCCACAATAAGCAGGTGGTGGTAGTTGGCCAAGAAGGCCACACTCAGAATTGCGACAGCGCCCGCCAGGGGACCAACGACAGGGATGAACTCCATAATGCCCGCGATCGGACCAAGAACAAACGCGTAGGGTACCCGGAGGAGCGACAGCACAACCATGTAGACAACAAGCGATAGTCCCGCGAGTATGAGTTGTGATCGGATATAGTGTGCCAGCATTCCATTTAAGTCTTCTGTGATCCCAACAAGAAACTGTCGTTGCTGCCGGCGCTCGACCATCCCCAAAATGTTGTCCGTGAAATTGCGCCCATCTTTGAGCAAGAAGATGGCCAGGATCGGGATCAGCACAAGCCAAATCACGTTCTGCGCAACGGCGGCTACATGTGTTCCTGCAGCGCGTACCCATCCCAGAGCCACACCGCTATGATTGGCAAGGAATTGCCCTAACCGGACTTGAGTGTTATAGCTCCAGCCGCGCCTGGATCCGATCTGTTGAGCGATTTGGCCTGAGCTCACGTTTTCTAAGAGTCCGGGCAACGCTTCCCCCAGCCGCCTGCCTTCATTCATAATGCGCGGACCCACCAGCAGCAACGCAACCGCTATTGCCAAACACAGGATTGCATAGACCTCAAGAATCGCGATGCTGCGAGAGCCCCTGGATACGGTCTTCAGGCGCTGCAAGCGCGAAACCAGCGGGTCCAAAAGGTAGGCGAAAAATATGGCGAATAGGAAAGCTATTAGCACGCTGCGGGCGCCGTAGATAAAGGCTCCGAGGGCAACGAAAAGCAGGATGGTGCTAAGGACGGAAGCGGTACGTTTATCGAAAAACCCCATGTCGGCAGTCTGATCCGGCATTTCCGTTTTGACTTCCCGGCCGACCGACAACGTACACTTAAGGGCCTCAGTATGCAATGCGCCCGCCAGGTTTTTCAGTGCAGAGCCCTGTTCGATGAGTTCACCGAATCCCAAGTGTTCGCCCAACTCCCGCACCAGAATCAGACCGCCGTCCGAGGTGACCTGCGATCCTTGGAAATCGACGAGAAACTGGGATCCCCACAAATCTCCGGGAACTCGCCGGAGCCCGAAACGGACCGGGGCGGCAAAAACCGCGCTGCGCTTAGGTTACAATCGGCTTTGCATGGTGCTGGGGAGAACCATTTATCTTTCACTGGGGTCGAATCTGGGCGACCGCGCGGCGGACATGAGGCGCGCGGTGGAGGCGCTCGGCCCGGCGGGAGTGCGCGTGGCGCGCCAGTCGTCGCTGTACGTCACCGAGCCGGTGGATTTTCTCACG
>Ga0209055_1000207_pt1 | contig 41406 bp, 37 predicted proteins | sample GraSoiAngelo_110_FD_185875 | JGI IMG/M metagenome (GOLD analysis project Ga0209055, IMG submission 185875) | Grasslands soil microbial communities from the Angelo Coastal Reserve, California, USA - 14_0903_12_30cm (SPAdes) (version 2) | ecosystem: Environmental > Terrestrial > Soil > Grasslands ... | reverse complement strand
ATTTTTCGTGAGATGTGGGTCTCGGATTTGCGTGGTGGTGTAAGGCAATACTTCTGGTATCGAGCCGAAGCATGGGTGCGCTCCAGGTCTTGCACCTCGAACCTGCTATTTCCTGCGTGGTTAGCCAGGACGGCCCAGAACTTTAATATCCGCAGGGGACCACTCGTCAATGGACTTGATGGTAGAGACGGTAGAGGTATTTTTCTTGGAGGCATCAGGAACACTATGCTTTCCTCACCTCCTCGAGAAGCTTCATGGTAGGTTTGGATTTCCGCCGTGCATCAAAGGGACCGACAACGGCAGGCTTTATAGCGTCGATTACGTTGGTCGCCTCGACGCGATACATCTGCCGGTAAAACTCATGCATTCGCCGACATACGGCAACAGGGACGGGATCAACGGCACAGATTGGATACAGATTGATCGTGCCGCATACGACAAATGTATTGACGGAAACAACTACCGCCCCCAAGAACACGTAGCGTGTCAGTGTCGCGCTCCACTGGCTCGTAAAACGGCAGTTTCATCCGGTCGAGCTGCTCCTGCGTTTCCTTCGAGGGTTCCAAATATTTCTGCGTGGTCGCAAGCGACTCGTGGCCTAGCCAGACCTGCACGGTGCGCACGTCAATCCCCACCAGGAGCCAACGCGTCGCCACTGTGTCACGGAAGCGGTGGAGATGCCATTCCTCGGGGTTTAACCCGGCTGACCTGCATTAAACCACGTTCACTTGCCACTGGAAGGCGCGAAACTCGGCAAGCCGGCTGAAGTCTCGTTCGTTGGCTGTGATCACTCTGATGCCCAGTCGCCCCGCGCTCATCGCGATCAGTGCGTCATTGGTCAATCGTCCCTGTCCGATCTGTTCGTAACGATACTTGGCCGCCAAGCGAGCAAGCACTCTGCCGGCCTGAGTCCAGTCGCTGAGATTCGGCACCAGGATTCGCTTCGCCCTGTCAAAATCTCGCTGCAGCCGCTCCACAACCTGGCGATCACGGTCGGCTGCGCCGGCATAGAGTTCTTCGAGCACCACTGCACTGAGCCACAGGGGCACATCGATAGTGCACCGGCGCAGCACCAAGGCCGCATCGTCTCCTCGCCGCAATGCAGTAATGTAAATGGAAGAGTCGAACAGAGCGGGCTGCATCTAACCACCCAGCGTGCCGTATACGTCCTTGATGTCAATGCCACTCTTGACGAAACGCTCCGTGGCTTCGAGAACCAATCGATTGCTTTCGTGTTCGGCAATTGCCAAATCCAACGCACGCTCGATGGCCTCAGTCTCCGTTTTCGCTCGCAAGGCTTTTTGGGCGCGCTTGATTTTCGCCGAATCTAACTGAAAGTGTTTGTGTGACCGATTCCTTGTTGTTCCCATCAAAGTGTCCCCTTCCGACCCCTTGCATACCACCAATGTACACACATTCCATCTTTATGTACATGCGATACATGCTCGTACATGCTGCACTCCCCCCTGGCAGAGAGCGGTCTTGGTCGAAGTTTTCCGATTGGGTTCGCTTCTAGATCGGCGTGACTAACCGTTCGCCTCAGGGTGTTGCATTCCGAACGCTTGGAAACTGCTCTTCGGAGAGGCGATGCGGGCGAATTGTGCTCCCGTAAGGTCCGGGAGTCAAAACCGATAAAGAAAACCGATCCTTTGAAAACCGATTATTGAAGCTTGAAAAGAAGTGTGGCAGCCGGACCTATAAGCCGAATTCTGTCTGCCGGAAGATCCGGCAGGACGGCCATTCCTCTGGGCCGCGCATTGCTGCACAGCTCTAGCGACCTACCCGGAGGTTTGGCGCACCGAGCCGACACGCGTCCAGCCGAAGCCGGAACTTCCTCCCTATTTGGTCTTGCTCCATGTGGGGTTTGCCCTGCCCGCCGCATTACTGCGGCGGCGGTGCGCTCTTGCCGCACCTTTTCACCCTTACCCGGACTTCGCAGCCCAGGCGGTATGTTTTCTGTGGCACTTTCCGTCGGACGGGCTTGAACCCGGCCTCCCGGACGTTATCCGGCACACTGCTCTGCGGAGTTCGGACTTTCCTCTCCCTTGCCGGGAGCGACCGTCCGGCCCAGCTGCCCACAGGGTTATTATATTCTACGTGCAGTTGTATGGCGCGGACCCTCTTGTCGACGCCTGCTCGTGATTACAACCTGCGCGGAAAAAGCCATGGACTGGCACGGAGTCGACGGATCACGAATCCGTGAGATCAGTGCGCATCTGTAGCCGCTTTTGCGGGTGGGAATGACAAGAATCTCTCGGCGCTCTCGACGTTCGCGGCGGCGGAAGGCTGTTTCCCAGGTTTGCACAAACCGCAAATTTGGGGCGCTCTTGGCCCCTTGATTGGCTCATAAAAATTTTTTATAGCGAGAGCTGCGTCGGGGGGAACCTGGAAGTAATCTATTCAACCTGCCGGTCCGATTGTAGACACACCGCAGGGAGCTTTCGATGCGTCCCACCGACCGCCCGCCCACCTGGCAAACGCTGCTGGCGTTCAGCCTGGTCTATTTCGTTTGGGGTTCGACATTTCTCGCGATCCGCGTAGGCGTGCGGGAAGTCCCGCCATTCCTCCTCGCCGCCATGCGTTTTTTGCTGGCGGGAATGATTCTGTATGTTTGGATGCTCGCCAAAGGCGCGGCTTCCCCGTCAAGACGCGAATGGGTGTCTGCGTCGCTGCTGGCCGTTCTGATCTTCGTGTTTGATTACGGTCTCCTCTTCTGGGCGGAACAGCGTGTGCCGTCGGGCGTCGCTGCGGTGATGATGGCGACCACTCCGGTGTTCATGGTTCTCTCGGAGATTCTTTTTCTGGGGACACAGAGGCTCACGGTTCGTTTGGTATTGGCGCTTCTGATAGGAATTGGTGGTGTCGCCGTTCTGGTGAGTCGCTCGCTGAATTTTGGCGAGGTCCCGATCGAAACCTCGGGCGCAATTGCGCTGGTAGCAGCGGCAATCAGCTGGTCGGTGTCCAGCGCGCTGACGAAAAAGCTGCCATTGCCACCCTCCAAGGCAATGAGTTCAGCCGCGCAGATGCTTAGCGGAGGCGTGTTGCTCACCCTGGCAGCTGGCGTTCTCGGAGAATTTCGCGGATTCCATCTGCAAACGGTTTCGGGAACGGCATGGATCGCGCTGGGATACCTGGTGATTGCCGGCTCCATCGTCGCCTTCACGGCTTACGTGTGGCTGATCCACCACGAGTCGCCGACCAAGGTGGGAACGTATGCCTACGTCAACCCAGTCGTGGCAGTGGCGCTGGGATATCTGGTCGGCGGGGAAGCGATCGGAGCGCGCACGATAGGGGGGACGCTCCTGGTTCTGGTTAGTGTGATCGTGATTACCACCACTCCAGCAAGGAAGCCTGAGACTGACGCATGGATAAGTGACAGCAGCACATCCTCGGCAGATGCTTGAAGGGCGGTGCCGCCAATTCAATGCTTCACGGCGCCGGAAGAAAAGCAGATTCCTCGCTGGGCTGGGAATGACCAGAACAAATTGAGCCGGTCGCTCTGCTAGACTGAAATGGTCAGCAATGGGCAGTGCGCGGGCCGCCCGTGGTTCGGCCGAAATCCCATGAATGTTACCGAAGCCATCCGCATAGCGCTCCAGTCCCTCTGGGCAAACAAGCTGCGCTCCGCTCTTACCCTGCTGGGCGTGGTGATTGGCGTAGCGGCAGTGATTGCGGTAGTCACCTTCGTTAACGGCATCAACGGATACGTAGCCGAGCGGGTTTTTCGGCTCGGCACCGACGTGTTCATTGTTTTCAAGGTCTCTCCCGCGGTCACCAATGTTGACCACTTCCTGGAAGGCGAAAAACGCAAAAACCTGACCATGGAAGATTACCGGGCAGTGCTGGAGGCATGCCAGCATTGCTTGTTGGTTGGCGCGTCACTACGCAATCTGAATGGCCATGTGAAATACAACGAGCAATCTATTAGCGACACCTGGGTGCAAGGCCTGACACCGTCCATGGCGCCGATCTTTGACGTGGACCTGGAGTCCGGCCGCATGTTCAACGAAACCGACCTCGACAGCCGGGCGGCAGTGGCGGTCATCGGCAGTGACATCGTGGAAAACCTGATGCCCGGCGTAGACCCGATCGGCAAGGAAATCCGCATCGATGGCTGGACGTACCAGGTAATTGGGGTCGGGAAGACGAAGGGCAAGACTCTGGGGCAGAGTCTGGACGATTACGCCATGATTCCCATCACAACTTACCTGAAGCAGTACGGGACGCATGACAACAGCGTTCGCATTTCTGGCAAGGCTGCCGGCGTGGGTCCCTCGCTGGAGGCGGCCATGGATGAGGCGCGCGCTGTCCTGCGTGCGCGTCGTCACGATCCTCCTGACGGGGGAGACAGCTTCGACATCGAAACCAATGCCAGTCTGCTTGGCATCTGGTCCAGCCTGAGTGGTACTTTTTTTGTCGCCATGATCGGAATTGCCGCGATTTCACTGGTGGTTGGGGGCATCGTGATCATGAATATCATGCTGGTCTCGGTCACCGAGCGCACGCGGGAAGTGGGGATTCGTAAGGCGATGGGTGCGCGCCGTTCCGACGTGCTGCTGCAATTCCTGATTGAGTCGGTGACCATGGCCCTGGTCGGCGGCGCCTTAGGAGTGCTCCTGGGAGTCACGCTCGCCAAGGGTATTACCGCCATCATTGGAATGCCTTCGGTGATCAAGCTGTGGGCCGTGGCTGCGGGATTAGTCGTTTCCGCCAGTGTCGGCGTGTTCTTCGGCGTATATCCCGCCCGGCGTGCGGCCACGCTCGACCCGATAGCGGCGTTGCGATACGAGATGTAGCATGCGTAATTGGGCAGTTGGCTAATTTACGGATTTACGGATCTTCGAATTTAGGAATCAAATTCGACAATCCGTACATTCGACAATTCTTCAGTTGCTCAATTACCCGATTGCACAATTACAAAATCTCCATGGTCCGTAGAGGCGATTATCGCGAAATCGTTGGGATGGCGCTGGACACTATTCGCGGCAACAAACTGCGTTCTGGCTTGACCGTGCTAGGCATCGTGATCGGTGTCGCCGTGGTTATCGGAATCTCGTCCATCGTACGTGGATTGAATGACAATGTTCGTGACCTCATCAGCAGCATGGGTTCGAACATCGTTTTTGCCTTTCATCTCGAACCGTTTACGTTCGGCAGACCAAGCGAAGAGATGCGCACACGCAAGGAACTGACCTTTGAAGATGCGATGGCCCTCAAGGACCTGCCCCACGTAAAAGCGGTTTCGGCGGGCATTCGTTTCTTCCGCCCGGAACTGGGCGTCGGAACATTTGCCGTCAAATATAAGGACCGCAAGGCCAAGAACACGATTCTCGAGGGCGACACCGCTTCGGTAAAAGATGTTTTCGATTTGCAGATGCGTGGCGGGCGATGGTTCAGTGAAATCGACGACGAGCGCCACGCGCCGGTCATCGTTCTCGGGCATGATACCGCCGAGGAATTGTTCCCGAACGAAAGTCCGTTGGGACGGGAAATAAATATTGAAGGGCAACTGTTCCAGGTGATCGGTGTTCTGGAGAAGATCAAGTCGGTGTTTGGCGGTGGCAAGGACCCGAACGACAACAGAGTCTTTTCCCCGCTGACTACTTTCAAGAAACTTCATCCCGAATTGAAGCAGCACTGGATCAGCATCAAAGCTACCTCGCACGACGATATTCCCAAAACCATTGACGAGGTCCGGGAATTGCTCCGGCGCCGGCGCCGAGTTCCGGTAAACAAGCCCGACAATTTCGCCGTCTTCACCCAGGATTCGATCTCCGATGTCTGGAACCAGATTACAGGCGCGGTGTTCGTATTCATGTTTGCTGTCTCCAGCGTGGGATTGATCGTGGGCGGCGTAGGCGTCATGAATATCATGCTGGTTTCGGTGACCGAGCGGACTCGGGAGATTGGAGTACGCAAGGCGATCGGCGCCCGCAAGCGAGATGTCCTGCTGCAGTTCACGCTGGAGGCAATTACTCTGACCGCCGTTGGCGGCGTTCTTGGTGTGCTGCTGGGCGCAATGATTACTTACACCATCCCGCTGATCTGGAACTCGCTGCCCGCGCGCATGTCCATGTTCTGGTCTGTGTTCGGGTTCAGCGCGGCGGCCGCCGAGGGCCTGTTGTTTGGTATTTATCCGGCATGGAAAGCTGCGAATCTAGATCCGATCGAATCGCTCCGATACGAATAGTTCGGCGGCCCTAACCATCAATGCTCCATCACGCCATCCGAGCGGCTGTGACAGTCGCGCTGCTGGGAACATTTTCTGGCGTTGCCTATTACGTGCTCTGCATCTGGAGCGCGACGAAGTTTCTGCGGGCCAGAAGGCTGGGTGCAAGCGTCTCCGCTAATTCATCGTTCCCTCCCGTCTCGATTCTGAAACCGCTGAAAGGCACCGATCCGGAGATGCATGAGAGCTTCCGCAGCCATTGCCGGCAGGATTATCCGCGATACGAAATAATTTTCGGAGCAAGTGATCGCGATGATCCAGCTCTGGCGGTGGTAGAGCGTCTGAAAGCTGAATTTCCTCACCGCGATATTCGTTCGCTGGTCTGTCCTCAAGTTCTTGGAACGAACGTCAAAGTCAGCAATCTCGCGCACATGGTTCCAGTCGCAAAATACGACCACCTGGTTGTCAACGACAGCGATATCCAGGTGAGCGCGGACTACCTACGTCGGATCATGGCTCCGCTGGATGATCCAAAGGTGGGAATGGTGACCTGCCTATATCGGGGAGTTGCCGGCCCAACCTTGGGTTCGCGGCTCGAGGCCGTAGGCATCAGCACAGATTTTTCAGCCGGAGTTCTGCTGGCAAAGGAACTCGAGGGCGGGATACGTTTCGGCCTGGGGTCGACCCTGGCCTTTCGCCGGCGAGAGTTGCAGAGTATCGGCGGGTTTGAGGCGCTCGTGGACTATCTTGCGGATGATTATGAGCTCGGAGCCCGCATTGCCGCTCAGTCCTTGGAGGTGAAGCTGGCGCCTGTGGTGGTCGAAACCCACCTTCCGGCGTATTCCTTGCGCCGCTTCTTTGAACACCAGTTACGGTGGGCGCGCAGCGTCCGCGGCTCTCGAGCAGGGGGATATTTCGGATTGATCCTGACCATGGGGATCCCTTGGGCGTTGTTGGGCCTTCTTCTCAGCCGCGGCGCAAACTGGGCATGGGCCCTGCTGGGCGTGACTCTCGCTGCGCGTTTATGTATGGCAGTCGTGGTCGGCCGCCACGTCCTTCAAGATCGTCAAATGCCTTCCCTGCTCTGGCTGGTTCCTCTGCGCGACGTGATTACTCTAGTGGTCTGGGTGGCCAGCTACGCGGGTCACAAGGTCCACTGGCGTGGAGACGATTTCTATCTGAAAGATGGCAAGCTCGGGCGCATCAATTCCTAGCGGTTCAGCGGCTGGTTGGTGAAGATTGTCTTGCCGCCGTTGCGGGCGACAACGTAAGCGGGTTTTCCCTGAATTTCAACCGGATTCTCCTGATCGGTCCACAAAAAAACGCGAGTCGAACTGCTCCAAAGAGCAGAAAACGACTGCGGAGTTTCCCAGACAGGCGGCGAATCGGGGAATTTTGAGCCGTACCACATATTTCCGGTCGGCGCGTGCAGCGGCATGCTCCGCAGGTGAATTCCGGTGTAGAAGTTCAGCGTCGAGGCGTTCTCGTAAAGGCCCTTCACAACTACCACGTCGCCGGAACGGTAATGCTGCTGGATTGCGATTGCCAGGTCTTTCGAGGAAAGAATAGGCGAAAAGACAACCAAGGCGGAGTGCACCGCCAGCAGGATGACAATCATCATGCCAGCCAGCCCGAGATTGGCCTTATGGGGCGCTTCGCGTCTCCGCAAATACCAGTTCAGCCCCGTTCCCAGCAAAAAAGCCAGCGCGGTAGCCAGCAAGGGACCGCGAAACGCTCCCAGAGCTTGCGGAGTCAGGTCGAGGAAATGTCCCATGGAGAGCGCATACTCCTGCGGATTTTTCTTCAGCAGCTCGGCGAGATCGGTTCCTGGAGGCGGCGCCTTCGACAAGAAGAGAAAAAACATGCCGGTTGCAAAAGCAGCTACAGCGGTGGCAAAAAGAAGTGCTGCGGAAATTCGTCCCGCGCGCCGCGATCCGGCGTCCGTTGTTTCTTCTGTTTCGCTTGCCAGCCATCCACCAATCAGCAGGGCGAATGCGGGGATTGCCGGGATGGTGTAATACTCCTGGCGGGTTGAAAAACTAAAGAAGACCACGATCAGCAATCCCCAGATCGCGAACAGCAGCTTCGCGCTTTGTTGCCGCGTAAGCTGCGATTGCCATTGGCGCCACCGCTCCGGCAGCTGCCGAAGTGCCTGCGGAAGAAAAAATGTCCAGGGGATTAGCCACACCAGGGTCAGGAACCAGAACAGGAGAAGAGGCACCGTGTCGTAGTCGCGAGGGACTCGCTTATTCAGATAGCGTAAGAAATGCTCGTTGACGAAGTAGAACCACAAGAAGCCGCGCACCGGACCCTGGTCGGGATTGCGCTGAGCCGCCAGAATGTGCCAGGGCGCTGCAATCGCGAGCAGGACCGCTAGGCTCGAAATCGGTCGCATGCGTAGGATGTGCCGCAAATTTCCGGTCAGGATTAAGTAGATCCCCATCATTCCGATGGGGAAGATCAGACCGATTAAGCCTTTGGTGAGCACACTAAAAGCGGCGCAGGCCGCTACGCCCCAACAAGTGAGGCGAGACGGCGGGTCCTCCGCGAGCGTCTTTAAGAAAAACGTCAAGCCCAGCGTTAGCCACAGTCCCACCAAGATGTCCGGAATGAGGAAGCGTGTGTAGATGTACGGTCCGACTGCGGTCGACAGGACCAGCGCCGAATAGAGGCCGCCCAGCTCACCATAAGTACGACGCCCTAACCAGTACGTCGCGAGAAGCAAGGCGAGCACGCCGATCGCCAGCGGCAGCCTGGCAGACCACTCCCCCACACCGAACAAACGAAAACTCGTGGCCACGCCCCAGTACATCAGCGGAGCCTTTTCCAGGTAGCGGACGCCATTGGCGTAAAGCGTCACCCAGTCACGCCGCAGGACCATTTCCCGGGCGGCTTCGGCGTGCACCGTGTCTGCGTCGTCGAGCAGGGCAGGCGTGAAGATGCTGGAAACATAGATCACCAGCCATAAGAAAAGAAGAATGAGCAGGGATGTCGAGGGCTTGCGAGTGAAATTGGGAGCTAGGGTTGCAAGGCCGGGTTCGCTGTCCGGCGTGGACACAGAAAGATTCATGCACGATTCCGGGAACCTGAAATTATACGGGACAATGCGCCGGGTCAGGAAACTGGCGCTGAATGCGGCTCTGATTTCGGTGAGAGCGTCGCCTTTCCAGGCTGGCATTTTCAAGGTGAAGGGCTTCTGCAAGAACATGGGTTCCAGTCCGGTCGCCCCCATGCTGCAGCAGCATCGGGCTGGCATCGCCGGAGAGGGACAGCACCTTGATGTCAGGCCGCTCACGTCCTCGCGGCGCACCCGGTGAGAGTCTTGCCTTGAAAGCCGGTCTCATCCACGCCGATCAGGAAGAGACCGAAACCCGTTCCGGCAGCAACTAGCAGGTAGCCAGAGCCTCGAGCGCCGCTTTGTTGCGAACCGGCAGCGTAGAGCCATTCAGTTCCGCCACACGCCGCTTCTTGAATTCTCCCAAGGCTCGCGTCACAGTCTCCCGGGACGAACAGATAAGCGGGCTTGATACGGATCATGCCCTCCACCGCTTTGCCATCCCCACCCCATCGCAGCAACAGCCGGGCCACTTTTTCCGTTAGCGAATGACTCAATCCAATGGAGCGGATCGAATCATACGCCGACTGGCAGTCGCGACTGAGATCAGGCGTCGCCATGGGCCTTTGAGGAACTTGAGAAAGTCCTCGCGGGGTGAATGCCAATTGGGAGGGCTGCCAGGGTTTCAAGCGTGAGTTCGTGCGCTGAGTTCGTGCGCTTTGCCGCTGATGACCAAGTGCAAACCTAAGATCTCGCCCGGCTGAGCGATCTTGAGGATAAGCGTCTTGCCGTCGCAATTCGTGGTCATCAACTTCGCGCGACCCTGGCAAACAATATAAACCCCACGCGCCGCCTGTCCCTCCACAAAGACCAGCGCGCCTTCCGGGCAAGAATTGGTGTGCTCGATCTCGGCCAGGCCGCGTGTTGGCTCTGGCGAGAGCGCGCAAAAAAATCTGCTGCGGCGCAGCTTGCAGCTGGCGCAGTTATCATATCAATGATCGGCAAGCCGAGCGTGCCTTGCTCTCCCTTGCTCTCGACATCTGCCAAAGGTGAAAACGAGAAAAATCAGTGCTGGTAGTCACCAGGTGTGTTGCCATGATGCCTCCTTTAATCCAGAGCCGGCTTGCCTTGCTCTGCCCACTGGTGGTGGCAAAAGCACGTGGGATATCAGGCGCGTTGCCTGTCTTTTGCCCCCCAGAGCACCGTGCCCTTGATTTTTGACGTCTATTTGGCTTAATTTGCAGCGACATGCAAAACGTCTCGTGGGGCTGAGCAAATGCGTCTTTCTTGACATGGAGGGGCGTCCCCTAGCCAGCTTCACGAATCCTAGAGGAGAGGCAAACAGATGAAGAATCTTATCCGGGTCTCAATGGCAGTCCTGACATTCGCTCTCTTATTTGCCACCTCGTCGTTTGCGGCGGACACGGGAGCGGATCTGTACAAGGCAAATTGTGCCTCGTGTCACGGAGCAAGCGGCGCGGCGGACACCACCATGGGCAAGAACCTGAAGCTGAAAGATCTGGGCTCAGGCGAGGTGCAGAAGCAGTCCGATGCGGAACTCACCACCGTCGTCGAGAAGGGCAAGAAACCGATGCCGGCGTATGAGGGCAAGCTCAGTAAGGATCAGATCCAGGAACTGGTGAAGTACATCCGGACACTGAAGAAATAGCTGTAAGGGACACTCCGGTATAGGTTCTGGTTCTTGCGGCCGGCCGCATTTCATCAGTTCTCACGAAATCGTCCGGGAAGGTTTTGTCCTCTCGATTTCGCGGAACAATCGAAAGACAAGAATGGCCTAGGCCTAAGGCCCGGAACCTAAAGCCGAGGGCCTATTTCACCTTCTCATACTCAGCCTTGGCTTGCCTGAGAATAGGAACATCCGGATCCGCATCTTTCCACGAAGCGAAGAAGTCCTGGTACGCAACCCGGCTCTTCGCGTTATCCCCTTGGAGGGCGTAGGCCCGCGCCAATCCAAGTCGAGAAAGCGGAACCAACACATCAACCCCATACCAGCCCTTCCGATCCAGAATCTTCTGAAATTCCTGCGCCGCTTCGGCGCCCTGCTTCGCCTTCAGGTAAGTCCAGCCACGGGTGTAGCCAACGCCGGAGTTGGCACGCCCGTAAACCGCCGCTGTGTCCAGCAGATCGATAGCCTTAGCCGTCTCTGAATGCTGAAGCTCGATAAGGGTTCGGATGAGCGGAACATCAACGAATTGTGCCATCGTGTCGTTCGGACGCCGACGGCTGACATCCCTGGACAGGCTGAGTGCCCTTTTCTCTTCTCCTGCAATCGCCAGAGCAAAAGCCGCACTGGTTTCCACCAGTGGGGAATTGGAAAGTTTCAGAGCTTCGCTGGCCCAGGTAACCGCCCGTGTACGATTCCCCACTAGCGCTTCCAAGTCCGCCTGCTGGGCCAACATAAGCGGCACCGACTCCTTCAGGTTCAAACGGATGGCCGCCTCATTAGCCCGGTGAATGAAATCCCGGGCCTGCTTCAATTGTCCGCGCGCACCGGCCAACCCGGCCCGGAATCCGAGCACGCTGTACTCGCCGTTGAACTCGGCCGCGGCCAGCTGTAACTCTTTTTCCATCGTGGCTTCCTCACCCTGGTCCCAAGCCAGCGTAGCCAGTTGGATATGTAGGATGGGCAGGTTCAAGTTGTGCTGAAAGGCTTGGTTCAGTGTGGCCTTGGCTTCGTCCAGCCGGCCCAAACCCATGTACGCTGCCGCAAGATTCTCATAGCCAGACACGCTGGATGGGTCGGTGTCGATAGATAAGCGTGCGTTCTGCATCGCGTTCTCAAACTGGCCCAACTGCAGGTAGATGCTGGACAGGTTGTTGGACGGAATCGAATCCCGAGGATAAGTCTGCTTGTACATCTCCAGCGCCGTAATTCCTTTGTCCAGTTGCCCGGCATCGGCGTAGTAATGCGACATGATGTACAGCTTTTCACGTTCGCTCGCCCGGTCCCGCAGCTCAAAAGCCCTTTGACGGTAGTGCTCCGACATTTGCGGCTGTCCCAGATTGCCGTACACCGCGCCCAGACGCGCATGAGCCATCGCGAAGTTGGGATCCAGTTCCACCGCGCGCAGGTAATTGGGCAGGGCTTCCAGTTCCAGGCCGGCCGAGTGCTTCACGTCTCCCAGCGTGAAAACCCTCAGTGCTTCCAATGATGATGTGGTGGCTTCCGAGAGCGGCTTGTCAAACTTCTGCACCGAGGCCAGCGACTCGCCCAGCTTGCCGCGCAGCGCAGAGGTGGCCTTATGCAAAGCGTTCAGAACATCTTCTTTACTGCCCGACTGACTCTGTTCACGGGCCAGAGAATCCCCGTTGGCGGCATTCATCGCCTCCAGCGTGACGACGTACTGATTGCCCAGGCTTGCGATGGAGCCGGTGAGCATAGCCTTGATCCCGTTGCGCTGGCAGATTTCACGCCCGATTTCACTGGTGATGCGCTCATCCGGCGCGCGCCCCATGAATTGCAGGGTTTGTTGCGCTTTTCGTTCCGGAAAAACATTCAAGTAAGGGGACTGTTCCAGGTCAACCGCGAGGGCTTTCTTCAGAGTTCCGTCAAATACCGGATCAGCGGTGGTATTCACCAAATCGCTGAGCAAGATGGTGTCCTTCTCCGTCATGGCTCGGCCCCCGCGCGCGGTGAAGAACATCGCCAAAGCCAGGGCAGCCACCACGACTCCGGCAATAGCCGCGTACTTGCCAAAAGGTGTCGTCCTACGGGATGACTTGGTTTCCGGAAGACGAACTTCTCCGCTGGAAATGGCGGCCAGTTGCGAAGACTCGCTGTCGCGCTTGAGCCGCTTCAAATCGGCGCGAACTTCAGCCGCACTCTGATAGCGTAAGTCACGATCTTTCTCCAGCAGCTTGCCGATAATTTCTTCCAGTTTGGGCGGAACTTCGGGATTTAAGCGAAGCGGAGCGACCGGAGTACGGTTCAGGATGGCTTCAAAAATGATCGCGGAAGTGTCCCCACGAAAAGGAAGATTGCCGGTGGCCATTTCGTATAACACGGCGCCGAAGGAAAACAGGTCGGTGCGTGCATCCAGTTCCTTACCCTTGGCCTGCTCGGGAGACATGTACGCCACCGTGCCCACCGTACTGCCCGGATGCGTGAGCATTACGTCGCTCAACCGCGAGCTACCCATCGTGGTGTTGTTTCCCATCGCGACCGAAGCGGGCCTGGCCGACTTGGCCAGGCCGAAGTCGAGAATCTTGACCTGCATCCGTTCCGTGACAAAAATGTTGGCGGGCTTGATGTCACGGTGCACGATTGCCTTGACGTGGGCGGCTTCGAGGCCGTCGGCGGTCTGGATAGCCAGGTCCAATACCTGACTCATCTCGAGCGGGTCTTTTTCGATCAGGCTCTTCAACGTTCCGCCTTGCAGCAACTCCATGGCGATGAAATGCCGCCCGTTTTCCTGCCCAATCTCGTAAATGGTGCAGAGATTCGGGTGATTCAGCGCCGATGCGGAACGCGCCTCTCGCTGAAAGCGCTCCAGCGCCTGCGGATCCTTCTCCAGGTCTTCGGGCAGGAACTTGAGAGCGACGTGGCGGCCCAGGTTGAGGTCCTCGGCTTCGTACACGACGCCCATTCCGCCTCCACCGAGTTGTTGCAGGACGCGATAATGGGAGATGGTTTCGCTGATCATGATTAGTCTGCGACTGGAAGACTGGTACTTCCGATGGTAGGTGCAAGCTGCATGGTAGTCAAACAGGAGCTCTCAGAAATCACGCGTCCTGGTTGTTTATGTACGTTAGGAAATCCAGGATAGTTTCCAATTTGTAAAGGTAAGTAGCCGGGCCAGAGGACAATCAAAATCTATCAAGCCTTGTCATTCCGTGGGCTTTGGTGCCGAGGAATCTCAGTTTTATGTTTCTGGCTGCACAATTTAGGAAATTTTGAGGACTGATTTCTTACAACCAAACCCTCGTTTCTCGTACAATAATGACAAGCCTTAGTGGGGCGAGGAGTTTCCGTATGCGTTACTCTGTTCTCGTCAGCACCTTGCTGGTAGTTCTTGTAATTTCTCTGACTGCCGCCGCCCAGCAGATTAGGGGCGACTATCTGGAAACGCGCAGCGCCGATGTCTACACCGGCCAGTGTTTCGCCAATGGCGAAGTGAACCTGGTGGGAAACGAGGCCATCCTGGCCTGGCACGTACAAAGCGGAACGTGGAATGGAGTGCCGCTCGGCGGCCTTTCTGTCGCTGCGGCGGTACGCGCAAAAGGGACGCTGGGTGATCCCTACGAAAATCCTTATCCCGCGCAGGCCGTCCTCATGGTTGACGACCAGGCCAACGACCGCCAGCGTGTTGCCTTGGAAGACTTCGCCCACCACATGGGCGGCAAACTCCTGGAGCACGTGGAGCGCGTGATTGCCGCGCCGGTTCAATTTGAAGTGAGCGAGCAACAACACGGGTTCGCATTGCTGCGCGCCGGCCAGTTCGCCACGGTCCAGACTCGTTCGCTCGGCGATAAAGACCACCTTTGCGGCAATGAGGTCACGTTCTACCCGCCATTAACGGAACTGGCCCATTCAATGCCGGCGGTTGCGGTCACCGACCAGTACCGCGGTCCCGGGCTGGGCGTTTCCTGGGATTTGCATGGCAAGCGTAGTGCCTTCATCGGGAGCTTTGCCCGGTAACGGCAAGTTGTAGAACTCAAGCTCCCGGTCTCGCTGGGGCGGGTCAGATACCCGCCCCACACCTCTCCATTCAGCGTTGCATGCTTCATCCTTGCCTGTTGGGAGATTCATCCGGCAAGATTGTCCCGGCAAGACGCTGATTTTGTTCTCCTTCCTCTTGAGAAAGTTCTCGCAACGTTGAAATTGCAAGGAAAATCCCCCGTTGTCATTCTCATCAGGATCCCCTTGCAACTTTCATCGCAAGTCTTGACCGACAGAACACTGACTCTCGTCTATCTGCCTCTTCCTCAATTACATCACGACCACTAACCAAGGCGGCCCGCGATCGCACTGCAGCACGGCAATTGGCTTTGCAGAGGGTGACGTGGCTCAGAAAAGCCCTCGGGCGGGGTGACTTATGACAGTCCTACCGGTCTTCCTGGCCTTTGTGACATTGTGGAATGCGCGAAGGCCTGGAGGTAAGCTGGCTACCCTCCTACGGACCGGAGATGCGCAGCGTCAGCGCCCATTGTCACGTATGCCTTGCGAAGGAACGAACCGGGTCGCCGGATGGGTTCGCCTACTAACCTGTAACGAGAGCCTGTAACCGGATCCCCCAGATCCGTCGCTGCCGAGCTGTCGGCCGGGGCGGCGCTGTCGCCACATGTTTTGGCCCAGCGTACTCGGCGGTAAGAGGCCTTTCCCCACCCTATCCCGCGCGCTTCCCGCGCAGCTTGACGGAGGCCACGGCGGCAGCCGCCTCATACATCCAATGGTCGGCTGTGCCACAACAGGATTGTTCTGTTTTTTCTTCGAGCCCATACGCCACGAGGAGCTTGCCTGTAGGCACGATCTCGGGCACGCTGAGCTCAGTCAAACCTGCATCCAGCGCGAATCGGATGTAATCATTCAAAAGGCTGGCGCCGGCCACACACCCTACATAGGCGTTCACATCTTTTTCTAGTTCAGGCGGCAGATTCTTCAGCAGGACCAGATCGGTGACGGCAAACTGGCCACCCGGCTTCAGCACGCGCCGAATCTCGCGGAACACCGCCGGCTTGTCTACGCTTAGATTGATGACGCAATTGCTGATCACCAAATCGACCGACGCCTCTTCCACCGGGAGCGTCTCGATTTGCCCTTTGCGGAATTCGATGTTGGTTGCGCCTAACTCGACAGCGTTCTTTCGCGCCTGCTCCAGCATCTCGTCGGTCATGTCCACACCGATCACGCGCCCGGTCGGGCCAACCCGCTGCCACGCCAGGAAGGCATCAAATCCTGCTCCACTGCCCAAATCCAGCACGGTCATGCCCGGCTGAATTGCGGCCATGGCGAGCGGATTGCCGCATCCCAGCCCCAGGTTGGCTTGCTGGGCGATGGCCAGTTCTTCCTCAGAATAGCCGATGGCTTTGGCGACTTCAGTTGGAGCGGAACATCCGCAACCCGATTTTTCGCCACGCGCGATCGCGCCATAGCGCTCGCGTACAACGTCCACGATTCCGCTCTCATTGCCTGACATTGGTGTTTCTCCTTGTCGCTGGCTTCTTTCGATCCATGACCTTGCAACTCACGGCAACCTCCGGCCACTCTCCATTGAATTCGCAGCAGCCTTCCGGGCCCATGGACTGGTTGAGCAGACGCAGCGCGGCCAGAAGTTGCGGCCGCCACCCGGCAGGGATGGAGCTCACGATCTTCTGGGTGCGTTCCAGCATGAGTTGATCGATACGCCGGCGTACATCCCGGCCCGCGGGTGTGACCGAGACCATTGCGGCGCGGCCATCTTTGCTCTTGCCGCGAACCCGCTGCGCCAGTCCCTGTGCCTCGAGTTTTTCCAGCACGCGCGTCATGGCACTGGGCGTAATACCTGAATCCGCTGCGAGGTCGGAGAGCCGCGCGCCCTGCTTGTCCGCCAGCGTGCGCAGAATGCTGCATTGCCGCCGCGTCATGCCCTCGCAACAAACCTCGTCTGGACCCACGCGGCCCAAGACACGGGACAACTGTTCCAGTTCCTCGGACCAGCTCTGCAGCTGAGAATCTTGCGCCATGGTCTTATGCTAGGCTAGCAAATATATTTGCATGATTCATGCAAATAGTTTCCGTGGTTTGAATAGTTTTCCACAGACCCAGGCGCCGGGAGGCTCCTTTCCCGGAAAGCACCGCCCCGGCGCGGCAAAGCATTTCTTTACAAAAATTAACAGTTACTTTTGCCAACTCAAGACGTCTAATGTTGGAAAAGGTTCCGAGTCGTGTCTGGATTCCCACTCATCCAGGACGCTGCGTGCTCTCGGACGTACGCCGGTGGATTTACGCCCGGTTTTTTCTGAAACAACCGCGCGCAAGTCTACGTATTGATGACGAGGAGCGGTGCGGTTCTGTCGCCTTACCGCTGCCTGTTGCAGCACGGTGAAGTAACCGGAGGATGGTCATGGATTTGGGGAGAACCGGAAGCCACGGAACTAACGGAAGTGCAGCTAAGTCAGGCCCGGCCGAGGATCACGTTCAGCAGGTAGTCAAATCAGCGCACGAAGAACTCTGCAGTCTTCTCAAGCAGCGCGCCGAGATCATGAAGCGCATCGGGACGGTCAAGCAGACGATTGTGGGCCTCGCCAACATGTTCGGCGACACGATCCTGAACGACGAACTGCTGGAGTTAATCGATCGCAAAACCAACGGTCGCCAACCCGGTTTCACCAAAGCTTGCCGCATGGTGCTGATGGAAGCAGGCAAGCCGCTGGGTGCGAGAGAGGTCTGCGAACACATTCAGCAGAGGGTCCCGCCCCTGCTCATGCGTCACAAAGATCCGCTGGCATCGGTCACCACGGTTCTTAATCGTCTGGTGGAATATGGAGAGGCTCGGACGGTAGTCAAAGAAAACGGCCGCCGCGCATGGGAGTGGGTATCGGACCCGGCGAATACGGCTACCCTGGCAGTAGAGGCTGAGAAACCCGCTTCCTAACATGTGTGGGCCAGGATCCGAAACCCAAGATCGCTCGGGTGGTATTTCCGGCCCGTAATCAGTTGTGTGCCGGCAGCTTTTCGCAGGCGCGTCGAATATCGTGAAGAACCACAGCGCTGGTTTGCAGGAACTCGAAGCCGTAGTGTGACATCGAGTGGCGGTGGACCAGCGCGCGCAGGGTCAACTCCTGACGCGACGTAGGCAGCGGAAATTCCACCAGCACAGTTTGTCCTGCGGAGAGCTCTCCCGCCAGAATTCCACCCATTCCACCTTCGCTGATCTCGCGCGAGCGGCCTTGTACAGTGTGGGGAAGCCCCGAGTGCACTTCGGTCACCCTGATCGCGGCATCTAGCTTGTAACGCGGAAAGCGGCGCCGTTTGGTCTGGGATGGATTGAGTTCCCCTCTGGTCGGGTCCATGTGAGCTTATTGTCTCGCGGTTTGCCGTTTCAGGACGCACTGGTTCGTGGGAACCGTTGCGGCTTCTGATACTCTGATTTCCATGGAGCCGGTCGCAGGAGAGCAGCAGAAGCTTTCCGAGACAAGACAACTCCGAACCATTGGCCTCGCCCTGCTCGCGGTTGCGGCGCTGCTTCTATTCCTGTGGTTGGGGGAGAATGTCCATACCAGCCGCACGCAGGACGTCGACAATCAAGTGCGAACCAGAGTCCATGCCTGGGCGTCCCCTGCCCTGACCCGGTTGATGCTACGCATTACGCAACTGGGATCAACGCTGACCGTCACCACGCTAGCGGTTGTAACCGTAGTCGTCTTTCTCAAAGTGAAGTCGAAGCGCGCCACAATTCTGCTTGCGACTGACCTGGCGATGGCTCTTGTGCTGAACACCTTCCTAAAGGACGTCTTTCATCGGCCTCGCCCGCAACCATTTTTTGGTATTCCACCGCCGCACACCTACAGTTTTCCCAGCGGGCACGCGCTGTTTTCGATCTGCTTTTACGGAATGCTGGCAGCGCTTCTGTCCACCAGGCTGAAGAGCCAATTAGGGCGAGTGGCAGTGTGGATTTTCGCAGGGTTGCTCGTTCTGGCGATCAGCTTCTCCCGCGTATATTTGGGCGTGCACTACCCCAGTGACGTGGTGGGCGGATGGGCAATCGCATTGGCGTGGATCAGCGTCTTGCGGATGTTTGACAGAGGCGATGAACCGAGTAAGCGCTGAACGCAGCTGCCTGTGAAGACCAAGGCCTTCCCTGCACGCTTGTCATTCCGAGCGAAGCAAAGAATCTGCATTGCCCGCGCCTGCTGAAACCGAGTCACGGATGCGCATGGATATCGGATGTCCGATCAGTTTGAATCGGTGCCGATTCGTGGTCTTATCTCTTTCTCTTAATAACACCTTTGTCGTCGAACGCGTTCTTTGCGCGAGTCGAGGAAGCTGCTTTTGTTTATAGTGCGCGCAAAGCGTCCGCCACGGGACGGCGCGCTGCCCGAATCGCCGGGGGCAGCCCGCCGACCAGCCCCATAACCAGCGCAAAAACAATGCCGCCAGCCAACAGGATTGGCGTCACGCGGAAGGCAAAGGCCAAGTGAGAAAAAGTCTGCCAGTTCATGGCGCCCGTGGTAAACCCGTTTAATGGGAGTACGGCCACGCACCCCAGCGCGCCACCGACCGAAGAGATCAGCAGCGCTTCCAGAACAAAGGAGGACACAACGCTTGCGGCGCCAAAGCCCAGGGCGCGAATGGTGGCGATTTCCCGCGAGCGTTCCGCCACCGCCGAGTACATGGTGTTCAGCGCGCCAAAGACCGCGCCGATTCCCATCACTGCGGCCACGATCGATCCCAAAACCGTGATCAACGTAGTAAGCACTCGCGACTGCTTGTCGTAGTAGTCCACTTCCCGCTCCGCCTGCAGCGTGAGCCGCGGGTCGGAGGTGAGCGCATCTTTAAACGCGCTCATCGCATCTGGGGAATTCAGGCGCACCGCCAGAGATGAAAAGATACTGGCGGGGCGGCTGTAAACCTGGCTCAAAATGTTGGAGTCACACCAGACTTCCGAATCGAAGGCGGTGCCGCCCGCGTCGAACACTCCCACGATCTTCCACTGGCCGCCGCCGAATCTAACCGTGTTTCCCAGATCCAGGCCGGAGTAGCTGTGCACCGCGTTCTTTCCCACGACCAGCTCGCTGACACCCGGCTGGAAAAACCGGCCAGCAATGATTTTCACGTTCTCATGAACTTGTGGCGCCTTCGTCGACACGCCGCGGATCTGCACGTTTGCGTCGGTACCCGTAGACCTCATTGGGAAGGGCGCAATGACCACTACTTCGGGGCTCACCAACGGGCCCTCGGCGGTGCGCGCGACACCGGGAGCATCTTCCAGGATTTTTTCCTGATCGAGCTGAATAACGCTGTCCATCTCGGAAGTGGAACCCGCGCGGCGCACCATGGCATTGCGGGCCGATCCGGAGTGCACCAGCGTAGCTTTGAATCCGCGCGCCAGCGACAACATGGCGACGAACACGCCCACCGTGCCGGCAATGCCCAACACCGCCACCACGGCGGACGTCCAGCGCGCTTTGACGCTGCGCATGTTGTAGATAACCGGAATCGCCATCCTCACACCCTCCGCAGCGCATCCACTACGCGCAACCGCATCGCGCTAATCGCCGGCAGCATACCGGCGACAATTCCAACTGCCAATGCCGTGACAATCCCGGCCGCGATCGCGCTCGCAGGCAAGTAGAAGAACGGCAGCAGACCACGTGTGGGATCGCCGGCCAAGGTAAATAGTTTGGCCAGCGACATCCCCAGCGCTCCGCCCACCGCCGCCACCATCAGCGACTCCGCCAGAACCAGCCGCAGAACAAATCCATCGGAATAGCCAATGGCCTTCAACACAGCCAGCTCGCCAATGCGCTCACGAACCGCAATCGCCATCGTGTTGCCGGTAACGAGTAGGAGAGTGAAGAACACGACCCCGCCGATGGTGAGAATCAGGAACTGAATGTTGCCGAACTGCTTCACCCAGGAAGCGGCAAAGGCCTTCTCGGTGTCGGTCTTGGTTTCCCACGGCGAATTGACGAACTCCTGATCGATGGCTTTCACGATTTCCACCGCGCGGTCGGGGTTGTCAATGCGAATCGTGTACCATCCGACAAAACCCTTGCCGAAGGGCTTGCGTTCGTCGAAATACTTCCAGTGAAACCAGAACTGAGTGGTGTCATCTGCCGGACGGGTGCCGTGGTAAATGCCACGAATGTTGAATTCCCATACGCCCGGAATGAACGTGCCCCGGATGGGAATGCGATCGCCGATTTTCCAACCAAATCTCTTGGCCGTGCTTTCGCCCACGAACGCTCCTTCGCGATCGGCAACAAATGCCTGCCACTGATCATCGGCGATCCGGAATTCCGGAAACATTTGGCGCATAGTATCGGTATCGACCGCGAACTGGGGGAAAAAGTTGCGCTCGTCCTGATAGACGCCACCAAACCAGTTCGCAAATGTAACCTGCTTCACGCCGCGAATTTTCAGCAGCCTGTCTCGATAGGAGAGCGGCAACGGCTGGATGATCGAGGTCCGGTTGATGGTAACCAGGCGGTCCGCGCCGGCAATATCCACCCCGCCGGTGAATGCCCCGCGCACCACAAAGAGCAAGCCAAACAGAAAAAGCGCTACCGCAAACGAGCCCACCGTTAATACGGTGCGGATCTTCTTGCGGAACAGATTGGCGAAGATGAACGGCAGGAATCTCATGATGCGCCAACTTCCTTCGTGGCCGCCTCCACCAGAGCGCCCTTCTCCAAGTGAAGGGTGGTATGCGCCCGCTTCGCCACCAGCGGGTCATGCGTAACCATCAAAACCGTCTTGCCGTATTCCTCTACTAGACGTTCGATCAGCGTCATGATCTGGTCGGCGCTCTTGCGATCCAGGTCGCCGGTCGGCTCATCGCACAGCAGGAAGGTCGGATCGGAAACGATGGCTCGGGCAATGGCCACGCGCTGTTCCTGTCCACCAGAGAGTTGCCGCGGGTAGTGATCCACGCGGTCGCTCAAGTCGACGACTGCCAACGCCGTTCCCACGTGCTTACGCCGCTCCGCCTTACTCAGCTTGGTCAGCAGCAGCGGTAGTTCCACGTTTTGGTAGGCGGTCAGGACCGGAATGAGATTGAAAACCTGGAAAACGAAGCCGACGTGTCTTGCCCGCCAGTTGGTCAGCTTGCTGCCCGACATATGGGTGATCTCGTCGCCCGCGACGGTGATGCGTCCTCGCGTGGGCACATCCACCCCGCCGAGCAAATTGAGCAGGGTCGTTTTGCCCGACCCGCTTGGCCCCATGAAGGCCACAAACTCGCCCTTCTCGACATCCAGGTTCAGGCCCTGTAGGACGTGAATCTCCTCGCTGCCACGCTGGTACTTCTTATCCAGGCCGCGCACGCAAATCAGGCTTGAATTGCCATTTCCATCGACCCGCACCATTTCGCTCTCCTTACTTCACTTCCTAATTTCTACGGTTTGGCCTTCGCGCAAGTTCTCAGACCCACGAAGTACCAGGGTATCGCCGGGCGCGATCCCGGCCATGACCTCGACATCATCTCCATGTTCCGCACCGACGCTGACGGCGCGCCGCTCCAGCTTTTCATCCTTAACTAGAAAAACGGTGGATCTTCCGGCATCGCTGCGCACCGCAGATTTCGGAATCAGCGCCTTGGCCTCGGCCGCTTTTCCACTCGGTCTCTCCTGGCCCAGGAACGCGACCTTCACGCCCATGTCGGGCAGAATCCTAGGGTCCAACTGATCGAAGGTGATCCGCACCTTCACCGTCGCCTTTTGACGATCGGCGGTGGGAATGACCGTGCGCACCTTCGCCGGAATTTGCCAGTTAGGATAAGCATCGAGCGTGGCAATCACTTTCTGTCCCGGCTTTACGCGCGCGATGTAGGACTCGTTCACGTCCACTTCAATCTCCAGCGATTTCATGTCGACCAGCGTCGCAATGCCGGTGCGAGTGAAGCCGCCTCCAGCGGAAATTGGCGACACCATCTCCCCTACCTGGGCGTCCTTGGAAACAATGAGCCCTTCAAAGGGCGCGCGAATGGTCGCATTCTCCACATCCTGCTGCGCCACTCTAATGCGGGCATCCGCTGCTCTCACCTGCTCCTTGGTGAGCTCAATGCGAGCCTTCAGGCTGGCGACGGTCGTCTGCGCCTGGTCGAGGGCTTGCTGCGTTTGGATCCCTGAAGCTTCCAGCCCCTGGGTACGCTTCAACTCACGTTCCGCGTTGGCCAGGTTTACTTCCAAGTCGCGGATTGCGGCGGCTGCGGCACCCCTATCCGCCTGAGCAGAAACCAGGCGCACCCGCGCATCGGAGTCGTCCAGGGTGGCCAAAACCTGGCCCTCTTTGACTCCCATGCCTTCGTCGGTATTCACGGCGGTGACGCGGCCCGTAATTTTTGCAGCTACTGTCGCTCGACGGCGAGGCGTGACGTACCCGCTGGCATTCAGCAACGCCTCGCTGCGCGGATCGCCCGCCGGCCGCGCCGTCGCGACCTCGACCACCGGCTTCTGGCTACGGAGGGCGAGAATCGCGCCGCCCAGCAGAACGGCGGCACCCAGCACCGCCGCAAACAAACCAAAACGCTTCCCGGTTTTGCCGCCACGGCGAGAGTGGTCCGCAATCTTGAGAGTAGCCAGGTCAGGCTGCGGTGTTCGAGAGGTTAGGGTCATTAGCGGAGCGAGTGTTCTTGTCGACGGCTAGGGTTACAGTCAAAGACCAAAGCGCTTAATTGGGGCGAACCCTCGATCTAGACTCAGAGGATAAACGATTTGCGGAGGGCCTCACAACCGAGGACCGGCGAGTAGCAGTGGCTCTCGGACGAGCGATAGGAATTCGTCGGCAAGTAAAGGAGTTAGCGTCAGCGCAAAATGCGGGAATCCGACCGGAGAATGAGCCCCGCTTTGCCCCGTTAGATCGGCACAGGCGGCCGCTTGGGGCGCCCGCCATCGCAAATCGCGTGTCGCCCCGCCCTTGTTGCCTTACCGATCACATCATCGTTGGTTGGCAAAGGCCAGGTCCGCGAATCTCGGATGGAATCCCTGCAACCTGGCAACTCGACTACGGTCGCTGGAATCGACCCGCTCAGAACGAATTCCTTGTGTGTTTGCTCCCCACCATGAACTCTGCTAACTTGTTCAGCGCTCCAGCAGGAATCTGTTTATGGGGACGGGTCTCTGGCCCGTCCGGGCGGGGCATAGACCGGCCTCCACAAGATATACATCGACAGAATCAATCGTTTTAGTGACCTAGTCGAACCAGGCGGTACGTGTCGTGAATAACCTTCTGAGGTACCAGCATGGACCAGGCTGTGCATGTCACCCACAAGGCGCTCACCAGTATTGACCTCACTATCATCGGCCTCTACTTCGCAGTCGTTTTCGGCATCGGATTTTATTTCGCACGCAAAGAGCGCACCTCAACCGATTACTTCCTGGCCAGCCGCACCGTCGGCTGGTTTGCCATCGGCGCTTCGCTATTCGTTTCCAACATCTCCACGGAGCACTTCATCGGACTCGCCGGTTCGGGCGCAACGACCGGGCTCGCGGTCGGCCACTTCGAGTGGCTGGCCTGTCTGATCCTGCTGATTCTGGGCTGGGTGTTTGTCCCGTTTTATCTACGTTCCAATGTGTTCACCATGCCGGAATTCCTGGAGCGTCGCTTCAGCCGCGGTTCCGCCGTTTATCTGGCAAGCATTTCCATCATTGCCTACATCCTGACGAAGATCTCAGTTCACCTGTGGGCCGCCGCCATCGTGCTGGAAAGGGTAGTGGGCTGGAGCCCGTTGAAAGCAGCTATTGTGCTCGTGATCGTCACCGGCATCTACACCATCGCGGGTGGCCTGTCGGCCGTGATCTACACCGAGGTGGTTCAGACCCTGGTTCTGCTGACCGGTGCCATCGCACTCACCTTCATCGGCCTTCATCGTGTGGGAGGATTTGCCGGATTGCGCGCCGATGTGCCTGCTAGCTATTTCCACATGATCAAGCCGGTCAGCGACGCTGAGTTCCCCTGGACCGGCATCTTTCTCGGCGCCCCGATTCTCGGCATCTGGTACTGGTGCACCGACCAGGTGATCGTGCAGCGCGTGCTTTCCGCGCGAGACGAAGGTCACGCCAAGGCGGGCACGATTTTCGCTGGCTTCCTCAAGATCCTGCCAGTATTCCTGTTGGTCGTGCCCGGTCTCATCGCGGTCGCCCTCTTTCGAGACCTGTTCAAGTTTGGTCCCAGCGGACAGGTGCTGAACGGGGACATAGCTTTTCCGACTCTTATCATTAATCTCCTTCCTCCCGGGCTGGTCGGACTGATGATCGCCGCGCTGTTGGCAGCACTCATGGGCGGCATGGCGTCGGTGTTCAATTCCGCATCGACCCTGGTGACGCTGGATTTCTACAAGAAGCTTCGTCCGCAGGCCTCCGAGAGCCGGCTGGTCGGCATAGGCAGGTTTGCGACCGGGGTGATGGTTTTGCTCGGGATCGCCTGGGTTCCGTTCATCCACCTCATCAGCAGCCAGTTGTACATCTATCTGCAAAGTGTGCAGGCGTATATCAGCCCGCCCATTGCCGTGTGCTTCATCCTGGGGATTCTCTGGCCAAGATTAAATGGCCGAGGTGCGATCAGTTCGCTCCTGACCGGGTTCGTGCTGGGAGCGATCCGCTTTATCCTGGAGCTGGTCGACGCCACGCATGGCGGGCAGTACTTCACGAATTCATTCATCAATTGGATGGTGAAGATGAACTTCCTTCACTATGCCATCCTGATGTTCGTAATCTGCTCCCTGGTGTTGATCTTGGTCAGCCTCACGGCGCCAGTCCCGGAACGCAAGAAATTGGCTGGCTTGACCTTTGCGACCGTGGACGAAAAGATGGACGTAACCCCGGTCCACGAAGTTCGCCAGAAGCCCGCGGCCGAAACCGCCGCAGAGCATCGCTTGAACGTGCTTTTCAGCGTGGCCCTGGTGGCAACTGTGGTTGGGCTCTGGATCTACTTCCGGTAAGACTGATGTCCCGCATCCGCAGCCTCCGGCCTAACGTCACCCGGGAGGAGGCTGCGGCGGAATTCTCTCCCGCTGGTCCGGCAGGGCTGGTCCGTCACCTAATTTTCGGACCGCTGCGCTCGGTGGCCGACTTCTATCTTCCTTTCCGGCTCTTCCAAGTTGAGGTTGGCAACGCCGGCAAACGGGATCAGCACATTCTGGGCCTGGAAGCCGTCATGGGAGTGCTCGACCTTTATCACTTCGAAGAGATTCCGGGCGCATCAGAAATTATTTCCGTGGACACACGCAACCATCCCGAGTCGCGGCTGAATGATGCCCGCGCTCAGGAGCTGGTCATCAACAAGTTCCAGCGCGCGCTGTTCAGCAAGGGGTTTTTCCGGATGCGTGAGCTGAGTATAGTCGCGGCCCCCTTGCCGGGAGAGTTGTACATTCCGTACTGGGTTGGATTTCGGGGATCCGGCATGCGAGCCCGGGTATCCGTCATGGACGCGGTTCGCCATCGAATCGAAGGCTCCAAAGTGCGGTATCTCTTGCAAACCTGGCTGACAGCGCCGTCTTGAGGCCTGGCTGGGGCCGACCGAGGCACAGGTAGAAACGCGGCTTGCCGCGTCAACCGAGCGAGACGAGGCAAGCCCCGTCTCTATCAGGAAACGCCGTGTGACAGGCAGATGTTCCGGCTCTGACTGACACGCTCCATGACAAGAAGCGGAGTGCAGGGCGTTCGCCCTCGATGATTCGTTTTTAGTAAGGACCAGTACCGCTGAAAGCGGGGGCCCAAAAATTCGGCGTTTCTCAGGTGAGCAAAGCCTTTTTAACCGCACAAGGCCGCAGAGTACGCGGAGACCTGCCTAGTGTTCTCTGCGCACCTGCGGTCTCGCCGTTAGGCTTTTCCGCACTATGGGCCGAAGCCTACCCATCGGCACGGTACTTCGGTAACTCCACACCGGTAATCGCCTCGAGGTATCCTTGCAAGTGTCTCTCCCCCTTTTTAAGGGCCTGCTGTGTCTTGCTGCTAAGGCAGGAATTCAGGTCAGTGGAGTCTTCGCCGGTAGATTGCGATGCCCGCAAAAATCGGCCGTTTCGAAATCGTAAGTGAGCTGGCTAAATCTGCGTCGAGCGCAGTGTACAAAGCCAATGACCCGAGTGCCGGGCGGACCGTTGCGCTCAAGACAATCAACCTGGACTTGCCTGCCGACCTGGCCCGCGTCCTCATCCAACTTATCCTGCAGGAAGCGGAGGGCACGAAGACCCTCAACAGCCCGAACATTGCCGTGCTCTATGGCGCGGGCGACATGGACGGCAAGTTCTGCGCCGCAATGGAGTACGTGGAAGGCAATAGCCTGGCCAACATGATTGCCCGCCAGGACGGCTTCTCGATCTGGGACTTGCTCGACATCAGCCGGCAGGTGTGCCTAGCCATCGATCACGCCGATTCGCATGGCGTGCTGCACCGCAGCCTGGAGCCTGCCAAGATCATGATGCAGTGGGACGGCACGGTCAAAGTGCTGGGCTACGGTGTTTCTACCATGGTCAGCGCCATGCCGAGTAAAGGCACGAGTGTCCCGCCGCTCTTTTATTACATGTCTCCGGAGCAGGTGAAGGGCAATGTCATGGACGTCCGCTCGAACATTTTCAGTTGGGGCGCCGTTCTGTACGAAATGGTCACTGACCGCAAGCCTTTCGTCGGTGATGATGTGCAAACGGTCCGTCAGAGAATCCTGGAAGAAACTCCTGAGCCCCCAGCCACGATTAATCCACGCATCCATCTCGGCGTCAGCCGTGTCATCATGCAGGCGCTGGCCAAGAATCCAGAGGAGCGCTATCAGCGCGGGCAGGAGTTGGTAATCGATCTGGAAGGGACCAAGGATACGGCCCCGGCCAAAGCCGCGAACCAGGCGAGCCAGCCGCCCAGCGGACTCGCAGTTCCGGAAAAGATCAATACGTCTGTCGTTAAAAACAAGTTTATTGTACCGGGTTCCTCAGACTCGGATAGTCCAGAAGCCGCGGAGCCTGATGATGTGGCGAAAGTCTTGAAGGCGGCGGGAGCAGAAGTCCCAAAGCCGGCGAAAAAGGCGGCAGCCGCCACGGCTGGAGGCGCAAACGGCAAGCCGCTCTCGGCGTCGAAGCCAAGGCCGAAAAGCTCGCCGTCCCCTTCGTCCAGTCTGCAAACATCTGGAACCACGCATCCGCCGGCAAAAATGTCGGCGACAATTGCTCCGCCTCCGCCTGCGGAACAGCCGAAGTTCATGACCGATCCCATGATGACGGAACCCGGGCAGAACGCTAGCAAGTCGGTCAGCTTTTCTGATCTCGATGAACTGCCCCCGCTGGAACAGGTCTATGTTGCCCCGACCGCTCCTCCAGAGCCACCCGTCGAGGAGCAGCTGCCTCCCCCGGAGACTTTCTCGCTGAAACCCAGAGTGGTAAAGGACGACAAGCCCCAAGTCATTAAGCGCGAGAATGCCCGGAAGGCGGTCAAGGGAATAAAGGACGAACCGCAGCCGATGTTTTATGCACTATCCGCTGCGGTTGCCATCATCCTCGCAGCTGTAATTGGGATCGCCTATCACATTTACCGCCAGACTGCGGATGAGGAAACCGCAACGGCTCCCCCGCCGGCAGTAACCCAAGAACCCTCTCGCCCGAGCCCCACTCCGGTCCAGCGTGCAATTGCTGAACCGGCCGTTGCTCAGCCGACGGTTGCGGATTCGGGGCCCTCGCCAGCTGCCGAGGTCACGGCGACGCCCAAGTACGCGCCCAAGAAGATCAAGGCTCGGGCCCAGGTCCGCCCGGCAATTATTCCCGGCGAACTCGCTGTCAATTCCACTCCGGAAGGCGCGCAGATTCAGATTGATGGCCGCAGAGATCCTTCTTGGGTGACGCCTTACAGGATGCCTGGCCTGAATCCAGGCCTGCATTCGATCGCCCTAAGCAAGCTTGGCTACACCGAGGAGACTCGAAGCGTCGATGTGGCGTCGGGCAGCAAATCGTTCTTGGTCGTCCACCTGACGCAAATAGGCGCGACTGTAGCGGTGACCAGCGAACCAGCCGGAGCCAACGTCTATATGGATGGCAAGGACACCGGCAGGCTGACCCCCGCGCAGATCCTCGTTACCCAGAAAGGCAGGCACACGCTGCTGATCCGCAAGCAAGGCTATCTGGATGAAGGCACCACGCCCGACTTGGTCTTGGGCCAGACATTCCGCTTCTCCCCAATTCTGAAAGTGCTCGGCGTTACCGACGATATCAAGATAGGCGGCAAGTTCAAAAAGCTCTTTGGCGGCGAATCCACGGCCGGCATGGGCAAAGTGGTAGTCAAAACACAGCCCAAAGGGGCCCAGGTCACAGTGAACCGGCGGATGCTGGATAAGGCCGCTCCCTTGGATTTTTACCTGAATCCAGGCAACTACATGGTCGATCTGACGCTCTCCGGCTACAAGCCCGTTCACCGCGTAATCAGCGTGGAACGCGGTTCCAAAGTTGAACTCAACGAAAACTTGGAACCAGAATAAACTTCCCTCACCCTCTCTCGCCTATTGGCAACGCGCGCCGCAAACGGGGCCGAATTTTTAGCCAAGCGTCGGCTTGGCGAAGAGCCTGCCTTAAGCGAACTGAGCGGCGAAGGCGTCGAAGGGATCTCGCGTGCCGCACCGAAATACCCAGGTGCACACACAGATGCTGGCCGACACCAGGACTGCTGTTCACGACGCCGCCCTACAGATCCACCCCTCAGCCTGCCGCTGAGGCCCTCCTTCTTCCTACGTCGGCCGGGCGTGAGTGGTTTTTCGAGAAGGCCGGTCCTCGAGTCATGCGGGGGCTCAGCGAAGCCATTTCGGACGATTTTTGCAAGTTGACGGCACGGGTTCGAGACCAGACCGAGGTTGCGCTTATCAGCCGCGAACACCTCCTGGAGTTTCTGCGCCACCACCAGGCATTCTGCATGCAGATCGTGCGCCTGCTGAGTGAGAACCTTCGTCTGCTCTATTACAAGTGTCGGTATGAGAGCACCTCCGCCGGCCGTCGCCGTCGAGGCAAGCCTTCCGACCCGGCCAGCGCCGATGGTACAGTCGCCTAGAACCGACACATCCGGACACCAAAAAGCGCAGGAGAGGTTCCTGCGCCTGCAAGCCGCTGCAATATCCAAATTCTCTACGGAAGCTTGAAATTCACCGTGATCTGCGTCTGAATATCGACTGGCTCGCCATCAAGCAAATAAGGCTTGTACCTCCACTGAAGGACCGCTTCCGCCGCAGCCCGAGCCAGGATGGGATCGCCACCACTCAAGATCTTGACGCTGCTGATGATTCCGTTCTTGCCGATGACGGCCTGCATTTCCACCGCTCCTTGCAGGTGCATCTGCATGGCCTGCCGCGGATAATTCGGCTGGACTCGTTTCAGCAGGAGTCCCTGGGTGACGCCCTGCGAGACCTTCAGTGTTTCCTTTGGAGCGACCTTGGGAACCGCTGCCGGGGTCGCGGCCTGAACAATGCTCGAGATGGCGCCCTGGTCAGCGCCGCTCATGTTGCCCAGGGTAGGGGGCGCGGGAACCTCTGAACTCGCTGCCACTTCCTCCGGGGTCTTAGCCAGGCTAAACCCGCCCTTGACAACCATAGTCTTCGTCGCAGGATGCGTATCGGTAACGTCGGTGGTATCGGAATCGACTTCCCCCTCCGGAGCAGTGCTTTTCGGCGCTGCAGTCTTTGCCGGCGCGGGGGCTTTTTCCGTTTCCGGATGCATCTGCTGCGGAACTTGTTGCGTTGAAGGCTCCTGCTCCGCGGAGGCGCTACTCGTGTCAGCTGCAGGGGTACTGGCTGGTACCGCTGGCTGTGACTGCACCTGCGCTGGCAGCTGTGCAAGCGTCTTCTTGTGGAATTTCGTGTAGCCGAAGTATCCGGCCACGACCAGCACAATCACCGCCGCGCCCACAAGAACTCTTTTCTTGCTGGCGGGATCAGACTCTGCACCTTCATCGTCAAGACTCCCGAAACTGGGAGCCCCCATTGACGTTGACGGCGGAAACGCGCTGGCGGCGGCCGCGGCTGCAGACCTCGTGAGAGGCTTGTTGTCAAAAACAGGAGCGGTCGGGAAGCCCTTTTCGATGTCTCGGTCTTCTTTCGCGGGAGCCGGGGCAGCTGCCGCACTGGCCTGTCTGCGGATGAAACCGGCTCGGCTGTCTGGAACTGAGGGTGCGGCCCTGGCCGGCCCCTTGGAAACTTGCGTTTTGGATTCGATGGTCGGCCTAGTCACGGCTTCGACCAGACGGGGAGACGGCGGCTTGCCCGCCTGCGGCGCTCGCATGGTAGGCGAGTGTTGCTCCATGGACTCCAGCAGAATCTCCTCTGCGGGCCCCGGAGCAGGGGTCGGCTCTTGCTCCACATCGAAAACGCTGCTGACATCCACGCTAGTCTTGGCAACCGGGGTGAGCGGCTGAGCCTTTGGGCTCTGGAAAACGGCCAACGCCGGTTTCGGTGCGGCGGGCGGCGCACTCACCGGTCGCGGCGCGCTTGGCTGTGAGGAGGGGCGCGCGGCCGGAGTTGCCGCAGTGGGTGCAGGCGCGCTGGCGGGCTGTCCCGCTGTGAGTTTCGCGCCATCGGTGCCTTTTTTCAATAATCCTCGCGCCACGCGCAAGGTGCTCTTGGCCTGCTCTACATTGATCGGCTTGGTAAGAACCAGATTAGCCCCGATTCGGAAAGCGTTCGCTACACCTGCCTGACCTTCCACCACCGCTACTGCCAAGGCTGTCTGGTTCGAACTCGAATTTCGCGCGCTCTTGAACAGCAAACTAGCATTCTGCTCGTTTTCGCAATCGACCACGACCGCGTCGAAATGCTGCCCCATCAACTTCTTGACCGCAGCGAAGGGCTCGGTCGAAGCCTCGACGCTAAATTCTAGCTCTGTAAGGACTTGCGTGGTTATCCGAGCGGTCTCCTCATCCGGGCAGAAGAGTAGTGCTTGGAAGGTCATATCGAGGTAATCGTAGGTACACTCCAATGACCCTTCAAGTTACGCAGGTAATACGTGCGACCAAGCAGACTTGAAACGGAAGGCGTACGATCGGGGCGAGTAAAAGGCGAGTAAAATTCCGGGCATGCGCCTGCCGCTCTGGATGAAAATCGCCTGGACGGTGTGGGTCATCGTCTGGGTGCCGGTTTACTGGAAACAGTATGGCGCCCAGAATTTCCTGTACTTTTGCGACATGGGAAATTTCTTGATTGCTGTTGCGCTCTGGACCGAGAGCGCCCTGATCTTTTCCTGGCAGGCCACCGGACTCTTACTGTTTCAGACCCTTTATACCATTGACCTTATTATTGCGCTTCTCTTCAACAAACATCTGCTTGGCGGCACCGAGTACATGTTCGATCCCAAGATCCCGCTGTTTGTCCGACTGCTAAGCCTGTTTCATGTGGTCATGCCGCCATTGCTGCTGTGGGGGCTGTGGCGTCTCGGTTTTGATTCTCGCGGCTGGAAGTACCAGACGCTCACTACCTGGATTGTGGTTCCGATCAACCATTTCTGGCGCCCGGAATATAACGTCAACTGGGCGCGCGGGCTTTTCTTCCACGAGCAGCGTGTAGTCCCAGGAATGATCTATTTGTTGGGATACCTGATTGTTCCGCCCCTGCTGGTGTATTTCCCCACTCATCTGCTGCTGCAGCGGTGGATGGGCAAACACTCGACAGAAAAGATCAGTTCCGGTGTGCTCACCTGCCGTTCCTGATCGCGAAGTTCGCAGCCGTTATTGGGCCGCCCACTTGGCCCAAGGCCTTCTCCGTGGCGGACAATAGCGCGTCTGGCCCCACAGGTTTACCCGCGGCATTTTCCATCCACAGATCGGGCGTGACGTCACCCATCTTCGCCATGCGCTCGAACTCCGGACCGATGCTGCCCGCCTTCTTCATTTGCTCTTCGATTTGATGCGCGATCATGTGGCCGACCGGATAGTCAGGAAGGTAGAGAAAGGAATCGATCATGTGGGAGTAGACGCCGAGCAGCACGACATCCTTCTTGCCGAACACTGGTCGGTAGTAACGATTCCAAACGTCCTTGGAAATCTCAAGAGTCGCTTCTTTAAGTTCCCCGGGCGTGGCGCTGGGATGTTCGTACATCCAATGCCAGACCGCCATGTCGACAAGGGCCACCCCGGAAATCTCATACGTGGTCCAGAAATCATTGAGGTTCTTGAGACTCTCGGTCTTGGCATCGGGCGCTGCCAGGCCTAGAAGTTCCAGATCGTGACCCTGAAAAACGAAGGCTAGCGCCTCGGTGAACGCAGTATTCGGCACACCCTGCAAAAGCGTGTGATCAACCTGGTCAAGTGAGAGGGTCTGCTCGACGTTGTGTCCCATTTCGTGCACGGCAATGTTGAATCCTTTGTAATTCATCCCGGTCTTTTCGACCCGAGTGCGAAGATGAGCCTTCTCTGAGCGCATGTTGGCGCCCATGGCATGGCCCGATCCGCGGGCCGGGTCAACCACGATGTGACTAGCCAGGTATTGCGCCTTTTCCGGCGTGAAGCCAAGCTTCATAAGAAGGTGGGGGATGTCCTTCTGAAACGCCTCCGGGGTTGGATATTTCTTGGACACGATTGCATCCAGCTCCGCTTCGCTGTGTGAACTTCGCGGACGGAAGCCGTCGTACCAGATGTCGAAAGGCTCCAGAGGGCGCCCGAGACGCGACTGAATCAGTTTCCCAACTCTGGGAGCCAGCGGGGAGGAAACAACATCTTCTAGCATGGCACGCACCCGATCTTCCGGAATTTCGCGGTCTTCATCGAACCGCCGGGCAATCAGCGTTGGCGCGGTAGGCGAATAGGGGTCGGCTTTCTTCGCTGCAAGAAAGGTGTCAAGCAGCATCGCGTAACGCGTGCCCGGCTCAGGTGCACTCGAAACCTTGCCGGAGTTCTTCCCTTCTTCTGTAGCTTGCACTTCGTTCGTGTAAGGGTTCCAAAGGAATACCGGATTATTGATGACGCTCTGCGGAATCGTCTGCGTCACGATCCGTTCCATCACTTGCTGGATCATGCGTTGGCGAGGCAACCCATTTTGCGGATCGGCATAGTCCGCCTTGATCTGATCACGCAAGTTCCAGTGACTCAACAGCCGCATGTCGGCAGGAAAGAGCCGTTTTCCATCATTGCTGAGAAGTCGTCCCATCCAGATGTTGTACTGCGCGACGTATTGGTCGGAATCGGCTGCCGCCTGGGCAATAGCCAGGTTCACCGCCGCTGGAATGCGCTTGGAGAAGCGCTGTGCCAGACGCGCTTCGGCCCAGTGACGGCGCGTCCACTTTGGACCTTCCGTAAGGCGTTGATGAAGGGTAGTCAGCGGAAAGTTGAGCAGAACTGTAAAGGCCAGCTTGTTTTCGAAGAAATCATCCAACACGTGAGCTGACGGATCGTAGCCGGCAAAAGCCTGGTCGAACGGCAGCACAGGACCGAGGTCGAGATCAGCCTGCTGGCGTAACTCGCGGTTGATCTCGTGCATGTGCCCGTCGATCTGTTCCAGCAGACGCTCGTAGCGATTGAACATGCTATCCAAGGTCGTCTGATCGCCGGCAAAATTGGCGCGAATGAATGCTTCGAACACCGTCCCGTCGCCATCCTGCGGCCGCCAATACTCCATGACCTGGTGCAGGCCGCGGTCGACCTGAGCTTTTCGTGATGGGCCATACTTCCCGACCAGCTCTCGTTCCAGGCGGATCATGGACTCGTTCATCCAGAGAAGATTCGGTTGATCAGCGACGGCCATTGTAGTTTCCTGGGAAAATACGAGTGCAATCAATACGCAGGCGGATAGTAAGAAGCCGATCAGAAAGCGCAAGCCTCGCCTCCCCGCAAAAAATTCGCAATCGAGGAACTCTCAGTATAACTGGAGTGGAGGTTAGTTCGATGGTGCGCACGGGCCAGCCACTCTCGAATTCTGGCCTCCCGCCTACAGCACCGGACATCTACCCGACCCAGAGCGACATCCAATTGGTCTGCTGAACATTCCTAATGCAGGAGTACGGAAGTGAGCCAGGAAGAGTCGGGCCAGAGCCCCATCATGTTACCTCAGCCCACGTCCCAGGAGGAGGGAACCGCCCTGGGGTTGGGCTCCAAGAAATTACGCAGAAGAAAAGAACGTGAGGAGGAGATTTCGCAGCAGATCGCCGCCAACATGTACCTGGTATTTCTCTACCGATAAAAGTTGCGGCCACCTCGCACCTCCCGCCCGAGTAGAAGCTCTGCTTGGTTTAAAAACGTGTCACGGTTAGTTTCCTCAATCCTCCTGACAAACAGAGCACCGGCAGTACGCATCCAAATCGACCTGCTACGGAATTTTGTAGATTGGATGATCCACTCGCCCCAACTTGTCCAGCAGCGGGTCTCCTGGCGCCACAAAAAGGACGTGTGATGGCATTGTCGATGGGGAATCGAATACAGCTTTTTACGCTTGTCTGTCTCTTTCTAACCATGTCACCAACAATGAAGCGCTCACCCCACCTACGTTTACCGCCGACAACCTGGTTCGCGAGTTGCTCGCTGCGGGTAAGACCCTGGAAAAGCTATGCGGAAGGATTGCCCTCGGTCGCGTACACCGGGGGTGGATGTCTATCCCTATGCGCAGCACCATAACCCATTCGTGTTCCTCTCCGATGTACTCAGTCCGACCCAAGTCACCAATCGCGTACCGTTTTCGCAATTCGCCACCGACCTGGCCAGCAGCCAGCTACCCAACTTCTCCCACCTCTTGCCAGACCAACGGAATAACTCCCATGATGGAACGCTCGCCCAGGCGGATGCCTGGCTGCAGCAGAACATCGCGCCCTTGATCGCCAGTCCTGTATTTCAGAAGGATGGGGTGCTGTTGATTATTTTCGACGAGTCGACTTTTAGCGATGTGACCAACGGTGGCGGCGCTCGTGATATCTCCGCGCGGTTAAGAAAGGCTATCAGTCGACGACTTTATGCCAACATCCCAGTACGCTACGCCTCATCCTGCAATCATTGGGAATTTCGAGTTTTTCCCGGTGCCGCCGCCACTGCGCCTGACATGAACGAGTTTCTCTAGTTTCCAAGAAGCCTTGGTTTACACTGGCGTCGAGAGGAAGAGTCGATGATGAAGAAAAAGCCGCCCTACCTTCCCGCTCTTGCGGCCGTCATGGGCGCAGTAGCCGGCTTGCGGTCCATGACTGCGCCGGCAGCAATCGCCTGGGCTGCCAAGCGTAAAGCCATCCGACTCGGCAGTTCGCCGCTGGTTGAAATCATTTCCGCCAAGCTCTCAGACCAAGCCATCCGGCTTGCGCTGGCGGAATTAGTCGCTGACAAGCTGCCGTTTAGGCGCGACCGAATTGAGCCTGGTCCACTCGCGACGCGTATTGTGTCCGGCGCGGCCTGTGGCGCGGTTCTGTCCGGTGCCGCAGATCGGCCCTTAGCGGAAGGCGCAATTCTCGGAGGATTAGGAGCCTTAATGGGGGCGTTCGGCAGCTATCACGTGCGAAGAAGGTTGAGCCGCGAGATGCCTGAATTGACAGTGGCACTCGTGGAGGACGCGTTGGCCATCGCAGCCGCTGCCGCCATCGTTGCCTACGCATCCGAATCTCTCTGAGGCCTGTGGTCGAAGTGCGGAAACCCAGATCCTTGCCCAAACCCAGCAGCCATGCACTACTTGGGTTCTGGCCCGAAAGTGGACTTCTGCAAGCCGAGGACATGGAGGTATACCTTTCACATACGTTTTCCGCTTCTACCAGGAGTCTGGTTTGCGTCGGCAACAACTTGTAGCCGTAACACTCGTTCAAGAGGACGCGCTCGAATGCACCTGCTGTCTTCAGCGATACTGTCTTGACTCCGTTGGCGAAGATGCGGTCGCCACTATGGTCTTGGACACGGAACTGTATTCGGCATGCCCGGTCTGCGGACAGAACGTAGCAGGCGACCTGCTCGACGACAGCTACAAACTCCGCTGGCGACGTGCAATCAGGAAACAGCTATCCGATACCCGACACACGCTCCTGATGTTCCTATCGCTGATTCTCTCCAGGCAGACGCCAAGCACCGATGACGTCTTCATGAAGGTGCTCACGCGGCTGCAGCAACTCTACCCGAAAAAGGCACTTGCGGAGCTAAAACTACTTGGAGATAACGCCTTGCGATACAGGGACGCGGCGCGCACAGAGTAAGCAACTCAGCGTCACCATTCTACGCGGCGGAGGTCGTAAGTCAAAAACTACCAGAAGATTCCAGGCGGTGACCTGCATCGAACCGAAGTTTGCAGTGAACCTTTGACCTCGACCTGCGGCGCCTTTCTTCACATCCCCGTCATCGCGCGAAGCGCCTTGCGGATCTCTTGCCCGACGGAAGGGCCGACTTTCGTTGTCACATTCCTCCCTAGGGGTTTGTCTGCAGTCACGTCGAAATAACCTTCTGCAACATGGTGACGACCGCAGCCGGCAACCGGGCAGACGTGCCCGAAAATTTCGCCGCCGGGGTATTCGAGTGTAAAAGGGGCCATTTGGACGTTTTTATGCCGGTCACAGGAGAGGTTTGTCATGGGGGAGTCCTCGCTGCAAAGCAAATTTATGCTCATTGCCTATACAGGTCAAGCGGCATCAGTCGTTAGTGAGTAGTTAGTCCGAAGTAGTCCGATTCAGTCGCTTGGGGCTTTCCCTCGAAAAATCCTGGACTCCTGGACTTGGACTCCGCTGTGGCACCTCCGAGCCATTTCTGATCTTGGGGCCTCAGAGTAAGGTTAATTTGAGGAACTGTGGCGGGGGCCTGTTTGGGGTTCAAATTCAATCGCAAGTCACTGGTGGGTGTGGCTGTCTATGCCGGCTTCGCGGGCATTTTTTCTTATTTCCTACGGCACGACCAGATTAGGTCAGTCATCCCGTGGGTGTTCCTCCTGCTGGTGATTCCAATAACTCATTTATGCGGACGCCTGTCGGCCGTGTCGGGTGCAACCCTGGCGACCCTCATTTTTGCTTTTTTCCTGTTCCCGCCTCTTGGAAGCCCCGTCGTGCACGACACTGCTGACCGAATCACCCTGATTTCATTTCAGGTGGGAGCGATCGTCGTGGCCTATCTGTGCTCGCCCGGCTTATCCATCCCTAGACAGGCGAAAGACCGACTCTAATCTGGCTTTGGAGGCTGAGGCTTAGCTTACGGGAAAAGGCTGGAAGCGCGGGTCGGAATCGAACCGGCGTATAAAGGTTTTGCAGACTTATAGGAGTTTGCTATCTTGTTGATTCGTCTTGCTCGTACCCCACTTTAAATAGCCCTTTTTAGCCCTTGTTCAGCAATTACTTTACTCAAATTTTACCCAATTTCGGACTAGGCTCGGCTTCCTTGTTAAAGGAACTGATAGGCCACTCAAGGATTTCGACCGCGATGCGCTGCACATATCCCACACCCGCGCACAAACGCGAAGCGGTTGGGCAGCTGCAGTAGTTCAATGCAACACAGGGTCAGACTGACTTGGCATCGGGGTCCCCGACAAAGAGTCCCCGGCAGAAAACGCTTGTTACTATCGCACCGGACTGATCCGGGATCCCCAATAAAAAGCAGCACTACCTAGCCCATGCGCAGCGATGGAAGGCGGCGAGTTCGTGCAGCGCGGTTTCAGTGCCCCACTCGGGCGGACGTCGTCGTCCGCGGAGACCAGCTTGTTCAGTGTATTGACGTAACGTCAGTCATATCAGTTCTCCTTCGTTCAGGGTTTTTCAGACCAGATAGGGGCGGGGGGAGAGCGCTGTCACCCGCGGTGTCGGCATTGCCGATCAGCACGGAAAATACAAGCCGCAGGAACTCGTAAGTGCCGGCTTCGCCGGTTTCCGCCCAGAGTACGGCGGCAACATTGGCATAACTGCGGTGACGGTGGGTGACGGTACTTGTCATCGGGATAGAGCCGAACACCTGCGCGAAATCCTACATGTGGATGGTCGCGCCTGCGGCTCCGCGGTCGAAGCGCTGCACGGCCAGAGCCTTGCCTTCCATGGCGACGGCATCAGCGAGCAGGCCGCGGATGTCACGGATGTCGATCAGCTCAGTACGCGGCACTTCGATTCCGACGGTTCGCGCAAGCGCCATCATCGTGTATTCGTTTTCGGGTACCGAAGCAAAACGGCCCGAGGGCAGCTTGACGATCCACGAGCCGCCCATGCCGCCGGCGGGAATGGTCAGGCCGCCCGAGGCTTCCATCACGGCGGAAAACTTGAGCTGCACGCCCGCCAGTGAAAATCTCAGCGCGGTTTCGGGCAAGCGTTCGTCATGATCGTGATCGTCACCGCCGTGAGCGGCGGCTTCATGCGGCTGGTCCATGGGCACCACAGTGAGCACGCCGGGAAGATCAGCGCCGAGTAAAGCGAGGAGAAAAGAATTCGCGCTGCGGCTTAACGCCCGCCTAAATCCGTTTCAGGAGAGGAGAGCTAGTTCCTCGATCCTCAATCGAGGATTGGCGGCGTTGAGGCGAATGGCGTCGCCCAGAACATTCACGTCGAGTACGAACCGGTCTCTCGCCTCAATGTAGAAGAAGCCAATTCACCAAGTAGAAGAAGCCAATTTACCAACATCGTAGCACGATAGCCATATTGAGGCCGTAGAACTAGCGATACTTGGGAAACTACCAGAGCGAATTTGGCATCGAAATGGAACGATGGTTCTGACATGCAACAACTGTGCCAGAAACCCGGACACTCCCATCACCCAACTCACTGACAGGTCGTGATCTGGTAGGAACGAGGAGAAAGCGACGTGGGCTTACAGGCAGTCTCCAAATTATCAGTCGTGCAGGCCAATAGTGCTCGTCTCATCGTGGTCTCAAACCGCCTCCCGCTTACCTTGCGCAAGACAGATGACGGCTGGAAGACCGAGCGCAGCTCCGGAGGCCTTGCAAGCGCGATGAACCCGTTGCTGCGGAAAGGTGGCGGAGACTGGATTGGTTCGGCGGGAAGTAGTAAGGAGGAGGATCCGGAGAGTCGCCGCCGTGTTCTTGCGGAATGGGCGCAGAAAGATGGCTGTTTCGCGGTCGAACTTCCAGAGGATGTGGCAACTGGATTCTACGAGGGATACGCCAACCAAACGTTGTGGCCGGTGTTTCACAACTTTCCTTCCCAGTTGAAATTTGAGCCGAAGACCTGGGAGGCCTACGTTGAGGCAAATCGGCTTTTTTCCGAAGCAGTCGTGGAGCGTTATAAGCCGAATGACCTCATCTGGGTGCACGATTATCATCTGATACTGCTTCCGCAAATGCTTCGTGAGAGGCTGCCTGACGCAGCTATTGGTTTCTTTCTGCACATTCCCTTCCCATCCTCGGAAATCTTTCCCGTTCTGCCTAGGCGTGAGGAGCTTCTTGAGGGTCTGCTGGGAGCTGACCTGCTTGTTTTTCAGACCCACGGCCATCTGCAGCAATTCCGCGCCGCCTTGCTTCGGGTCCTCGGTATGGAAAGCAAGATCGAGCAGGTTGCGGTCGGGAGTCGTCCTGTCCGACTCGAAGCCCTTCCGATCTCGATCGCGCCGGAAGAATATACGAACCTGTTAAACAGCGAAAAAACTACAGCTGAGCAGTATGCGGAATGGGTCGCACGCTACAGTGGCCGTAAAGTGCTGCTTGCTGTCGACCGGCTGGATTACACGAAGGGTGTGCTTGAGCGCCTGCGTGCATATGCCCACCTGCTCCGATCCTCGCCAGAGCTCAGGGAGAAGGTCATTCTGATCCAGATCGCCGTGCCTACCCGGGAGGGCATCGACGCATACCAGGACTTGCGAACCGAGGTGAATCGGCTTGTTGGGGAAATCAACGGCAAACTTGGCACTCCCGAATGGACGCCTCTTGTCTACATCAACCGCTCGATTGAGAGAACGGAACTCGTGGGACTCTATAAGCTGGCCGATGTCTGTTGGGTCGGATCGCTGCGCGATGGGATGAATCTGGTGGCAAAGGAATATGTTGCCTGCAAGCCAGAAGGTGACGGAGTGCTAGTGCTGAGCGAATTCGCTGGCGCTGCTGCAGAAATGGGCGAAGCGCTCCTCATTAATCCTTTTGATGAGGAGCGCACTGCCGCAACCATCGAGCGTGCCCTCGCTCTCGATGAACAGGAACGTCGCTTGCGCATGACAGCGCTCCACCATAGGGTCGTGCGGAATAATGTTTTCCGCTGGGGGGAACGATTTGTCGCTGCATTGCAAGAAGCTGTAGCAGAACGGGGGCGCTTCATTGACACGCAGCCTCAACGACTGCGGCCGGCGGAAGTTCGCGACGCTTATGCGCGTGCCCGTCGACGCTGGCTATTTCTTGATTACGACGGAACCCTTGTCCCATTTGCGAAACGGCCGCAACAAGCTGCTCCCCCTACGGTGATACTCGATCTTCTGAGTGACCTCGCATCCGAACCCCAGAATTGCGTAGTTTTGATGTCGGGCAGGTCGGCGGAAAATCTGGATCGGTGGTTTGGGACGATTCGAGGTTTGTGGCTGGTGGCAGAACACGGCGCCGAGTTGAAAAACTCATCCACGTCCATATGGGAGCCATTGCGCTCACAGGTGGCGGCGGACTGGAAATCCACAGTCCTGCCGATCTTGGAGCACTTCGTGGACCGCACGCCGGGGA
>Ga0209055_1000205_pt1 | contig 41429 bp, 33 predicted proteins | sample GraSoiAngelo_110_FD_185875 | JGI IMG/M metagenome (GOLD analysis project Ga0209055, IMG submission 185875) | Grasslands soil microbial communities from the Angelo Coastal Reserve, California, USA - 14_0903_12_30cm (SPAdes) (version 2) | ecosystem: Environmental > Terrestrial > Soil > Grasslands ... | reverse complement strand
TTCCCGCGCTTCTTGTTTGCTACTCCGCTCCGCGCAGCCAAAGGGCGCCTTTTCCCGCTTGGTCTTTGCGTTCTTCTCAATTCGCAGTTTCCACGCGGTTCGGAGTGCGCCCATCAGTACATCCTCGTTCGCTGCCGCCAGGCGAATATGGGTGTGTCCCATTTTCCCCAGCCGCCAGGAATCGGCAAGAAAATCTCGGGAGCCTCCTCCACAAACGCCGCCTGCTGCTCTAGCGTAAGCATCAGGTTTCCGTACCCCTCTGCCTGCGAGGCCAGCGAGGCAAATTTCCTGCCTGCCTCCTACACGAAAAGCTGGCAATCCTGCGTGGGAGTACTCTTCCAGTCCTTGCGCGCTATGTCTGGCTCAACATTTCACCTAAATCATCGCGAATGGAACAGTCTTTTTCGTCAGACGGCGGAAAGACATGGGAAGTTAACTGGATATGTGAGCTCTCACGATAAGTATCGCCATCCCATTTTTCAACGCAGGGCCGGTCAAATGCTCGGCTCGACGGCTGGACTGTCCGGGGTGAGCAGGTGTTGTCTAGTCCCGTCTTTGTTCGTGTCTGATACTCTTCGCGATACGTGTTGAGTTTAACCCAAAATCATCTAGGTAGGTAGGAAACGCAGCGCCGAAATACAGCTCAGCGAGCAAAACCGCTGCACACGCCGCTATTCTTCTCGCAACGCGACCATCGGATCCACTCGCGTCGCCCGCCATGCCGGAATCACGGTCGCGGCAAACGCCACTGCCGCCAGCAGCGCCGGTACTGCTGCGAATGTGAACGCGTCTGTCGCACTCACACCAAATAACAAGCTGCTCATCACCCGAGTCAACAGGGCTGCGCCGACAAGGCCCACCACAATTCCAATCCCAACTAACTGCATTCCCTGACGCACGACCAGGCTAATGATGTTTCCCGGCTGCGCACCTAATGTCACCATCAAGCCTATGTCGCGAGTGCTCTGCGTCACCAGATGCGACATTACGCCGTACAGCCCCACCGCCGCCAGCAACAACGCGAACACGGCAAACGCTCCCAGCATCGTGCTCGAAAAGCGCTGCCGCGCCAGCGAATCATGCATCCGTTCCTGCATCGTCCGGATACCGTAAACCACCACGTCCGGATCGACCGCGTGGATTTCGCTTACCACGGCTGAAGCTAACGCCGCCGCTTCCGATGACGTTCGCACCGCGAGAAACATTCTCTGACCGGGCATTTGCTGGTGCGGAAAATAAGTCGCGATCTTGCCTTCCGTTTCCAGGCCGTATTGCTTGACCACGCCCACCACACCGACAATCGTGATCGGCTTCTTAGGGTCGAACCACAAGTGTTTTCCAATGGGATCGCCGTCCGGCCAGAAGCGCTGCGCAAACTTCTCATCAATGATCACAACCTGCGGCTTATCCGCTGTATCATCCTCGTTGAAAAATCGGCCCTTGCGTAGCGGAATCTCCATCGTCCGGAAATAACCTGTGCCTGCGACGCGAATATCCGCTTGCAACTCCTGGCCCGGGGGCGGCGCATAACCTTCCACGTCGATCCCTCCCCAACCCACCTCGCCCGTCAGCGGCAGCGCAGAAACCACGCCTTCTGCCACCACACCCGGCAGGTGCGAGACACGCGTCTCGACTTCCTTGTAGAAATTGATGATTGGTTTATGGTTTTTATCGTTCTGGTACTCCCGGCCAGCGGCGGCAACCTCCATCGTCACCACGTGATGGGTATTGAAGCCCGGGGGAACGCTTTGCAGCCGCACGAAGCTGCGAATCAGGAGCCCGGCTCCGATCAATAGCATCAACGAAAGAGTCAGCTCGGAAACGACTAGCAATCCCCGCAAACTGTGCCTTCTCAAATGCAAACCGCCCTCGCCCTGCCCGCTGCGCCCGCCTGCTTTGAGCGAACTGTTTACATCTACTTTAAGTGCGCGCCATAGCGGCGCAACACCGAACACAATTCCAGTCGTCAGCGAGACGCCGAGCGTGAACATCAGGACTGCGCCATTGACTGCGATGTCTTCCAATCGCGGAATGTTTCCAGGATTCATTGCGCGCACGATGTAAATACTCAGTTGCGCGACCAGCAGCCCCACCCCGCCGCCAAGAAGTCCGAGGAGAACACTCTCAGTAAGCAGCTGTCGTGCAAGCTGCCGCCAGTCCGCTCCCAATGCCGTGCGCACCGCCAATTCCTTCTCGCGTCCCGCTGCGCGTGTCAGCAGCAAGTTGGCAACGTTGGCGCACGCAATTAGCAGCACCAAGCCGACCGATCCCAGCAGCACCAGCAGCGCCCGGCGTACGTCCCCGACCACCTGCTCTTGCAACCCGATCACATGCATCCCGAAACTCGCGTCGCGCTTGTCCTTCTCCCGGATGCGGCTCGCGATCACATCAATATCCGCCTGCGCCTGTTTCACCGAAACGCCCGGGTTTAACCGCACCATGATGTTGTAGTTTTCGTCGCCCCTCCTTTTCACGGCATCGGCTCCCAGCGGCAACGGCGCAAAGACGTCCATCTTGTCCATGGGAGTCTCCGACGGCATCACTTCGGCGTTAAGCATGAAACCGCGTTGAAGCACGCCCGCTACGATGAACGGATTATCGTTGAGCACTATGGTCCGTCCTAGAATCCCGGGGTCGGCCTTGAACAGGCGTTTCCAAACACGCTCGCTGAGAATCGCCACATCCGGTTTGCCGGGCTTGTCCTCTTCCGGCAGCAGCAAACGGCCCAGAAGGGGTTTTGCGCCGAGCATCTCCAACAGGCTGGATTGCGTGCGTAATCCAAAAACCCGCTCTGGCTGCTCGCGGCCCGTCAGAATGAATGTCCGGCTCTGCGCCAGGGCCATCTCCTCGAAGGAATGATTTTCATTCTGGACATCGATGTACTCGCCCGGCGATGGCCAGTCGCGCAGAATTCCGATTGCCGGAGAATGCAGCCACACGGCAGCCAGCCGGTCCGGCTGTGGATAGGGCAGGGGGCGCAACAGTAGCGCATCTACGACGCTGAAAATCGCCGAATTCGCACCGATTCCGATGGCTAAGGACGCAACCATCACCACGGTCAGCATCATGTTCTTGCGAAGCGTGCGTAAGGCAAATCGAAGGTCTTGAAACAAGGTGTGCATTATCCCTCCCGGTTTTGAATGATTGTATGACCTGATTGGTCTTCCGGCTAAAAGGATTTTGGCTGGAGTTCAGCCGCCACTGCTCCGGCACTCCATGCGTAGTTTCGGGCGGATGACGGACTACTCGGACACAACCGAATTGTTTCCGGGTTGCCGCTACCACTCGGACGGAGCGCTCTGAGGCTTTACGCCGGTTGAGATCGGACGTAGGTCGTTATCGACAGCGGCAACGCGCCCTAGCGATTCGCATCCGGTGCGCGTGAGCACCCCGAGATCGTCTTGCGGCGCGAGGGCTCGCCTCGCCAATCTGAACTTGACTCGCGCATCTCGCCATCGTAGGCTAAGAATTCTTGGTATGGGACGCAAGGCGCAAAAGAACGATTCGTTGCCCGGTTCACTGGACATGTTAATTCTGCGGACGCTGTCGCTGCGCGACCTCCATGGATACGGCATAGTCCAGTTCATTCAACAATCGTCCGACAATGAGCTCCTCGTCGAGGAGGGCTCGCTGTACCCCGCTCTCCAGCGGCTGGAGCTAAACGGCTGGATCGACGGTGTCTGGGGCGTGACGTCGAATAATCGGCGGGCGAGGATCTACAAGATCACGGCGGCTGGCCGGAAACAGCTGGCCGTTGAGACCCGGAAATACGCCAAACTCACGTTGGCGATCGCCCGTGTAATGGGAGCGGAGTGACGAACATGTTACGACGGCTGAGGTATTGGATAGAAAGCGCCAGGCGCAGCGAGGAGCTGCGTGAGGAAATGGAACTCCACCTTGCGGAAAAAGCCGCGGAACTGCAAGCAAACGGTATGACGGTGGAGGACGCCCGGGCTGAAGCGCGCCGGCGATTTGGCAACGTCGGACTGAAGCAGGAAGAGTCACGGGAGATTTGGATCACACGGTTTTGGTCGGAACTTGGCCAGGATGTCCGCTATGGCTGTCGCACCATAACCGCCAACAAGGCATTCAGCGCCGTGGCGGTCTTGTCGCTGGCGCTTGGCATCGGAGCCAATACTGCGATCTACAGCTTCATGGAGTCGATTCTGTTGCGCTCGCTGCCGGTGGCTGATCCCGAGTCGCTGGTGGTCTTGAATTGGCATAGTCCGCCGCCCCAGGACGCCAGCAAGGAATGGGTCCACGTCATGCACGCGGTACAGGGCATGGCGTGGCCGGGCGATAAAGGCGCCATGGTCAGCGGCATGTTCCCATACGGCGCGTTCGAGACGCTTCGCGAGGAGAATCCCGTCTTTTCCACGCTTTTCGGATACTTCAACGGACTAAACCATAACCTGGCCGTCCGCGGACAGGCCACGAGCGCCAGCACGGAGTACGTCACCGGCGAGTATTTTCGCGCCCTGGCAGTGTCGCCGGCTGCGGGACGTCTGATCGATTCCGAAGACGACCGTCCAGGCGCAGCGCCGGTCGCCGTAATCAGTTTTGCTACAAGCCAAAATCGCTTTGGAGGACCGCCGAGTGCGATTGGACAGTCGATTCTCGTCGATAACACTGCCTTCACGGTGATCGGTGTCGCGCCGCCGGAATTCTTCGGAGTCGATCCTGCGGCGGCGCCGGACCTCTACCTTCCGTTGCACACGAATCTGCTCGCGGACGGTGACCGAGCGGCTCGTATGTATGACGACGGAAACTACTACTGGATCGAAATGATGGGCCGCCTGCGTCCCGGCGTAAGCATGGCCCAGGCGCAGGCAGTGCTGGCTCCTCGTTTCCATCAATGGGTTGCCACCACCGCGACGACCGACGGTGAGCGCGCCAAACTGCCCGCCCTGATTCTGAATCCCGGCGCCGCCGGTCTGGGTAGCTTGCGCCGCAAGTATTCCAAGCCTCTGTGCGTGCTCCTGACGATGGTGGGATTGATCCTGGCGATCACGTGCGCGAACATCGCCAATCTGCTGCTGGCAAGGGCCGCCGCGCGACGCCGCGAAATGGCGGTCCGGCTCAGCCTGGGAGCGGGACGGTTCCGCGTCGTGCGGCAGTTGCTTACCGAGAGTGTGATGCTGGCGGCGCTCGGCGGAGCATTCGGGGTCTTGTTTGCGATCTGGGGTGTGCGAGCGCTGACGTTTCTACTCTCCAACGGGCACGAGAACTTTGCGCTTCACGCGGAATTGAACTGGAACGTGCTGGGCGTGACGGCGGCGCTCTCAGTGGTTTGCGGCCTGTTATTTGGACTCGCTCCAGCAATTCAGTCGACGCGTCCGGACGTCATGCCCGCGCTACAGAATGGCCGCGGGGGCGGACCGCGCCGCGGCGCGCCGCACGTGCTGGTGGTCGCCCAAATCGCGCTCTCTTTTCTCATCCTGGTCGCCGCCGGTCTGTTTGTCCGGACACTCAACAACCTGCACTCCGTCCAACTGGGATACGCTCGCGAGAACATCCTTCTGTTCTCGCTGAATGCGCGCCAGGCCGGGCATCGCGACCCGGAGATCGTCACTTTTTACACGGACCTGCGCAAGCGCTTCGAATCGATCCCCGGCGTGATCAGCGCGACGCTTTCGCAATCCTCGATCATCAACGCCGCCCGCGCCGGGCAGGCAATCAGGGGCACAATGAAGATCGGCGCTGTTACCTTGGATGGCGCACGCGTCATGGCCGCCGGACCGCGTTTCCTCATGACGATGCAGATTCCGATTCTGGCCGGGCGTGAGATTGACGACCGCGACCAACCGGGCTCCAGGCCGGTTGCGGTGATCAGCGAGCGGCTCGCGCGAACTTACTTCGGGGACGAGAATCCGGTGGGCCGGCGCATCACGCTCCCGGACGAGAAGCGCGATCTCGAAATCGTCGGCGTGTCGGCTAACCTGCGGTACGGTGGTCTGAAAAATGAAGAAGAGAGTGCAATGACCGTGTTCGTAGCGCTTAGCCAGTTTTCTCCGGACCGAGTGACCTACGCGCTGCGCACTGCGGGTGATCCGCTGAGGTTTGTTCAGAGTGTGCATGAGATCGTGCGGGAGGCAGATTCCCGCATACCCGTCACAAACGCTGTCACACAGGCTGCCGAAATCGATCGGACCATCACCCAGGAACTCACGTTCGCGAAACTATGCACGGGTTTCGCGGTTCTCGCTCTCCTGACGGAGTGCGTGGGACTCTATGGGACGATGTCCTACAGCGTCGCGCGGCAGGTCGGCGAGATTGGGATCCGTATGGCTCTGGGCGCGCAACGCGGCGCCGTGGTATGGATGGTTCTGCGTCGCGTTCTACTATTGGCGGCGGTGGGACTCGCGATCAGCGTGCCTGCCGCGTTGAGCGCGTCCCGGCTTGTCAAATCGTTTCTGTTCGAGACCCAGCCCAACGATCCGGGAACCCTGGCGCTGGCCGGTGTCGTCCTCCTAAGCACCGCGATCCTCGCCGGCTATGCGCCGGCAAGGCGAGCGTCCCGAATTGATCCACTGGCGGCTCTGCGGCACGAGTAAGACATGTTCCTTCGTGCCGCAACGAAGGATGAAAATGTTCCGCGCCCGCGTACGTCTATCACAGTAGCCGCTCGCGATAGAGGCCGAGCTACGTTGGCCCACTTTTAGCCCGCGCACGAGTATGGCCCGGATGCTGCTGACGCACAACGAAAAGTCGCTTGGCTGACAGGTTGACCAACCTCAGTTCGTCGATCCGCGCTGAAGTGAGCAGCCCGGAATCGTCTAAAAAAAGAGACGACGCAGCTCGGTTTCGTCGGGATTTATCCCAGTAAACCCGACCGCACCATTATTTCCGGCTCGCCGACATTACCGGCCAATATTTTGAATTACTTTCTAAAAGAGGTTTTAAGTGGGAGGTGTTATTCTTTTCCAGTTGGATTTTTCTTTTAGAAGGAAAGAGCTTCACTTCCGGCTAAGATCTTGAGTGGTCAGGCGGCTCGGAAAGTGGGAGAAAACGAATCGTAGCTCATTGGAGATCGTCCCTTGTGGACGATTTGCTGGTCACCCCACCAAACGTCAATCCTAATTAGGCGCACGCAGGCGGGCAGAGATTGGCCGGTTAAGCCGACCATCCGTCCGGTGCTGTGGGAGGAGTTGGCTTGCGGCTTCTTTTTTGCGTTACGATTGGTCCGCCGTGCATTCTGGCTACGGGCGGGAGCGAGCGAGCATGGGAACTCTGATTCAAGACTTGCGCTTCGGCCTGCGCATGTTGTGTAAATCTCCAGGGTTTACGGCGGTTGCCGTGCTCACCCTCGCCCTCGGCATCGGCGCTAACACCGCGATGTTCAGCGTAATGCAGGGTGTCGTGTTGGCCCCGCTGCAATACGTTAGTTCGGATCGTTTGGTAATGGTCTGGGAGAATAATCCACGCTTTCCGCGAACGTGGGTTTCGTACCCTAACTTTCGAGATTGGCAGCGCAGTGCTCGCTCATTCCAGCAGATGGCTGCGTTCAGGCAGGAAGGCGTTGATTTCGCAGGTCCTGGCACACCCGAACACCTTAATGGGAAGGAAATCTCCTCCGGTCTCTTCAGCACCTTGGGCACGGAATTAGCTCTCGGGCGTGAATTCTCGCCCGAGGAAGACCGATTCGGAGGAAACCCGGTTGCCATTATTACCAATCGTCTGTGGAGAAATCGGTTCGAGGGCAGCCCTAAGGCGCTTGGCAAGTCACTAACCCTGGGGGGAGTGGATTACACCATCATCGGAGTCACTCCGTTCGGAGTCACCGCGTTAGGATCTCCTCTGGAAGACGACGCCGATGTTTACACGCCGCTGGGCCAGAGCGACCCTCTTATCCTCAACGATCGCGCGGCCCACAACGGAATCTACGCCTTAGCCCGCCTGGCACCTGGGGTGACTTTGGCACAGGCTCAAGCGGAGATCAGCACGATACAGAATGGCCTGGACCATCTCTACCCCGATGCCAATCGAGATTTGGGAATTTACATCGAGCCCCTTAAGCAGTTTGTGGTAGGGGACGCCGGCAAAATGCTTCTCCTGTTGTCGGGGGCCGTAGGGCTCGTCTTGCTGATTGCTTGTGCAAACGTCGCCAATCTACTATTTGCGCGGGCGGCGGCCCGAGTACGGGAGTTTGCTGTTCGCTCGGCGCTTGGAGCGAATCGCGCGCGCTTGGTGCGGCAGCTGCTCACGGAAAGCGTGCTTCTTTCTCTGCTTGGCGCTGGTCTAGGACTCCTGTTTGCGATATTGGGAGTGAAATCGGTCCCGGCGGCGGTCTCGGAAAACTTGCCGCGTAGCGAAAACATCGCTGTGAATGGTCCCGTCCTGCTTCTTACGCTATGTGCGTCGATTGCTGTTGGGATTCTGTTTGGTCTTGCGCCTGCGCTGAAAAGTTGGAACAGCGACCCGCAAGCCTCGCTGAAGGAGGGAGGCCGCGGTTCCACAGTTGCGCATCATCGCACGCAAAGCATTCTCGTGATCGTCCAAATGGCCTTGACCTTGGTGTTGCTGGTGGGCGCGGGCCTATTGTTCCGAACGCTTCGGCACTTATCGGATGTTAATCCTGGCTTCGACATCCAGCACATCATGACCTTCAAGGTCGGAGTTTCGCATTCCCTAACGAAGACGGCCCCGAGCACCCGAACTGCCTATCAGCAGTTGATCGAGCGCATTCGTCAGATTCCGGGCGTGCAGGGGGCTGATTTCACGGGTTCAGTTCCGCTGAATGGGGGCTGGATTATGCCCTTCTGGATTGGCTCGCAGAAGCCGGCTTCGCTTCAGGGCGCTCCCCGGCTAGTGATGTTCCTTACAGGTCCGGATTACCTCCGGACGATGGGAATACCGCTGCTTCGGGGCCGATTTTTCAGCCCCGAGGACACCACCAGCTCCCCATGCGTCATGGTCATCGACAGTGTTCTCGCCGGCATCTATTTTCCAGACAGTGATCCACTGGGTCAGACGCTATCAGCAGGATTTTCGCCTGTTGGCCCCTGCCGGATTGTCGGCATGGTGGGCCATGTAAAACAGTGGGCGCTAAACGACTCCAGCACGGATATTCAAACCCAGGCCTATTTTCCGCTCTACCAAGATCCGGACCAATGGGTGCCACTAAACTATCCGAACATGACGATCGTCGTTCGCACACCGCTCGACGTTGCATCTGTCATGCCTGCAATAAAGAGCGCGGTCTACGGAGCAGGCAGCGACCAGCCGATCTTTAACGTCGAAACCATGCAGCAGATTGTTTCGGAATCGATGTCTTCGCAGCGATTTCCGATGATTCTGCTAGGGGCGTTTGCTGCCCTGGCGTTGCTGCTAGCGTCCGTCGGAATCTACGGCGTGATTTCCTATTCGGTGGCACAACGTATTCATGAGATTGGGATACGTATGGCGCTTGGTGCGCATAAGCGCGATGTTTTTCGGATGGTGGTGGGGCAAGGCCTTGCTCTGGCTCTCGCGGGCCTCGCTATCGGTGTGGTTGCCGCGCTAATTCTCACCAGAGTGCTGTCCAGTTTTTCGCTCCTGCTGTATGGAGTTGGCGCGAGCGATCCGGTAACGTTCATCACCGTGTCAGTAATGTTGCTTTTTGTAACGGTCGTAGCATGTTACATCCCCACGCGGCGAGCGATGCGGGTCGATGCAATGGTCGCCTTGCGATACGAATAGTCCAGCGCGCATGTAGGCGACTAACAGCTTTTAAAGCTACCTCGGATGAACGTGTGAGACCTGTATGCGTTCCTGGCGATTGACGGGCAACCCTTCCATAATCCGGTAAGGTAAGGGTTGCCGACAACTCGTCCCGAACTGTCGGACGAGTCGGAATAACAGATGTTTCTTGCGGTACGATTGGTCTACTTTGCAACTTGGCTGAAGGACTACGTGCGCGGGAATTGGGACGTTGTTAACACTTTGGCGCTGGGAACGTCCTTCATCTCAGCGCGTCTAGAGATGCGCGTGGACCCAATCGTGGCGCTGCGGCACGAGTAGGCGTCGCGGTGTTTGTGCAGATGGAGCTTCACGAATTGCCGATGGTCGAATCGTTCCTGCAGGATCTTAAATTCGCTCTTCGAGGATTGCGGAAGAATCCTGGATTTTCGCTGGTTTGCACTTTGACGCTGGCGCTGGGCATTGGCGCAAACACAGCGATCTTCACCGTGATCAATGCGGTATTAATTCGGCCAGTTCCCGGCGTCGCGAATCCGGCGGAGCTCGTAATTTTTGAGCGCCTGCAGAAAAATAATCCCGACTACTCCTTTGGCTATCCCGACTACCTTGATTACCGGTACTACAATCAATCTTTTACGGGACTGGCCGCACGCTGCCGCGCACCGCTCGGGCTGAGTCACGGCACAACTGAGCGAATCACCGGCGAATTGGTTTCTGGCAACTACTTCTCAGTGCTCGGCGTGAATCCCGCCAGGGGCCGCTTGATCGTTCCAGAGGATCTGCGAGCGGACGACGAGTCCCCTGTCGCGGTGTTGAGTTACGGAATATGGCAGAGAGTTTTCGGCGCGGACCCACAAATCGCCGGGAAAAGTATTCTGCTCAACGGTTACAGTTTCACCGTAGTGGGAGTAGCCGCCGCTCAATTTGAAGGAACGACCGCGGGTTCGCCTACTGACGTCTGGCTGCCGCTGACCATGCAACCGGAGGCTATGCCGCGAATGTCGCGCGGGGTGCTTCACAACCGGAACTCTGGATGGATTGAGATCTTCGGCCGGTTGAAGCCCCACGTCAGCCTTGTCGCGGCTCGCAGTGAAATGCAAGCTATCGCGGGGCGGCTTGCGATTGCATACCCGGAATCCAATGAGCATCGCAGCGTGGATTTGATCCCTAGTTTTGGGATGGACCCTGACGACCGCGCCACTCTTCAAAAATTCTTTGGGCTGCTGATCGCTTCCGTAGGACTCCTCTTGCTGATCACATGCAGCAACGTTGCGAATCTGTTGCTCTCTCGGGCCGACTCGCGGCGAAGAGAGATTGCCGTGCGGCTGGCGCTTGGAGCCAGCCGTGGACAACTAGTTCGGCAGCTTTTGACGGAAGGCTTGTTGCTTTCCTTCCTGGCGGGAGGACTCGGCCTGCTGCTGGCACCCTGGACTGGGAGACTAATTCTTGCTTTCCGCCAGCCGCTCTACGCGCTGCGCAACGTGGACACAAGTCCGGACACCCGCGTGCTGGCGTTCACGCTGATGGTGGCCTTGCTGACGGGAGTGTTGTTCTCTCTCGCGCCCGCCTTGCAGGGATCAAAGCCCGACCTAGTCGTCGCGCTAAAGGACAACGCACCGGGATTGGGAAGGCGTTCGCGTCTGAGAAATGTGCTGGTCTCGTCGCAAGTGGCACTTTCTTTAGTTCTGCTCGTGGTGGCAGGTGTAATTGTTCGCAGAATGCAGAAGATTGTGAACCAGGATCCTGGGTTCATTACCAGCAATTTAATGATGATGTCCATTTCCCCGAGCATCCAGGGGTACTCGGAACTGCAAGCCCAACGCATTTATGAGGAACTCCTGGCTAGGATTGAGCGGATTCCCGGAATTCAATCCGCAAGCCTCGCAGGCACTGTCCCACCGGAAGACTGGAGCAGCCGGGTTTCCATCTTTTACGAGGGCCAAGTCCCGGCCTTGGACTACTACCGCGGCCACGAATTCGAGGTGGGCATACGAGTCGATATGAACAATGTGGCTCCGAAATATTTCCGGACCATGGGGATTCCGATTCTGAAGGGGAGAGATTTTAGTGAACTTGACAGGCCCGGAGCGCCATTGACCGCGATCGTGAGCCAGCGGCTGGCGCAGCGCCTTTGGCCGGGTCAGGATGCGGTGGGCAAGCGGATCGAGTGGCCCTCATGGGTGGGCGCCCCTCGGCCACCCCTCGAGATCATCGGCGTTTCCGCAGACGCCAAGTACCGCTCTCTCATGGCCGATTCCCCGCTTCTGCTCTACTTGCCGGAACTTCAGAACTACAACGGAACACCGAGGCTCGTCATTCACACTTTGGCAGATCCCGCGGGACTCCTTCCGACTGTACGCAGCGCGGTCGCGTCTTTAGATGCGAATTTACCGGTCTTCGCCGTTAAAACAATGTCCGAACAGGTTGGCGATTCTCTTTGGCAACCGCGGATGGCCGCGGGGATATTGGGGAGCTTCAGCTTTCTTGCTCTGGTGCTCGCCGCCGTGGGACTTTATGCAGTGGTCGCACAGTGGATGGGTCAGCGGACGAGGGAGATCGGAATTCGCATGGCGCTTGGGGCAAAGCCGCGCGACGTGATGCGTTTAGTTTTCGGATATGGAACTGCACTGGCGTTCTGGGGAATTGTGGTGGGCATCTTCGTTGCTTCAGGCGCAGCGCGTATAGTGTCCGCGCAGCTGTTTGGCGCGGGCAGCACCGACGTCTTGACGATGGCGCTTATCGTTGTTCTGCTCTTGCTCGTGACGCTGGCGGCATGTTACATCCCCGCGCGGCGGGCGATGCGGATGGATCCCATGGTCGCGTTGAGATACGAATAGGTTAGCGCCGGGATAAACCGGCGTGGAGGAGCAGATGAAAGAGCTGTACGGTGAAGGCCCAGCGAGCCACACCGACCCCGAGTCATGTGTGGTCAGTCGAAAGGCTGGCCATGAAGCGTTGACAGGGGCACATGCAGGCGGAGCATTGAGCCGCGAAATATCTGGAAATCAGGATGCTGACGCTGTCTATTCGGCGGGAAGGCAACACTGGTGGGCGCGACATCGCGAGCACCCACTGGACCTGCGAGGTCAAAGACGTACGTGCGATTGGGATGGCCAATGTGCTGTTCGCCGCAGTTAAGGGGCAGGTCAGCAGTAAGCGAGCTTCTCAATGGAAAGACGTCGTGACGCCTGTTCTAAATGTCCGGAATTACTATTAGCTTTCCACGCGAGTGCCCTTCTGCCGCATACCGGAAAGCCTCAGGCAGCTCACTCAACCTGTAGTGCTTGTCGATGACCGGCGTTACTCTCCCGGTCGCCATTAACTCGCCCAAGATGGTCAGATCCTCTTGGTTCACTTTCGCAATGAAAAAGACCATCTTCTGGCTCACGAACCGTGATAATAAAAGCGCTCCAAGCAAACGAGCCAGAAGACGGTACACCGGGCTCTCGTCCGGTGCGCCAACCATGACCAGTATCCCCTTGGGATTCAAGACGCGCCTGCACGCTGATAACGAGTGGTTCCCAACGCAGTCGAGCACAAGATCGTAACGTTGCCCACTCCTGGTGAAATCCTCTTTGGTGTAATCAATGACGCAATCCGCGCCGATGGATCGGACCATGTCTAAGTTCGTCGTACTGCATACGCCCGTCACATTCGCGGCGAACGACTTTGCCATCTGCACTGCGAACGTACCCACGCCTCCCGCCGCACCGTTGATTAAGACTTTCTGCCCCTGCCGAATTCGTCCCTTATCGCGAAGGCCCTGCAGTGCAGTTAGCGCCGCTACCGGCGCGGACGCCGCTTGGTCAAACGTCACGTTAGCCGGCTTACGGACCAACACCGATTTCATCCCCGGCACCAACTGTGAAGTCGCATACTCGGCGAACGCTCCACGGCAAGTGCCGAACACCTCGTCACCCGGCTTGAATTGCGTTACGTTCCTGCCAACCGCTTCAACCTGGCCGGCCACATCAACACCGGGTCGTTTGATTTTCGATTTGCCGAGCCCGAGCAGTAATCGAAGGATGAACGGCCCGCCTTTCATTAACTTCCAGTCAAGTGGATTGACGGAAGCCGCGCGGACCTTTATCAGAACCTCATTGTCCGCAGGGGTTGGCTTGTCAATTTCTTCAAATCTAAGAATATCGGGGGAACCAAAGTTTTGATAAACGATGGCTTTCATGGGTTTCCCTTCAGGATTGTGCTGAGTCCATTCTTGCTGAAAGCGGACACGCGTCAATGCCAAGGGCGCTCAGATCTATTCTGCAACGTTGCAGACGCGATTTCCCATTTTTCTACGGGAAGGCGCTCGCTGAGGTTCATTCGTCGATGTCTTGCGGCCTTCTGATCCTATTGGCGGGGGCCGTTGGGCGGCTGAGTCGTTTGCCGACAACTCGCCCAGAATCGCACGGTGCGGTTAGCGAATACAGCCCTTATCGCAATCCGTCAGGACGTCTGTTCAATTCTCAATCCGAGAAGCACCTGATTAACTGTCATTCGGAAGCGACTAACCTGCAGGGATAGCTGGCTCGCGAAACATTCGCTTGACTCCTCATCCACGGCGTCGTTCAATATGTTGCCGTGCCATATATGGACCAGACAGCCTCACAAGTGGAATGGAAAAAGGGTAGCGCCGAGTTGCTCATTCTTTCGCTCGTCGAAGCCCGTCCGCGCCACGGTTACGAAATCAGCAAACTTATCGAGCAACGCTCTGGCGGCACTGTTCGTTTTCACGTCGCCTCGCTCTACCCGTTGCTCTACCGTCTTGAACGCCGCGGCTGGCTGTGTGGACGCTGGGTCGAAAAAAGCGGACAGCGCCGCCGCCGTTACTATCGTCTGACGCGCCAGGGCCGCAAAGTCCTCGCTTCACAGCTTCGCGGCTGGCACGAATTTGTAGTCGGTATTAATCGCATCACCGAGGCAGAAAATGCTTGAATGGAAGCCGGAAATTCTCCGCCGCCTTGCCCCGCTGAAACTCTCCCCGGCACGCGAAGGGGAAATTGCCGAAGAGATCGCGCAGCACCTTGAGGATCGCTACCACGAACTCCTCGTGACTGGCCAGTCCGAAGACGCAGCTTTCCGCACCGCCATCGACGAACTGAAAGGCGAAGACCTGCTCGCGCGCAGCCTCCTAGCAGTCGAGAATGATTTGTATCGCGAGCCCGTAGCGTTGGGAAAGGGTAGCAGCAACTTGTTCGCTGGCATTCTTCAAGACATCCACTATGCCTTCCGCATGATGCGCAAATCCCCCGGCTTCACTGCCGTCGCTGTACTCACCCTCGCTCTCGGCATCGGCGCTAACACCGCCATCTTCAGCCTCATCAATGCCATCATACTCCGATCTCTTCCCGTCAAGGATCCGCAGCACCTTGTGCTTTTCCAATGGGAGAGCGACAAATGGCCTCCGCATTTCTCGATGACGGGCTGGAAGTCGCGATTTTCCTTTTCGTATGAGGAGTTCAGAGAATTCAGCGCCCAAAAGAATGTGATGTCCAGTGTTTTCGCGCTCGCGCCACTAGGTTTTAACGACCAGGACACCACCGTGGGCATCAACGGCGAGCCCACGCTGGCCGACGGCGTGATGGTCACAGGCCAATATTTTTCTGGACTTGGTGTTACTCCGCTTTTGGGGCGCGGTATCACCGATGCCGATGAAAAACCTGGCGCGCCGCGCGCGGTGGTGATCAGCTATGCGTATTGGACGCGCCGCTTTGCCCGCGATCCCTCCATCATCGGCGAGAGCGTCACGCTGAATGGCATCCCATTTACCATCGTCGGCGTCACGCCTCGAGATTTCTATGGCATCTCCGTTGGCACCGAGCCGGATTTGTGGGTTGCGTTCGACGACAAACCCAATATGCGCCCTTGGAGCAAGCCTCCCGGCGGCACGGATTCCGTTTTCACCGAGCGCGATTGGCTGTGCCTCAACATTATGGGGCGTCTGAAGGATGGCGTAACCAGAGAGCAAGCGCAAGGCGCGCTTGACGCCGTATTTCATCAATTCGTCACCGCAGATTGGCACCCGCCCAAAGAAAGCGACATCCCGCATTTCATCCTAGCTCCAGGCGGCCAGGGTCTGCCGGTGGTGCAGGACTACACCGCGCAGCCGATTTACTTGTTGATGGTGGCCGTCGGGCTCCTGCTGCTGATTGCTTGCGCGAACGTCGCGACGCTCTTGCTCGCGCGCGCCAACTCGCGCAAAAAGGAAATCAGCGTGCGCCTGGCCATCGGCGCGTCGCGTTCGCGCCTGATTCGCCAATTGCTCACGGAAAGCGCGCTTATGTCTGCGCTAGGCGGACTCCTGGGATTAGTTTTCGCGAATTGGGGCACACAGGCGCTCATCGCGCTAATCTCGAGAGCCAACAACGGAACGATGATCCTCGATGCCGGCACGGACTCACGTGTTCTTTTCTTCACGTTTCTGGTCGCGATGCTCGTCGGAGTTCTGCTTGGCCTCGCCCCTGCCCTGCGCGCATCGAAAGCCGACCTCCTGTCCGCCATGAAGGACAACGCGTCCGCCGTTTCGGATCCACGCAACAAGCATCGCCTCGGCGAATCGCTCATCGTCGCGCAAGTCGCTGCGTCGGTGGTGCTCATGATTGGTGCCGGCCTTTTCGTGCGCACGCTCACCAATTTTGAGAGTCATAATTTCGGATTCGACCAGCGCAATCTCCTCACATTCGGCCTCGCTCCCACCCGCGCCGGCTATCACGACGCCCGACTCGTGAATCTTTATACGCAGTTGCTGGATCGTATCCAGGCTCTTCCCGGAGTCCGCGCCGCAACCCTGATCGAAAACGCGCCGTTCTCCGGCTGGTCAAGTAAGAACTCCTCTGTCAGTGTAGAAGGTTCAGCACAGAATCCGAGCAATTCGGAGATGTACTGGCAAGGGGTAGGTCCGGATTTCTTCAGCACCATGGGCATTCCGATTGTTCTTGGCCGCGGCATCCAACGCACGGACACCGCAGCTTCTCCCAAGGTCGCCGTGGTCGACGAGATTTTCACAAAAAAATATTTTCCGGCGGAAAACCCCATCGGCCACCGTTTTAGCCTGAGTTCGAAATACGACCCCGCAAACTCCTATGAAATCGTCGGAGTCGTCCGGCCCGCCGAACTCACCGACGTGAACCCAGGCGTCCACCCCAAGGGCTACGCGTCGTATGCGCAATTCCCGAAAACACTTGGCCAAATGTTCTTCGAGGTTCGCGCCGAGGGCCCTCCCGCAACCATTGTTTCTGAATTGCGCAACGCGGTACATCAAACAGATGCATCCCTGCCGCTCATCGGCCTAAAGACGCAAGCAGAAGAAACCAGTGAGGCCCTTTCCTTCCAGCGCTTGTTCGCCCGCCTCACGACGATTTTTGGCTTGCTCGCACTGCTCCTCGCGATGATCGGCCTCTACGGCATGATCGCCTATGCCGTGACGCGCAAAACGCACGAAATCGGCATTCGCATGGCGCTCGGAGCAAAACCAACGAACATACTTGGCATGGTCCTCCGACAGGGAATCACACTCACTCTAATCGGCGTAGCGTTTGGCGTCGTCGCCACTCTTGGCGCCACCCGACTCATCAGCAGCATGATTTTCGGCGTCTCGCCCTATGATCCGTTAACGTTCGTCGCGGTGGCCGCGATCCTATCTATCGTCGCGCTGCTCGCCTGCTACATCCCCGCACGCCGCGCGATGAAGGTCGATCCCATGGTGGCGCTGAGATATGAATAGGTCATGCCGCCTGCGGCGTCACAAGCGAACCATGAAAATGGCCGCAGCGCGGCCACTGAAAGTAAACGCTTTAAGGCTATTTTCTAAGGAATAGCCCAGACCGCGCGCAACTCTTTCTTGGAAAAATCTTGCGCAAACATCTAGAGATTTGCTGACATTCCTGGCCGTCCCTCCCGAGTGACGGGCAACCCGGAACTTGAGCGCCGCTGACGGCGGTGTTCTCCGATTACTTCCTGTTGGCCGATCAAACCGCCCGGTGGCGAACCCATACCGGGATTGTGAGGGCGCGATTTATCGCCTGCTGCGACAGCGTGGGCAATACTGACCAAATGCGCGGGCCTACGCGTATCATGAGAGGAAGACTGCATCGCGGAGCTAAACATGATCAAGAAGACTCTCAAATATGGCGGGATCGCGATTGTCTGCTTGATAATTGTGACGCTCGCATCGGCGCTGCTGTATAGAAAATATCTGCAACACGAAGTTTCTGAAGCGCGCGCCATTTGCGCGAGATTCATCGTCCGGCGCTGGAGTTCTTTGCCAACGCGGAGCGGGAAAAACGTACGAGTCGAACGACTTGCACCACGGCGAAGTATTTCTCCCAGCAGCACGATACGGTATCCCGCCTCCTCGTTCAGGCCTAGCATGCTTCCCCACGAGTGCCCCACCACAAATATGGAAAGCGTCGCCCCTTATCCTCCCGCAATCCCAGACATGAATAAAACCGGCACAGTAAGAGATTGGGAGTCGAGTTTACTAGGGCCGCCGCCGAGCGAGACGGGCTTTACGAATGTGAAAAGAATTTTGAGAACGGTGATCTCCGCTCCGGAATATTCGATCGCCGATGATATCGGTTTTGTCCGCGGGCAAACGTTTTCGCTTCAAGTGATGATGCCTCAGATGATGGAATTCGATCTGACCAAACTTGGTCCCTCCTTCCGCGAGCCACTTTTCTTTTTTGAAGGAAGGATTGATCCCTACTGCCCTGGTTCGGTGATTGCGGATTACGTTCAAACGATCAATGCGTGCGCCACAGCAGGAGATTGTGTGGTTTGAAAATTCCAGCCACTTTCCTTTTTATCAAGAAAAACAGAAGTTTACGGACGAATTGGTCCGGCGCGTGTTGCCACTCGCCGACGATCGCCGCACCGCCAATTAACTTTCCAGCGCGATGGCAATCATGTCGATGGACGATTTGCGTAGCCTTTACAGGTTCTCGCAATAATGAAACTGGATGACGAGCGGGGAGTCGGTTTCGACAACTTTGACCCCGCCGTCTTCCAGCCGACAGCACAATTGGTCATCCCTAATAGGATGAGCTGCGCTTGTCCGGTGAGCTTGACGGCCAGAATATCCGCGTCATTCTCCACCGGGTAAAGCTCAAATTTCGCCCTCCAGGCGGGGTTCCAGTGGATTAACGAATCGGCCATTTTGGGAACGCTGAGCCTCTAATCAGTCAATAGCGCTCGCGATCCGAACTGGCTGATTCGGATTGTGGGCGGATCACGGGCAACCCTTCCACAATCCGCGCAAGGTAAGGTTAGCCGACCACCCGCCCAGAATCGTCGCCATCCTCTGCAATGGGCTGCGTCGGCTATAATTTGCGCGCGCGATGGCCCTTGCGGTGCTGGTTGGTCATGCAATCGTCAAGCATTTATCAGGAGCAATCATGGGTCAAGATAGTTTTATTCCGGTTGCAACCAATGCCAGGTCGCGAAGCGACCTCGTCGAGCGCGGGTTCAGTCGTCAGCCGCTCAGGGTTGATGTAGACATAGCGCGCTCGCTGGAAGCGTTATCCCATGCCGCCTGGTCCGTTCCAAAGGACAAATACTACGATGAGGGCGACAGGTATCGTTCCTTAAATCGTGTCAGGGCCGAGATTGTTGAGGGCGGTGTAAAGGTTTGGTTGAGCGAAGAGAGCACGCCCTATGTGCAGCTGAAAAAATACAACACGACAATCGGCGGCCAGCCGCGAGAGTACGCTCCGCTGCCCCCGGCGATCGCCGGTTCCATAGGCGTTCGCAAGATGATTGCTCACCACCTCTATTACCTACCGCTGTCGACGGTGGGTACGAAGTATTTGGTCAACGTTCACCTAATAAGGTTCACGGCTACGCCTGGCCGGCCGTGCGACACGAGTCCACCGGGATTACATAAAGACGGCGAAAAGTACATCGCCACGCATCTAGTGGGCCGCTGCGGCGCTCAGGGTGGCGAAGTCATCATAACCGACAATGGCAAGCAGGAAATGGATCGCTTCACGATGCGCGAATCGGGTGAGTGTTACGTCTTCGACGATGATCGCATCTGGCATATGTTGACGCCAGTGGCCGTACTGGAAGGCAATCAGTACGCCTACCGTGACACGCTGGCATTCGATATGCTGCCAGAGGGCTGGGAACCCGTGAAGTGATCGGAGACGGAGGGACTCGAACCCCGGCACGGGTGTTAGCCCGTACAACGGTCTGGCAAATTCAGCTAGTCCTCTGCCGGCATCAGATCACTTCCGGTTAGCCGACCGCTGGGAAACGTCGCGTCTGTCACGACAGGCTATATCAGGAGGGTAACAAGACCCGTAGCCACGAGCGCGGCTGCCCATACCAGGTCGAAGTTGAGCCACGCCTTGCGCAAAAGTGCGAGGCCGAGCTTTCGATACACCACCCATGCGAGCAGCCCTGTAACCGCGAGGTAGGCAACCGTATGGACGCCAGTGGCGAGCATTCCGGCGAGTGGTGCGACGGTTTGAGAAATATGATTGTGGCCTGCAATTCGGCTCTGTGCTTCGACAGTGTTGCTGCGCAGTAGCACCGGCACAACCATCAAACCGGCGCCGTGAGCAGAGGCCATCAGAAACGACCAGACGGTTAAGTCTCGGAACCCCACCTGCATGCGGACCCACCTCGGGTGCCGATGTCGCATCAGGCAATAAATTCCCATGCCGACCAGGAGCGCAGCGACTAAGTAGCGGATGACGATGAGGGGCAGCGTCATGCCGAGGAACACAGAAGTCAGCACAACGCTGCCGATGGCCACCGCGTGGCCAACTGCAATGGGAATGAGCGATCTTGCTACTGCGCTCCCCTTTTGCTCCTGCATCCCCAGCGCGACCGCGAAGAGCCAACCCATTCCGGGATTGAGTCCGTGGTAGGCGCCGAGGAGCAGCATCAGCCACAACATTGTCGAAGTCAGGCCGGCATGTGTCATTGCGGGTCCGAGTAACAATAAGAGTCCGACGAAGCGTCGCCCCCTTGTAGCCGCACCTGGTGTGCGCGCAACCCGTCGAACTCGACAAAAAACTTTTCGTCGAGCTTCATCCCGCCCTTTGAGTCCAAATCGACTTTCGCCATCCAGCTCTTAATGCCATCGAGATAAAACTGCTCGTCCCACGGGGAGTAGAGGGAGTTGGTAAAGTAGCCGCGCTTGCCGTCGCGGCTGATCTCGACCATCTGCGGACCGCCATTGAGAGCCACGCTAGGCTTCTTCGGGTGGGCAGCGCGGCGAACGATCCCACCGAGGTGGATCGAACTGGTTTTCTTCGGGTTGGCGGGATCGGAGACGTCATATTGGATGAACTCGCCTGTCCCCCAGCAGGAAACATAGAGGAAGCGGTCGTCAAGCGAGAGATTGATGTCGGATACTAACGGCGGCACTGCCTTGAAGCCCTTCAACAGGGGTGGCAGTTTCTCCGGATCGGCCGGTTCGGCGGGAATTTCAATTACCTTTCGAACTGCCCACTTGCTGTTCTTACCGCCGTCCTCGCGGTACCACATCCAGATGGAGGACGAAAGATCTTTCAGGGAGATGACAACACCGACGAATCCGAAAGTTTGCATTGGGTCATGGGAGGGGCGCAGCTCCAGCACCATCTGTTGCTCCGCACCTAGGTCAATTTCTTGCAAGTGGTGGCGCTTATCCAAATTCCAGATGTGCAGCTTGCGACCGTATTTTCCCCCAAGCAGCAACTCCGGGTTGAGGCCGTCCTTCACCATATTCGGGGTGCCCCATTCGGAGGTGATCAGGGTGTCGTGACCGAGGTGCCACCAGAAATCGTATGCCAGATTCTGAGGGCCGTGGTCCTTCTCCCACGGGCCCTTCAGCTCGAACGTATCGGGATCCATCAGGAAGATTCCGCCGGGACCGTCGCCGCTGGCCGAGCCGAGCGCGCTGCCATAGATGGCGTCCGGGCCACAATGAATGGTATGCGGCGATGTGTAGCCTGTCTTCTTGATGAACTCTTCCGTCTCAATCACCTTCACGATCTTGGGATGCTTGGGGTCCGCTTTGGTATCCAGGATGTGAATCCGGGACGACCCGATGCCCGGAACGATCAGGTAACGACGCTCCATGTGCGGGTGGGGAGCTTGCGGGCAGAGGCACGCGCTGCACGCGTTCCAGCCGAAGTGATGCAGCTCATTATCGCCGTTGGGAAAATCCACCTGGCCGAGGAGCTGACCATACGTGGAGGAGCCAGGCTCGAGGTCGATGACGCTCATGGCGTCGCGCTTCCCGTTCTTGCCGACGTTAAGCAGAGCGACGTAAGCGATTTGCTCCGGCGCGGCCTTCATCGCCATGCCCGGCGATGGGTAAAAGGTTGGGTCTGGCATTATGGACATATCCATCTCCTCCTTTAATAAAGTTACGGCGAAGGTTTGCCCCCGGCCAATCTTTCACACGGCGTCACGCAGTCAGAGGGCGATAAGGGCTGCAAGGACCCGCGATCCTGCCGACAGCCAAAGGCCCACGTGCCTCTTGGTCGCTGAAAGCATAACTCGTCACGTTATCACTGGCCAGCTGCTCCTTTTAGAATCTGATTCCCCGTAACCGTTCAGCGGTATTCCAGCCCATTCCGGCCGGATGACGGGCAACCCTTCCATAATCCGGGCAAGGTAAGGTTAGCCGACAATACGTCCGGAATGTGAACTCGGCTTGGGGTCCATGTACTCCAGCCCCTCTGCCCGCTTCTCGGCGCTCCACACATTTCAAGCCTTTGGGAATTCTGAAAAGCCCCCACGCAACAACGGCTTGCGGGGCGCCCTCGCGGTCGAGTGACCTCAACGGTCAGGGCCGCCCGCCCTTGCAAGGGGGAGAAGGATTAAACGTCGTATAATCTCGCGCGCGCAACTGGGGAGCAAAACATATGAACGTACAAGAACAAATCAAGAAGTATATTACCAGCCAACCGGAGCCAAAACGCAGTGACATGCGAGAGTTGCATCGGCTCACACTTCAAGTGTCACCAGAATGCAAATTATGGTTCTTCGATGGTAAAGACAGCAAAAATCATACTGTTTCCAACCCTACGCTTGGATATGGATTTCACACAATAAAATATGCCAATGGAAAAAGGAGAGAGTTTTTTCAAATTGGTGTGAGCGGAAACAAAACCGGAATCTCTGTCTATATTCTTGGTCTCAAAGATAAGAAGTACTTAGCCAAAACGTATGGGAAAAAACTAGGCAAGGCGAGCGTGACCGGATATTGCATTCGGTTTAAAGCTCTAAAGGATATAAACATCGATACGCTTGAAGCGGCAATACGATATGGGCTTGCAGCTCAGAATGAAAAAGGCAAGCTGATGAAATAATTCTACTGTTAAAGGCAAGCAGTTATCGATGTAAAGGCGCCCCAGTATACGACCCCTACAGCCCTGACCCGCGCCACAAAGCCATTCTCTATAAAGCGGGTCTCCCGCAATAGTCGTGCGGCTCTCTGTCAGCGCTCCTTGCCTTTCTCTGTTTGCCGTTGCCCACTGCGGAAGTATCACGGGCTAACCTGAACTTACCTCCTGCGAAACCACTCTAATTATTGATCGATGGCATGGAGGCCACCGATCATGAAGCACAGACCAACTTCCAGAAGAAGACGCAGAAGCACAAGGTCCGTCTTGCGCCTGCTTGATCTCGAACACTCCAAAACGGCAGTCTTGAACAGCCTCACTTCTCAGGATGCGCAGCGGGGATATCGTCACGCGATCGATGAATTCGTTGATTGGTATTGCTCAGAACCGCGTTTGGCATTCAATAGAATAGTCGTTCTGCGCTACCGATCTCATCTCGAATCTCGTCGACTCGCGCCCGGCACCGTCAATCTACGACTGGGTGCCGTACGCCGTCTTGCGTATGAGGCAGCCGATTGCGGTCTACTGAGTGCCGACCTGGCAGCAGGTATTCGTCGCGTTAAAGGCGTGAAGAAGTTAGGCGTTCGCCTTGGCAACTGGCTGACTGCAGAGCAGGGGCAAGCGCTTTGGCAAGCGCCTGATCGCGATCGGCTGAAGGGAAAACGAGACCGCGCTTTGCTGGCTCTCCTGCTTGCGTGTGGGTTGAGAAGACAAAAAGCCGTCGCACTGACCTTGGATCATCTCCAGCAGCGGGAGGAACACTGGGCCATCGTCGACTTGATGGGTAAGGGAGGTCGCGTTCGAACAGTCCCGGTTCCGGACTGGGTCAGAAGCGAATTAGAAGTGTGGCTTAATGCGGCCGGCATTGATCGAGGAAGGTTGTTTCGCAGGGTCAACAAAGTTGGAAAAGCATGGGAAGAGGGCATGACGGTAAAGGCGGTTTGGCACATAGTGAAGGAGTCTGCGAGGACCATTGGTGTCGCCAAATTAGCGCCGCACGATCTGCGTCGGACCTGTGCTCGGCTCTGCCATGCTTCGGGAGGGGGAGTTGGAGCAGATCCAATTTCTTTTGGGGCACATCTCAGTTCAAACTACCGAACGGTACCTTGGGTGCAAGCAACGGATTCGATCAGCAGTCAATGACCGCATTGGCATCGAGCCGAGTCCTTGAGCTGGGTGCAACGGCTATGGAAGAGTGGCCGACCACTGTAACCTCGTTCTTCGTCTCATGCAGGAGCGACACACGCTGAAGACGCGCGGCCGACCTGTTGTGTTCCCAATGAGTGTGGAGTATGCTTCCTGTTGGAAACCAAAAGGGCGTTGGCAATGAAACGCAAAACGGACGTTCCTCAAGGCACTTTGGCGCTGATGATCCTTAAGACTCTCGACGTCCTCGGCCCGCTGCATGGTTACGGTATCGCCCGACGAATCGAGCAGATCAGCCGGGACGTGCTCGCCGTGAATCAAGGCACGCTCTATCCGGTGCTGCTGAAGCTGGAGCAGGAAGGTTCGATAGTTTCCGAGTACGGCGCCTCAGAGAATAATCGTCGGGCGCGCTTCTATCGTTTGACACGGGACGGACGCAAGCAGTTGCAGGCTGAGCTCCGAGATTGGGAGCAAACCGCAGGGATCATCGGGCGATTCTTTGAATTGAAGGCGGAGGATTTGTCATGAGGGACCTGAGGCGGTTCCTCAAAAGATTTAGGAACATGGTGACAAGGCGGCGCAACGACGAGCGACTGAAAGAGGAAATTGAGGAGCATATCGCCCTGCAGACGGCAGAGTATATGAAAGCGGGACTGCCGCCCGCGGAGGCGCGCCGGCAAGCGTTGCTGAAGTTTGGCGCAGTAGAGGCGATTAAGGAAGAATATCGGGCTCAAACAGGATTGCCATTTGTAGAGACTCTGCTTTACGACACGCGCTATGCGCTGCGTCGATTGCGGAAGTCACCGTCATTCACCATTACGGTGGTCCTGACGCTGGCGCTGGGCATTGGTGCAACAACTTCTATTTTTACTCTGTTCTACGATGTTCTGCTGAAATCGCTGACAGTGGCTAATCCGGGCGAATTGTACCGCCTAGGCAAAGAGGCACGTTGCTGCTACTGGGGCGGATACAGCCAAGAGAATGAGTATTCCCTTGTCTCCTACGAACTCTACAAACATTTTCGGGACCACACCCAGGGTTTTGCGCAATTGGCGGCGTTCCAGGCTGACGATCCGCTGTTGGGTGTGCAACGTTCCGGCGGCACAGAGTCAGCACAAAGCTATCCTGGTGAGTTCGTTTCGGGGAATTACTTCACCATGTTCGGCATAAGCGCGTATGCCGGACGGCTGCTGACTTCCACGGACGATCAACCCGGCGCTCCGGCGGTAGCAGTGATGAGCTATCGCCTGTGGCAGCAATACGGATCGGACCCGTTCATCGTTGGCGCTGTCTTCAACATAGATAACACGCCATTCACCATCGTAGGAATCACTCCACCCAGCTTCTTTGGCGATACGCTTCGCAGCGAGCCGCCCGATTTCTTTCTGCCGCTCAACTCGGAAACATTGGTGCCTCAAGCGGATGCTGGCGATCTTAATCAGGCTGACCAGTATTGGCTGGATTTGATCGGACGCATCAAACCCGGCGCTGAGCCCACATCAATAGAGGCTCAAATGCGGGTGGAACTGAAGCAGTGGCTGCTTTCGTACCAGAGCGAGATGAGCGCGAACGATCGCGCGAAGTTACCCGAGCAAACGCTGTTCCTGCGCCCCGGAGGCTCGGGAATCACCAGCATGCGCGCGGAATATGAACACTGGCTTCATATCCTGATGATGGTGTCGGCGTTTGTGCTGCTGATTGTCTGCGCCAACGTGGCCAATCTGATGCTTGTTCGCGGCATGCAGCGGCGAAGGGAGACATCTTTGAGCGTAGCACTAGGCGCGCACACGTCGCGCCTTGTGAGGCAGGCTCTTACGGAGAGCATTCTGCTCTCACTTGCGGGAGGCATGACAAGTCTGGTCATCGCATTTGCCGGTACGCGCCTTATTTTGCTTTTTGCATTTCCATCGGCCCGGGGCGCAACAGGTATACCGATCAACGCGTCCCCTTCCATGCCAGTGTTGTTGTTTGCTTTCGGCGTTTCTTTGGTCGCGGCCGTGGTCTTCGGCATCGCTCCTGCATGGATGACCACGCGGGTAGATCCGATTGAAGCCCTTCGGGGAGTGAGCCGCTCCACCGCTCGCACAGGTGCGCTTCCCCGCAAGATGCTGGTGGTATTCCAGGCAGCTCTTTCATTGGTATTGCTGGCAGCATCCGGATTACTGACAGCTGCTGTGCACCGGTTGGAGAGTCAACGCTTTGGCTTCCTCCAGGAGCAGCGCACGATCGTCAGGATTGATCCAGGTCTGATCGACTATCAACCAAACCAGTTCACCACACTATACGATCGGATCCGCGACTCATTATCCAGCATTCCCGGCGTAGCTGCCGCGGCGATCTGCCAGTACGCCCCGCAGAGCGGAAATAATTGGGCTACCAGCGTGTGGGTGAACGGGCGTCCGGCTCCCGGGCCTAACGAGGATAATGTTGAAAACATGGTTTACTGGGATCGGGTGACGCCAGGATACTTCAGCGCTATCGGAACTCAAATCATCGAAGGACGAAGCATCTCTGAGGAAGATACAGCGACTTCGCAGCATGTGGCGGTGATCAATGAGGCGTTCGCGAAGAAGTATTTCAACAAGGAAAACCCGATTGGACAATACTTCGGACGTCCGGAACTGGAATCACCGCGTCTCTACAAAATCGTAGGTGTAGCGCAAGACGCACGCTACCTCAACTTCGATTTCGACAAGCCGATTGGTCCATTCTTTTTTCTGGCCGAAGCGCAGCACGACGTGGTGCCAAAGACTGGGGGAGACAGCAATCCCGGCTCGCATCACCTGCACGACATCATCCTTGTGACGCGGCCTGGCGCCACTGTATCCGCTGCGGCAATACGCCAAGCGATAGTTTCGGTAGATCCCCGTCTGCCGATCGAGTCGATAGGAACTTTGGGTGAGCAAGTATCCAACCAGTTCCGGCAACAGCGGCTGATTGCAAAGTTGTCATCCTTCTTCGGAGTGCTTTCGCTTGTCCTCGCTTCCATTGGACTATACGGAGTTACTTCCTATAACGTCGGACAACGCACAACTGAGATTGGGGTGTGCTTTGCACTCGGCGCTACTCCCGCGCAGGTGGCAATCCTCGTAATCCGAAGAGCGTTGGCCCTGGTAGCTGTCGGTCTGGCTCTTGGATTTCCGGTGGCTTTGGCAGCGGGCAAGTTCCTGGGCAGCCAACTGTACGGATTAAATCCGTATGACCCCGCGGCGACTCTCCTGGCCATCCTGACACTCAGCTTCTCAACGCTTGTCGCAGCATTCATTCCCGCTCTGCGGGCAAGCAGGATATCTCCGTCGGAAGCGCTGCGCGCCGAATAAGAATCTTTTTACACTCAACCGCTTTAGGGACAAGCCGCGTTCATCGACGAGTCCGCTGGTAATTGAGTGTCCTGGGCGGGTGACGGGCAACTCTGACGTAACCAGATTTAGGTAAGGGTTGCCGACAAGCCAGAAGTGATCGCGCAAAATGGAGGTAATTAGGCCGACACTCCTGTACCTCAAGTATGTTTCTAAGGACAGATTGTCTGGCAGCATCAAAATAACGCCCTCATTCTCAGCGAGGAGACTAAGTCCCCATGAAACGAACCATGTTAGCCGGCCTACTGCTAGGGCCCGTTTCCGTGCTCCTATCGAGCGGAATATCTTCTAAACCGCGGCAGCTCAATGCTCAGGCTGTCGCGCCCGCGCCTTCCGGCGCAAACGCAGCTTGGACCCTGAAGGTGAAGGGGGACATCCGCTGGCAGCAGGTCACGCCGATGGGCGCTCTCCTCGTCTCGACGGACGCCGCGCTAGCGGCTGTCGATATCGAGCGTGGCCAGGTCATGTGGGAGAAGCCTGAACTCGGCGGGTTGCCGGCCGACAGCGTCCACATGGTCGAGGGCTCTCTCCTCATGGAAGCGACGCGCCCTGGCCTGCTGGTGATTTTTGACCCTGTGACCGGTGCCGTCGTCTTCGATTCCCACCGACTGAACCTGGCGCAAATCGTTACCCGCCGCGTTCTGCCGCAGAGCGGCAGCCTTCTCGTCCATGGGCGACGCCCGGACGGGCCTTCGGTCGTTGCGCTCTACGATCTCGTGACGGGCGAACAGCGTTGGACGAACGAATCGCTTTTTGAGCAGGCCGAGCCCAAGAAGAAGGGCTTCGGTGCCCTGATGCAGGGCTTACAGCGCACGGCTGCCGAGGGCACCGCGCTGGAGGTTCTGCAGGCCGGACCTGACATGATCGTCGTCCACACGCTGATGGGTCTGCGCGCTCTGGACGCGCGGACCGGCGCAGTCCGGTGGTCCGCAACCTCGACCACCAACCGTTGGGCCCAACCCCCGCGACACGTGCGGCTCTATCCGTCGCTCAACAAAACCGATCGCATTTATGCGAGCTTCGACGACCACCTCATGGCCTACAGCCTCGCTGACGGTCAGGCGCTCTGGGCCAAGCCCGCAAGTGTGGAGGGAAATATCCGCGATATCGTCCAGCATCCGGCTGGGATCGTCATGCTTCCCGAGGCGCCGCCGGAAGGTGAGCCAACGCGCAGCCGCCGCGTCATCAACGGAGTTGTTCAAACAGGTCTCAACGTGGCTCGCTACGAAGACGGGACAACGGTCGCCGCAAAGCCACTCCGTATGCACGGCAAGGTGATCGACGCGATGGTCGCCGGCGACGCCGTGGTACTCGCCGTCGACGCCGAATCGCGCACTTTCGTGAACGTGCTGGATGTGGCCACGGCGACGCTGCGCCTGAAGAAGGATGTGAAGATCAAGGGCCAGCTCGCCTACACGGAGCTCGCGCCGGGGGGCCTCCTCTACGTATCACGTCCCGACGCCACGATAAACGCCGAGGTCAACATCATCGATCTCGCGACCGGTGAGCCAAAATTCAAGGACGCTATTGAAAGCGGCAAGCCGTTGAGTACGGACGACTACAATGCTGCGCGGTACTACCTGCATCATGCAATAGAGGGGCGGACGCTTTACGTGTTTGCGAACCGGGACCATCGACTATACGCCGTCGATCGCGAGGCTGGCACATTTCACGCCCTCAGCGCGGAAATCAAGCTTCAAGGGGGTGAGGATCCGACTGACATGGAAGTCCGGCCGGCGGGCATTGTTCTCATCTCGCCGCAGAACCTGGTGCTCGTGGCGCGGGATGGGCAGGTGAAGCAGCAGGTTTATTATCCTGCGCCGCAACTTCCCGGGCTGGCGCGTGCGCTCTATGCCGTGAACGCTGTGCGCGCCGGCTTGTACGGCGCCGCCGCCTCGGCATATGGCGACGCCTTCACCCAAGCATCGCAGAAAACCTCGGATCCCAACGCGCGATACGTCACCGGGCAACTGGCGACGGCGTATTCGCAGTCCGGCGCACAGCTCACAGGCTACTCGCGCCAGTCGGCGGCGCTCGCGACGAAGCGCTTCAAGGCCTCGCTCACCGTCCCAGGATCAGTTTTCATGTTGACTCGCGCTCCCGAAGGAAACGGAAATGTACTGCTTCAGATCGACAAGGACAGCGGGCAGCCTCGCGCGCGCGTGGATCTGGGCAAGGAGCGTGAGCCGGTGTATGCAGTCGACGACGTCTCGGGCATGCTCTTCCTACGGACCACGCCGGGCACGCTCGTCGGCTACCGGCTCTGATCGCTAGCGCTGAAAGTGACCTCTTTCGTAGCTGGTTAGCGGCGCATCTGGGGATTGTGCCTGGATCACATTAGCGGGCCCGGGAGTTAACAAGAGAGCCTTCCAATTTCCGGATGGCCGACCGCCCGGAACGCGGAAATATTGACTCGAGAACGCCTCGATAAGGGGAATGGCCTGTTGGCAACAACGGACTGAGGACGTAGGTGGAGCGTGCCTTTCCTCTTGCGAGTCGAAGAACCTATTCCAGCCTGTGCCGCGGTAGTTCACTCCTCGCGGAGGAGTGTCGCAGGATCGACCGACAGCGCGCGTTGCGCTGGAATCCACGTGGCCAATGGCCCCAGCAACAACATGGCTAGAACAACGCCGGCCAACACCAGCGGATCGCGGGGAGTTGCCTGATATACGATGGAAGCGAGCACGCGGCTCGCCAGAATTCCGAGGAGCAATCCTGCCGCTGAACCAAAAGCCAGCAATTTGAATGCGTGTCCCAGCGCTGCCTGTAACACTTCCTTACGCTGCGCGCCGAGGGCCATACGAATTCCCAATTCCTTCAGCCGCTTGCTCACTGAATACGCCGCCAATCCAAAGATGCCGATTATCGACAGCATCGCGCCCATCGCGCCCAGCACACCCAGCGAGACTGTCGCGACACGCGAAGGAAACAGAACTACGACCAGCAAGGTGCTCCAGGTGTCGATGTCAACGGGCAGCCCGGCATCCAGTTCGTGCAGCTTGCTCCTGATAGCCGCGGCAAGTTGTTGCGGATCACGGTGCGAGCGCACTACCAGATAGGACTGACTCGATGGCGATTGCATGGACGGGAGAAATATCGCCGGTTGTTGATCTTCCGTAATGCTCAAATATTTCCCGTCTTCGACAACACCCACAATCTGGACGCGCGTTGCATCCTGCAACGTGAAATATCGGCCGATTGCATTGGTTAGCGAGCCGAACAATTTGCCGGCAAACTCCCGATTCACAGCAACCGCAGGCGCGCTTTGGTCGTCATGCCAGGAGAAAGCCCTACCCGCCAACAATCTCGTGCCGGCCGCATCGAAATACCCGGGAGATACGTCGTATCCGTAGGGCATGGAAGCGATATTTGATGGCGTACGATCTCTGGTTTCCTCCTTGAAGACATTTGTCCTGCTGCCGGCGCCATAAACTAATGGCGGGAAATTATTTACCAATCCCGCTTGCTCTACGCCGGGAATCGTCTCCATCGTCTCGATCATGCGCTTGTGCATTGCGGGCATTGTGTCGCCGCTGTAACCGGCCATGGCCAGGTTTGCATTGACGAGCATCGCGTTCCGCGTCGTGTCGAAGCCGTAGTTGCCGTCCAGCGAGCGCGCCAGTCCACGCACCGCAACCATCGAAGAAGTAACCAGCACCGCGCAAATCGCAATTTGCACACTGAGCAGCACTCTCGTACAGTAATCCGCCGCCCAACCCTGCCGGTCGATCCTGACTTGACGATCTGGTATGGATCCGTCCTGAGCACCTGGCGCACCGGAACAATCCCGAAAAGGAATCCGCTCGCCAAATCCCGAATTCAAACAACAAGGGGCCGAGCTTTTCGCAGGCCGATTGCCGCTACATGCTAGCGCAGATTGTCCGCTAAACTGCTAAACATTCTGACAGCGATCCTCTCTTCTTACGTGGCCTACTAATCCTCCGAGGCGAATTTCATCGAGGGCAAAATCGGTCGCGCGGCTGTGGGCGTTCAGCGCTATACAGAGGAAAAACCTTCGATTTCTAACGGAGGTCGACTTGAACGCTGTGAACTACGAAGGTCAGATGGTTGGGTGTTTGGCGGCATCCAAGTAATCGCCGCGATTTCAATAGATAGAAAGTCTAATTCACGATGAATTCTGCAATGATCCAAAATCGAACCGTTACAGTCTTCGGGGCGTACGGACACACCGGACGCTTTGTTGTCTCAGAGCTACGCAAACGCGGATTTACACCCATCCTTTCGGGTCGTGACGCTGCGAAACTGAAAGCGGCGGGGAAGGCTCACCCGGGATCGGAAGTGCGCGTGGCTACGGTGAATGATTCCGCCTCGCTTGACCGAGCAATGTCCGGCGCAGTGGCGGTCATCAATTGTGCGGGGCCGTTCATCGATACGGCGGGGCCGGTCATTGATGCAGTGCTCCGCGCGTCTATTCACTATTTGGATGTGGCAGCGGAACAGGCGGCCGTTCTGGCTGTCTTCGAGCGGTTTGCGAGTGCCGCGCGAGATGCTGGTGTCGTGGTCGCTCCCGCGATGGGGTTCTACGGGGGATTGGGCGACCTCCTGGCCACGGCCGCTATGGGTGAGTGGGATGCAGTTGATGAAATCTGCATCGCGATCGCGCTCGATAGTTGGAAGCCTACGCGGGGAACTCGGCTGACGGGCCAGCGCAATCCCGGCCGACATTTCGTCTTTTCGAACAATAGGTTAGAGCGCGCTGATCCTCCTGCCCCGCGCAAATGGAATTTTCCGGCGCCATTCGGAGAGCAAGAAGTGGTAGGTCTCTCTCTCTCTGAAACTATAACTATCTCACGGCATCTCCAAACGCCTGAGATTCGCGCCTATATCAATCTGGCACCGATTACGGATATTCGCGATCCCAACACGCCCGCACCGACGGCGGCGGACGAAAGCGGTCGCTCGTCCCAGATTTTCGTTATGGAAGCTATCGCACGGAGGGGGAGCGCGGAGCGCCTGGCGATGGTGTGTGGAAGAGATATTTATGCAATCACTGCACCGATTGTGGTTGAAGCGACACATCGTGTAGTCAATGGGTTGGCGAGGAGAACTGGTGTTGTCGCGGCTGGCGAGGCGTTCGCCGCGCAAGCCTTTCTGATGTCACTCAGTCCCACGCACCTCTCCTTCGAGATGCATCCGTGACGCTTCGGAGCGGAATAATCGACATGGAACGTGCTATTGTTGGCTTTATCACGCATGGACTCGGAATATGGCGCCACAAAATGAAAGTAAGCGCGTACCTGAAATTACCGTTCGGTCTTTACTGAAATCTCCTACTGTTACGATTCGGGACACACATTGCCAAGGTACTTGCCGGCATAAGAGCACGGAAGAGTGCACGGCCACCACCCAGTTGGTGTTTGCCTATCGCGGTGTGTATGTTCGGCATGTTGGGCATGACCAGGCAGTAGCCGAAGCCAACCAAGTGCTGTTTTTCAATGCCACCGAAGGCTATCGAATCAGCCATCCGGTGGAGGGCGGCGATGCCAGTCTAACGCTCGTAATCAATGAACCGCTGCTGCGGGAACTGGCGCCACGTACGTTCTTGCGCGACACTGCTACGCTCGCATTTCACCAGCAGCGGCGGCGAATTGATGCGCGGGCCCAAGTGCTTGTAGCGCTTATTGGTCACAGCCTGCGCCACAACATCGCGGAACCTCTGGAAACCGAAGGCCTGGCCTTGACCCTGGTGCAGCGGGCGCTCGGCCCACGCACCACGCACGCGGCTGGCGCTACTGTCGGACGCCAGCTGCTTGTGGATCGGGCAAAGCTCGTGCTGACAAGCGATCTGGCGCGGCGCTGGACGTTGGCCGAGATCGCCGCGGAAGTACGCTGCTCTCCGGTTTATCTCACGCAGGTGTTCCAACAAGTCGAAGGCTTGCCCCTATATCGCTACCAGTTGCGGCTACGATTGGCGCGGGCGCTGGATCTTCTCGCGCACTATGACGACCTGACTACTCTGAGCCTCGACCTCGGATTCTCCAGTCACAGCCATTTCAGTGCCGCTTTCCGCGAAGCATATGGCCGTTCGCCCTCGGAATTCCGCCAGTCGGCACTTCGTCGCTAGCTCTCTTCCTGCAAATCGCTAAAGATTCTGACAGCGGCATTCTCTCCGCTCATGGCCTACTGCTCTTTTGCCGGGACTTCGGGCAGGGGAGAGCAACGTCATGGTTGAAACGACTTGTGCAGCTTGCGACTGCAAGCTGGATGGAAATTGCTTCAAAGTCAAAATCGGCGGAAAGACCGTCGACGTCTGTTGTGACGACTGCGCGCAGAGGTTGAGGGAAGCGCATGGCTCCGCGGCAGCTTCGAGGAAGAGGTAAATCATTCGCCGTTGTATTGTTCAGAACGATAGTCATTGGATCAGTTCTGTGTCGGCCCGTTCTGGCCGGCGCATTTTCGGATGCGCCTGTAGCAACATCCATAAAAATCTCGGAGACATCAGTCATGAACGAAAAGAAATCATCGCCGGTTCACCGCAGCGTGCAGACCCCATCTGGACGTATCAGCTACACCGAACAAGGAAGCGGACCGGTCGCGTTATTCGTGCATGGCGTTTTGTTGAACGGCTGTCTCTGGCGGCACCAATTGGAGGATCTGTCTGACGTCCGTCGCTGCATAGCCGTCGACTTGCTCGCGCATGGCGACACCGAAATCGCACCGGATCAGGACGTTTCCGTCACGGCAAACGCAAAGATGCTTAAGGAATTCCTCGATGCCTTGCACATCGATCAAGTCGATCTCGTCGGCAATGATAGCGGCGGCGGCATCGCGCAGATTTTCGCCGCGTTATATCCGGAGCGCGTTCGCAGTCTCACGCTCACCGATTGCGACACGCACGACAACTGGCCGCCCGAGGCTTTCAAATCTTTCCTCGCTATGGCAGCCGCTGGCGGCTTGCGCGGGACGCTGGAAACAATGTTGTCTGATAAGGGCGTCTATCGCTCGTCGCAAGCTCTCCGACCGGCGTACGAACATCCGGAGCAACTGAGCGACGACAGCATCGAAAGGTATTTGCGCCCGCTTGTCAAAACCGAGCAACGCACCCGCGACTTGCAACGCTTCCTCGCCGCCTTTGACAACAAACACACGCTTGCCATCGAAGCGAAACTTAAAACACTGCAAGCGCCAACGCTCATCGTCTGGGGTACCGACGATGTGTACTTCGACGTGAAATGGTCGCACTGGCTGGCCGAAAACATTCCTGGCACGCGGCGCCGCGTCGAGTTGCAAGGCGCGAGAATTTTCTTCCCCGAGGAACGCTGGCAGGAGTTCAACAAAGAACTACGCGCTCACTGGCAAATGGCTCAAAAGACAGCCAGGCAGGTGGCGCCATGACACTGGCCGCGATGAAAATGACCGATCAGACGCGTAAGGCGGAACACTTCCGGGCGTTGCACATTCCCGGAACGCCGCTCCTACTCTTCAACATCTGGGATGCGGGCAGCGCCAAGGCCGTCGCCGCCGCTGGTGCGAAAGCGATCGCCACGAGCAGTTGGTCGGTCGCCAATGCAAACGGCTTCTCCGACGGCGAGCAGATACCGCTAGCATTGGCCATCGAAAATCTGCGCCGGATCGTCCAAGCGACGGCCCTGCCGGTGACGGTCGATTTGGAAAGCGGCTATGGTGACACGCCGGAAGCCACCGCCGAAACCGTCGGTCTGGCCATCGAAGCAGGTGCCGTAGGCTGTAATCTCGAAGACAGTTTCCCGGCAAACGGAAAACTCCGCGAGACGGTCAATCAGTGCGAGCGCATTCGAAGCGCTCGACGGACGGCGGATGCAGCGAGTATTTATTTCTTCATCAACGCCCGTACCGACGTGTTCTTTCAGCGACCACCCGCCGAACACGGCAACGCTATGCTCGAGGACGCCATCGAAAGAGCACACGCGTACGCAGAAGCGGGTGCCGACGGAATCTTCGTCCCGGGTCTCGTCGATGCCAAACTGATCGCGCGCTTCGCGCAATCGTCCACGCTCCCCGTCAACATCATGGTCGGAGACGGCCCTTCACCACTGCAAGTACTAGCGGAACAGGGCGTTGCGAGAGTGAGCTATGGCCCCAGCCCTTATCTCACGGCGATGAAAGCGCTGGAAGAACGCGCACGCACGGCAAGCGTGTGAGGCGAACGGGTCCGCAGAAGCGGGTCATGGCGGCGTCCCGAGGAGAATCGGCGGATGGTTCACGCTGGAGTGTATGGCGAATCCGTGTCATATACCGCTCGGTCCGATAGTAACTTCCGGTTTTAGGTGAGCAGTGTTATTGTTTTTCAGTTGGATTTTTCTTTCGGGAGGAAGCAGTCCCGCTTGCGGCTAAGATTTTGGGAGATCAAGCGATGCGGAAAGTGCAATACAAGGAATCCTAGCTCACTAGAGATCTGCCCTCGTGCACCATGTGCAGGTCACTCCACAAAACATCAATCGTAAGTAGAGGCGCGAGAATCGGCAGAGATTGGCCGGTAATGCCGACGATACACCCGGAAAGTGCCGGCCGAACGCACTTCTGCGTAGCGCGTTATGCGGTCATGTGCCTCCCGCCAGATTTTACTTTGATAGGCAGTCTCACGAACAACGCTGGCAGACGCTGAATGTCTGAATCCTCTCGATTTCCTCAGTGCTACTATGGCAGCAGGGCGAAATGGCATGTCACTCGATTGGAGCCAAAGAGAGTTACGTGAAGGCCTGCGTTGCTTCCATTCCGGCGCATTCTTCGAAGCGCACGAGCACTGGGAATCTGTCTGGCTCGTCGCGCAAGAGCCGGAGAAGACCTTTCTGCAAGGGTTGATCCAGGTTGCCGCTTCTTTCCACCATTTCCAGCGCGGCAACCTAGCGGGTACCGCTTCGCTGCTCCGCTCAGCCTTACGCCGCCTCGACGTCTACCCAGAAGCCTTTGCTGGAGTCGCAGTCGCCCCGCTTCGAGCGACGATCCGACTGTGGCTCGACGTCCTTGGAACGCCGACACGCTCCCCCCTGCCGCCTCTTCCGCAGCTCCAGATCGCCAGCACAGGGTTACTTTCCTAGAACCCGTTTCTGGCCAACTTCCGGGTTGCCGACGATCCACCCACGAAACCCATTACCTAGAATTCGCCCCGTTTTGCGGCCGCTTGCCTTGTGTGCTAAGCACCTAATACTGTCGCCAGAACGTCGACTCCACGGCGTAGCTCAGCCGGAGTACAGCCCGCAAACCCAAGAGCCAAAGCTCCGGGGTGAGAGTGGCGCTGTGAAAACTGTGAGAGGGCCGTGACTTCCAGACCTCGCGCCCGCGCCCGTTCGGCTACCGCAGTATCCTTTTCGCCTGTCTTCAGCCACGCTATGGTGCGCATTCCCGAGGCAGCTTTCTGCACTTGCAGCATGCCGCCCAAACGCTGATTCGCAGCGTCGCACAACACTTCCAGGCGTTCTGCGTAGATTTGCCGCATTTGGCGAACGTGATGACCGAAGTGGCCATCGAGGATGAACTCGGCCAGAATAGCCTGATCCAGTGTTGGCGGATGCCGGTCCGTGAGCGTGCGGGCAACTGCAAACGGTTCCACTAGAGGTGGGGGCAGCACGAGGAAACCGAGGCGCAACGCGTTAAAAAGCATCTTGGTGAAGGTGCCGACATAAATCACGCACCCGGCACGGTCCAGGTTTTGAAGCGCCGCCAGCGGTCGTCCAAAATAACGGTACTCGGAGTCGTAATCGTCCTCAATGACCCACGAGCCTTCCGTCGTCGCCCAGTTCAGCAGTGACAAGCGCCGCTCCAACGACATCGCAGTTCCCAAGGGGAACTGATTGGCCGGTGTTACGTAAGCAAGCCTGGCCCCAGATGCGTGGCGCTGTCCCCACTTCACGTCTATCCCCTCGTGGTCCACTGGCACAGGCGTGATTTTTGCCCCGGCTGCCTGGAGCGCACGCAACGCTTCGGGATAGCCAGGGTCTTCGAGCCAAGCCGAATCGCCGGGGTCAAGAAGCAGCCTGGAGGTCAGATCGAGTGCCTGCTGGGCGCCCGAAGTGACGATGATTTGCTCAGCGTCGCAACGCACTCCGCGCGCTCCGCCAACGTACTCTGCGATCGCCTTGCGCAGTGGCAAGAATCCCTTCGCGTCTCCCTGACCGTATAGCGAACGAGGAGCGCGCCGCAGCACCCTTCCGGCAATGCGCGACCACAGGTTGGTGGGGAAAAGGTCGATGGCCGGTTCCCACGCACGAAAGGCTTTGCCCAGTGAGTGCGAAGCCGGCAACGGCAACACGTCTTGTGCGCTCAGAAGTCCTCGTTTGGACAAAGTTGCGCGTGTCGTCTGCTTTCGCGTGTCGCCAACCTTTCTCTTTGTCACGGCAATAGCTTCGTCAGGTATGGTTGGTATGGTCGTCGCCACGAACGCGCCTGCGCCCACTCGCATCTCGACGTAGCCTTCACTTCTAAGATGATCAAACGCGGCCACGACCGTGCCGCGCGAGACACCGTGTTGCTTCGCCAGGTTGCGGGATGAGGGCATTCGCGCGGCGGGCCGGAGACGGCGGTCGAGGATGGCCGCACGCAACTGACCGTACAGCCAGAGCCACCGTTCTTCACCGGCTCGCTGCGGCATCAGCGGCAGATCCTGAAAAATCGGTTTCTTTGCCAAATGCTTGTTCCCAAAAGATGAACTTGGCCGGAAAAGTGGACCAGTCGCCTTATCGATTATGGACCAGATGAGCGATCCGGCCCAAGCATCTATCGAGGTGTAGGCGGGAAATCCAAAGGAGAGAGGAAATGCAATCACGAATCGATTCTCCGAAGGTTGCAGCCGGTAGCGGCAGCAAAAAGGAGCACGGTATGAAGAGCCAACGGATGTTTATATTGACACAAGGAGGTGACCGATGAAGGCGATTGTGGCGGCGGATCAGGCTGCGGGAATGGCCGGGGTGAAGCTGGTGCAGCGGCCCGAGCCGCAGGCGGCGATAAACGACGTCGTTGTTCAGATTCATGCGTCGGGATTCACCGGGGATGAGCTGACGTGGCCCTCGACCTGGACCGATCGCGTCGGCCGTGACCGGACGCCTTCAATCCCCGGACACGAACTGGCCGGAGTGGTCACCGCTCTCGGCTATGGCACGACGGGGCTGTCGATTGGACAGCGGGTGTTCGGCCTCACGGACTGGTATCGCGACGGCACGCTGGCGGAGTATGTGGCCGTCGAGGCACGCAACCTCACACCGCTGCCGGGCGACGTTGACTTCACGGTGGGCGCGGCCCTCGTGATGCCGGGCCTGACCGCGTGGCAGGGGCTGTTCGAGCACGGCCGCCTTCACGCGGGGCAGAGCGTCCTCGTTCACGGTGCGGCCGGCGTAGTCGGTTCGATGGCGAGCCAGCTCGCACGTGAGGCCGGCGCATACGTCATCGGCACGGGGCGCGCTGGCGGCCGTCAGACGGCTCTCGACTTCGGCGCACAGGAGTTCGTCGACCTCGATAACGACGCCCTAGAAGATGTCGGCAAGGTCGATCTGGTTTTCGATGTCCTCGGCGGCGACATCGCGAAGCGGTCTGCGGGCGTGATTCGCGCCGGAGGAACGCTGGTGACCATCACCGGCCCAACCGAGGCGCGGCCCGCTGACGGCGTGACTATCGATTTCGTCGTCGTACCCGATCGCGCCCAATTGAGTGAGATCGTCCAGCGGGCCCGGACTGGTCGGCTGCGGACAAACATCGGCAAAGTGGCTGCCCTCGACGATGCCGTCGCCGCCTTCAACCGGACCGAACGGATCAAGGGAAAGACGATCATCCGCGTTCGTCCGTGAGGACTCGGGGATTGCTTAACGCTTACGAAGGTGCAATTCACGCGCCGAAGGAGAGTTTATATGTCCAAAAGGAGAGTCTATATGTCGAACAAGATTACGCCGACCGTTTTCTATCGCACGCTTAAAGTGGAGGGGCTGGAAATCTTCTATCGAGAAGCCGGTCCCCGGGATGCTCCCACCGTTCTGCTCTTGCACGGCTTTCCGTCGTCCTCTCATATGTTCCGCAATCTGATCCCCATGCTTGCGGATAAATATCATGTCGTTGCCCCAGACTTCCCTGGATATGGCGAAAGCTCAGCACCGTCGGTCAACGATTTCGACTATTCCTTCGAACGGTTAGCGACTGTGACCGAAAAGTTCACCGAAAAGCTGAATCTTCCTTCCTATGCGCTATACCTCTCGGACATAGGTTCATCAGTTGGTTTCCGGTTAGCTGTCATGCATCCCGAACGAGTGACCGCTATGATCGTCCAAAACGGTGGCGCTCATGTTGAAGCCCTAAATAAGGAGTTCGCAAAGGGATTATTTGACTATTGGGAAGATCGGAGCGAAAAGAATGCTCAAGTTCTACTCGACTGGCTTCTGACGATTGAAGGAACCAAGTGGCATTATCTGCATGGTGTCAGCGATCCGTCGAAGATCAGCCCTGACAATTGGGTGATCGACCAGGCTTATCAGGACCGACCGGGGAACAAGGAAATCCAACTTTCAATCCTCTATAACGCAAAAAGGGGATCTGGATGTCTTTGCCGACTGGCAGGAATATTTCCGTAAACGACAGCCCTCCATGCTGATCACTTGGGGCAAAAACGATGGAATCTTTACGGTGGAGGGTGCTGAACTCTACAAAAGAGATATCCCCAGTTCAGAGCTTCATCTTTTCGACACGGGCCATTTCGCGTTGGAAGAAGAAGTGGATCGGATTGGGTCGTTGATGCATGAGTTTCTCGACCGCATTCAGAAAACGCGCAAAGCTGCATCCGCCTAACTTTGACAAGGGTTGCCACGGTTTCTGTTCCAATCGTGGCTGAGACATGCGCACGCAGAGGAGCTGGGTTTTCGCGATTTCTCCAGCTTGTTCCTGGTGAAGGAGAATCGCAGACAACTGGGAAACTCTGCGTGTTGCATTTCTTTTATAAAGGTCAGCTTAACATCACGAGTCTTTGCAATGGACGAACGAAGCGAAAGTGGGGTGCAATGCGAAATCTTAAATCTGGCGATCGAATTGAACTGTTCTACGAAGATTCCCCGGAAGCGACAATTCGCGCGACCGTCAACCGTTTGACGAAGTCGGACCTTACGGTTATCGCAGCACATCACCGAAAGGACAGAAGCGAGGTATAACATGAAGAAGTTCATTCTCTCCGTATTTATCTTTACCTTCGGATTTGCCACAGCAATGCATGCCCAGCAAGTGAATACGCTCTTTACGAAACAGCTTCCGGAAGCACCGGGTAAAGAGATTGAAGTCATTACTGTCAATTACGCCCCAGGAGCCGTCGACGCGATCCACCGGCATGATGCGCATGCGGTTGTCTATGTTCTCGAAGGGGAAGTTGAGATGCAAGTTCGCGGAGGCACGCTTCAGCGGCTTGGTCCCGGGCAGGTATTTTACGAATCACCTGAAGACGTTCATACCGTAAGCCGTAACGCGAGTAAGACGAAACCAGCGAAGTTCGTCGTATTTTTTATCAAAAATGAAGGAGCACCGATTCTCACTCCCATTCACTAGCTTACGGACGCGAGCATCGAATTTCTGCGATGAAACCATTTTGCATAAAGCAATATTCCTTACGTGGAGGCATGTATGAATTCAAAAACCGCGCAACTTAGAGAGAATGGGACAGAGATTGTCCGTCTGTTCGCACGGTTTGCGCTAGGAGCTTCCTTTCTATCCGCTGTGGCTGATCGTTTTGGCTTGTGGGGGCCATATGGAGCAAAGAACGTATCCTGGGGAAATTTCGCTCATTTCGTGGAGTACACGGGCGCAGTGACGTCTCTTTTCCCCAGTTCATTGACGGTGTCGTTTGCATGGGCAGCTACCGTCGCGGAGACCCTCTTTGGGATATTGCTCATCGCAGGCTTCAAAATACGAATGGCCTCCGTCCTCTCCGGTCTTCTCCTTTTGT
>Ga0209055_1000204_pt1 | contig 41473 bp, 29 predicted proteins | sample GraSoiAngelo_110_FD_185875 | JGI IMG/M metagenome (GOLD analysis project Ga0209055, IMG submission 185875) | Grasslands soil microbial communities from the Angelo Coastal Reserve, California, USA - 14_0903_12_30cm (SPAdes) (version 2) | ecosystem: Environmental > Terrestrial > Soil > Grasslands ... | reverse complement strand
CCAGTCCACGCTTCGTGGACTCGGAGCCACCAGACTACTCGGAAACCTCACAGACTTGACCCGCATTGGCAGGCAGCTTTTCTCAGTCCGGTGCCTGCTGCTGGAAGCCAGGAAGAAATAGGAACCCAAAAAAGTTTGCCGGACACAAAAGCCGAATCAGACCGCACTTGGCTGTTGCAGGTAGCCAAAGTGGCCGCGTTCTTGATCGCAATCAACACCGCTTTGGTCGACGAGAGCAGAGCCAGGGCTGCGGCTGGGACGGAAACGGCAGCGGCGCAACAGAGCAGTAAGTTGACACGAACGAGTCTTCCCTCTCAGGCGGCGATTGAACGAGTTCAGGTCATTGGGGCCGGTCGGCAGGTCCAGGTGCGCGTCGAGGGGACTGGTCATCTTTGGTATGTGCCTTCGGGTCTGAGTCACCCAGACCGATTGGTGCTGGATTTTCCCGGCGCGCTGCTGCGCATGGAGCAGAAATTGATTCCCAGCGACTTGCCGCCTGTGCGCAGCGTTCGTGTTGGTCAGTTCAAAGCCGATGTAGCCCGAGTGGTGATCGACCTTGACGCTCAAGTTCCTTATTCCATCAACGCAAACGAAAATGTCGTTACCGTGGTTCTCCGCCCTGATGTTTTGGTGGGGACCCATGCGCGGTCCGAAAAGGAAAGCGAAAAACCCTTTGTTGCTCCTGAGCCGATGCCGCTTGCGGCTCCTGTTGCGGCACCGAAACAGCCGAGTGAGCCTGCGAAGAAAAGCTCATTGGAGACTAAGGCCGAAACCCCACCCGAAACTGCCGCTCCGGAACCGTCCCCGAAGCCGCGACTGCCAGTGCCAGTCGTGCCGCCAATAAGGGCGCGAAAGTCAGAGTCTCCAATTGAACCCGGGCAAGTGTATTTCGAGACTAAATCCATTATTGACGGAACCCAACTGCAGGGCAACCGGGAGCGGTCGTTTCTGCACGAGGGCACCAACCTTACCAGTGAGGTCAGCTTTTTCAGCAACGCTCCGTTGCTGAGGGTCCGCCGGTTCGAACACTTGGTCGTGTTCCGCTATACGGATAACCCGCGGGTGGATCCCGAGCGGAACAGTATGCAGCGTGCTTATCTGCGGTTCATCGGCCCGAGTTTCGAAGCCCACTTGGGCGACTCCCTGGTGAATTATTCCCGCCTGACGTTCGGCCAAAACATCAAGGGTCTCAATCTTGGGAAAAACCTGACCCAACGACTCCGGATCACCGGCACGGTGGGCTTCTTCACAGACCGCTGGGGCTCACTGTATCGCAACTTCACTGTCTTCCGCGACCTCGCTCTGGATTGTCAATCGGCGTCCAAGCCAGAAGCGCCGGCGCCCGGATGTATCGAGAGTCCCCCGGGTTCGAACCAATTCGTGCTGAGTCCGGTCAACCCCGGCAAGCCGTACGCGCGGCTGGTGGGCGGGGCGCGGTTGGAGGAGAAAGTCGGGCGCAACGGCTGGCTGGCCGCCAACTGGAGTCACGGAAAAGACCTGTTGCAGTCTTTGCCAGCCGCTAACACCATTTGCGAAGACCTCAGCACGGGCGTCAGGACCGCCCGAGTGGTCAGTCCAGGCTGCCTGCCTAGCGAGACGGAAGTGGCTGGATCTCGTCGTCCGTCTACGGAGGCGATCAACAACGATGTGTTGTCCGTTGATACGAGCCTGGAATCGCGGGCGCTGCGGCTCCGCTTGAGGGGTGAGTATGCCTATAGCTGGACGTCTGGCGGGACTCCTCCCGCCGGCGCGAACCCCAACAATTTTCTGTGCGCCTCGCAGCCCTCGATCGTTGGAGGCGCGGTTCTGGACTCGCGCTGCTTTGACGGTCAGGTGGGCGGTTATGCGGGGCGCTTTGAGATCGCCCAACGACTCGGGAAATTCAACTGGCGAGCGGATTACGCGCGGTTTCAACCCAACTTCTTCAGCGCCAACGCGCGGCAAATCCGGGACCTGCAGGACTTCAGCATCCGCAGCGAATTCGAATTCGCGCGGCAATTCACGGTCGTGGGCTTGTGGCGCCGCTCCAATGACAACCTGAACGGACGGAGGGACTTTACCAGCCTTGTGCGCGCACCCGAAGTCCGACTGATCTTCCGGGAATTGCCGGTCTATCGGCGCATGAGCATCGAGGTGGGTTACAGGGAGCGTAACCTGGATTTCGCCGGGACTCCTCTTGCGACGGATTTGCGGAAGCGCTCGACCCGCATCCCGTTTATGTCCGTGGGGCTGCCGATAGGGTCTACGCAGCTGAGTTTCGACTACGAACACCGGCATGACGGCGACGCAGTGCAGGCGCCACTCTCTTCGGATACCGACCGCTTCGCTTTCGGTTATCGGGGAAACTACTCGTGGGGCCGGTGGGGCCTCAGCCCTCTCTTCCGCTTCGAGCTCGAACGGCTCAACAAAAACGTCCCGATTAATCCTCAATTGTCGGCCATCGACTCTACGCTAGCGTTCCCCGCAGATTTTACTGACGCGTTCGACACGAATCGCTCCGTTCAGGCCGGCTTCCTGTTGGAGGCGCCACGGTATCTGCGCTTTGAGGGATTCTACCGTGAGTTCAACAGCTTGACGCTCTCCTCCTTGCGCGCCAGCGCAGCGTTCGACCCCCAGTTGCGCTTCTTTTACTTGAACCAGGGCTTTAAGCGGCCAAGCTGGCGAACCTCTGTCACCTATAAATTGGCCAACGATGAGAACAAGACAGTGACCGTCTTCTACGAGCGGACCAACAATTTCTTTGATACGGGCCAACCGCTCGTCCCCGACTTGAAGAGCTTCCGGGAAACGGTGATCGGAGCAACGATTCTGGTGCGCTCCCGGTGGTAGGCCCAACGGTAGCCATGGAATTCATGTTGCGCTTGGGCCGAAACAACAGCACTCGGCTTGGCAGGTAAAAAGATGAGGCCCGAAATCTTCGCGCGGTGGCTCAGCGGATTCTTGCTATTGGCCGCGGCGTTAGTGACGCCGGCAGGGATGGCGCAGGCCCCGGCACCCCCGCGCACTTCGGGGAAGATCACCGCGCTGGTCCCGCTGGATTTTGTGCTGAGAGAGCAAAAGTCGCTGGACGCGAAAAAAGATATGCCGGTGTTTTGGGGGGACACGGTCAAGACGGAGCGCGGGGGGCGGGTTCGGGTGCAGTTGGAGGACGGCTCCATCCTCAACGTCGGGTCGCAGTCTTCTCTGCTGATCCAGCGACACGATGCCAACACCCAGCAGACCGAGCTGGAGTTGATCTACGGTCGAGTGCGGGCTGACGCGGTGAAGATCGCCACGCCATCAGGCGAATTCAACGTGCGCACAAGGGCGGCGGTGGCCGGCGTCGTGGGCACACAGGAATACCTGGATGCGACAGATATCTTGACGACGGTCATCGCGCTGGGCGGCGGGCAAGTAGTGGTCATCTCCACAGACCCGCGTTTCCCGGATCCGATTTTCCTGAGTCCGGGGGAGGCCGTGACTCTGATCGCCGGCCGGCGACCCCCTCCCAAGCGACTCGCCACCACGGAAGAACTGGTCAAAGCTGTTCAAGAGACTGAAGTGGATGCGGTAGCCTCACTGAATCCTTCGCGGGCCCTCCCGGGAGGCAGCTTTGAAGCAACCATCAGCGGCAAGGGGCTGAACACCTTCACAAAACTTTCCTTTAGCCAGCCAGGCTTGCAAGTGCAGACCCGCGGCGAAGTTACTGCCACCCAGATTCCTGTCACCATCACCGTCGCTGCCAATGTGCCGCCCGGCACTTACCCTCTGACGATCGAGCGACCGGGAGGGCCGGCGCGTAGTTCGCTGGTCGTCACCACGAAAGAGGCGATGCAGGCAGAGGCGGCAGGCACAGCCGATAGCATGCAACCGCCGCCCAGCCAGAGTTACTTTGTGACTCGGGGGGCAAAACTTCCGCTCGATGCTTCGAGTACGCGTACTCCTTCAGGGACGCAGATCGTCAGCTATCAGTGGCAGGTACTGAATAAGCCGCTCAGCTCGAGAGATGCCACGTTTGCGGTCAACACCAGCCTGCTGCCGCCCGGCAACTACACCATCCAGTTGGTGGTGGTCAACGACCGTGGACAAACTGCGACGCAGCAGTACCCACTCACAGTGGATAGAGGCATCCAGCCCGCAGAAATCATTCGCGCGATCGCCAGCGCCTATGAATCTTTGCAACCCACCGACTTCCTCAGATATTTCGATGAGCAGAAATTCCGCAACTACTCCGGCTTCGCCGCAGCGATCGAAGACAGCTTCCGCAACCAGCTTGATACCGTGCGCGTGTTCCAACGGCCGGTGAACTGCTCAGTGGTAGAGGAACAGGATCAAGCTGTTTGCCAGGCGGACTTCCAGTTACAGTTCACCAAGAAGAACCAGCCCAGCGAGTTGCTCGATGCCCAGGGTAACCCAATCCCGCCAGGCGTCTCCCCTCCGCCGGGCGCGTTGCTCGGCAAGCGCATCCTGACCGGTTCCGAGCGGACCACCATCCGGTACGAACGAGGTAACGCCGGCTGGAAGGTGGTGGATTATTCGGCGGCGGCGAGCTGCCCAGGCGGCGCGACCACGAAGGGCGTGAACGTAGGATCGTGCATCTTGGCCTTGGGCTCGGCCACCGCGCCTTCCTTCCAAATCGTCAATCTCCAGCTCTTCAGTACTGATTTGACCTTCGGTGGCTCAGTGAGCGGAACGTTTGAAGTTGTACCCATGGGCGGTTTCAACGGCTCCATTAATTTCACCGGCCAGGGCAAGATCGACAAGCAATCCGTCGATGTCCAGTTCACGCCGAACCCTTCCGGGCCGACCGGTACGATTAGCTTCACCGTATTTGCTCCCACCACGGCTCCCACGGTCTTTAGCGGAGCGCAACCCTTCACGCTGGTCATTACCGGCCAGGACAGTTCCGGCAGCATCACGGCGACCGTCAATGCGGCGCTGGTTTTACAGCCTGACTTTTCGCTGAGTCTGAACCCAGCAACTACCAGCAGCGCGCCTGCGCCGGTCACACACAACATCACGCTTCCTCTTACGGTGCAGGTTGTACCCAGTACAGGTTTTGCGGGGACGGTATTCATCGACTTTCCAAACTTGCCGTTGGGCTTCCAGGCCACGTCAGGAAACGTGGCCGCTGGCACCCCCGGCTCCTTTCCGGTGCGCATCACCCCGGCTGCTGTTCCCGGCCCGGCGCTGCTAACTGTTCGGGGCACTTTGGGTACAGGTCTCGTAAAAACAGCGACCCTCTTTGTTGACGTGATCAGCGACTTCACGTTGGCTGTCACCCCTCCCTCGACGACTACAGATCGCATCCCGGTCAACCCGGGCGGCGCCATACAACTTTCCGTGCGCGTCGTTCCTATCTCGGGCTTCGCCGGCACAGTGTCCATCGACTTCGACTTCCCCCATCTCCCCAATCTCCCAACGGGCTTCCATGCGACGCCCGGAAGCGTGACCGTCGGTGAACCCGGCTCTTTTCCAGTGCAAGTGGACTCAACTGTCTCTGCTGGCCCCAACCAGTTTACCGTCCGCGGCACGTTCGGACCTGGCTCCGTGCAGACCGTGACTGTCTTCGTGCAGGTCACGATCATCGGTTCGCCCGGCTCTAGCTCACATCTGACGGGGCAGCGCAGCCAGGCAGGCAGAGAGCCGAAGAAGTCCGATAACTCCGGCAGCGCTCCCTTTTTCCTGACCACCAACCCGCCAACCTCTCTCACTGCCCCGCTGCTGTTGCAGGCGAACTCGCCGACTAATACCTTTGCCAACATCCACGTCAACGCTGATGGCAGCTTTGCCAGACCCGTTAAACTGAGCCTGAATAATGTCCCGACTGGCGTGACCGCCACACTGGTTCCGTCCGTGGTGGATCTGTCGGCCAGCACGCTCCAGGTGGTTCAACTCCAATTTCAGACCGCGACGAGCCAAGTCCCGTTTGGCCCGGCGGGAATTCAGGTAACAGCCACCTCCGGCTCGCTCACATCGGACACCACCGTCTTTATCGCCTCGCAGGGAGTCTCAGGGTTGCCAACTCGCGGCGACAGGAACTCCAGCAGACCCCCGCATGTACTGCAAGTGCGGTACCCGGGGGGCACCCCTGGGGCGTACACGCCCGTCACAATCATCGGTGAGTCTCTATCCAGCATCACCAGCGTGCTCAGCGATAGCCTGCTTCTCTCCGCGACCTTGGAGCCAGGCGCCACCGATGCGCAAGTGCAATTGAGCGTTTTCGTCAAGCCTGGCGCGCCTCCCGGGACGCACACCTTGATGCTGCTCGGCCCTCAAGGCTCAGTGCCTATTGCCTTCCAGGTGAAGCCTGGCGAACTCCAAGTCGAGGAAGAGCACTCGGCCAAAGATTCGCGGCCGACGCGGCCTTCCCGGCGAGCCCATAGCGATTCAGTCGCAAGTGCGCACCCCGCTCGATCTGTGGCCGTACACAACACGGACCAGCAAGCCGACGAAGTCTCAGTGGCCCCGCGAAACGTCTTTGCGGCACCGCCTTCGCCCGACTTGGTCCTTCGTGCCGATGACCTGACGATGACTCCCGCCAACCCCAGGCCGGGCGACACTGTCACCTTCCGGGTACGCATCACCAACCAAGGCGCACAACCAGTCGAAGACGCCGCGTTCGACTTTTCGATTATCGGCACTACTATTCGCCAACGCGAACATGTGTCGCTCGCGCCGAAGGAGAGCCAAACATTTCAGTTTGAGTGGCGGGCCGCCGGGAACGGACGCCTGGAGCCGCGCGTGGTCATTGATCCCGAAAACCGCATCAAAGGGCTGAATCGCGCGAACACTACGGCCTCACTGCAACCCTTCGAGCTTGTCCAACTTATAGCGGCTGGCGCGACCACTGGACGCGCGGTTTCCAAATGGGAGCGGGCAAGAGTCCGCCTGATGGCGGGCGGCTGCGAGGGCTTCCGATTCGCTTCCGGAACCGAGCAGGCCTGCGGGGCGGGGGCGGACTTCGAGCTGCGCTCGTCTCCCGGTGGAGAGTCACTAGTTATCGAGGCCGACGGCGTGCGCAACCTCGGCGGTGTTCCGCTGGACCAATTCACGCCTGTCTCCGGCGACGCGCTCGCCACCTCTGAGGCTGTGCAGCCCGGTTCGACTTACGTGATTCAGACGCGCCGGAACACCGCGGTTGTCCGCGTGACCCAGATTCAAGGACTCGGATCCGCTCGCAAGGGACCGCCGCCAAGCCTTCGCGGGCCGCAGTTAAGAGGCATGAGCCGCGAAGGAATAGCTCTGGAGGCTGGATCCAGCATCATCGTGTCGCTTGAATGGCAGGTTTTGTCACGGCCGTGACGCCGCGGAGAAACTGATCGGACTGTTGCCAAACGGTACCACTGCGGTCGTCGAACAGGAACGAGGAAACCGGGAGAGACCATGCAAAGAATCTCGTCGCTCGCGCTGACTCTCACACTGCTGGGGGTTCCCGGATTTGCCGCAGCCCGCACGCCGAATCTGCAAGCCCAGGAGCAACAGCAACAAAAGGAGAAGGCTAAGAAGAAGCCCAAGAAAGACGAGCCCGTCGCTGGCCCCGGCGAGTCCACTGATCTCGGCGCGCGAGAGCGGCGCGCCATCACGCGCGTGCTGCGGGACTTTGCCGACGGATTTGAAGGCAACTCGCCGCGCCGGGTGATGGAGAACCTTGACGAGCGTTTTGACGACTTGCCGCGATTTGAAGATCAGGTGACCGCGTTTCTTAAACAAAGCGGGGAAATGAGGATTTTCCTTCGCGAGGCCAGCACGGAGGTGAAGGGCGACCACGCGGTCCTGATTGCGGACGCCGAGATGGTTTACACCTCGAAGGCCAATCTCGGACCGCAACAGAGGCGCAAGGAACGCATTCAGTTCGACTTCAATCGCACCGAGAAGGGTTGGAAGATTTTCGAAATCACTCCGCGCCACTTCTTCACACCCTGAAGGACGAGCGCGGAACTTGACAACCCGGAGCCCAGCCATGAAGCACAAAAGGCTTCTGTGGAGTGCTGTCGTCTTTGTCGGGCTTTCGCTGGCAGCGTTCGATTTCCGCGCCGAGCCCGCGAAGAACCCGGCGGCCAGGGCGCGGGAGAAGCGCGTGTCGGTCCTGCCGCCGGTTCAGCCGGCACAGGGGGTAGAGCGACACGCTGCAGAAAGTTACGGCAAGCTGCCTCTGAGCTTCGATGCCAACCGCGGCCAGACCGATTCCCAGGTTCGATTCCTCTCGCGCGGCACAGGCTACACGCTGTTCCTCGCCCCCACCGCGCCCGGCATGGCACGCGTGACCGCGAAGGACCCCGATCCTGACACGTCAAATGTTATGGCTCCACAAACCACCGCCGGGGCGATCCGGAATCTTGCCGGATTCACCGCCAACGTGCTGCCCGCAAATGATGACGGATCCACGGGTGCAGTACCGATCGGCTTCACTGTCAATTTCTTCGGACAAAACTTTAGCACCCTATTTGTCAACAATAATGGCAACGTGACCTTCGACGAGCCGCTCGCGGAGTTCACTCCTTTCGATTTGACGACCACACATCGGATTATTCTCGCGCCTTTCTTCGGCGATGTGGACACCAGAGGGCAGGGATCTGGAGTCGTGACTTACGGGAATGACAACGTAAACGGTCGGCCGGCCTTTGGCGTCAACTGGATCAACGTCGGCTTTTTCGCCGCCCGAACGGATAAACTCAACAGCTTTCAGTTGGTGATTATCGATCGCTCGGATGTAACGCCGGGCGCCTTCGATGTCGAGTTCAACTACGACAAGATTCAATGGGAGACGGGCGAGGCGAGCGGTGGGGTGGACGGCCTTGGTGGGTTCTCAGCGCGCGCGGGCTTTTCCAATGGCACCGGGGCTCCGGAAACCTTCTTCGAGATTTCCGGTTCCGCGGTGAGTGGGGCCTTCCTCGATACCAACCTGAGCACCGGCCTTATTCACCAGAGTCTCGGCAGTACCCAGTTAGGGCGCTTTGTCCTCCAGGCCAGGACGGGACGTGTGGTGCAGGCCGATGTCTCCCTTACAAAGACGGCCTCGCCGGACCCCGTGCCAGTGGGAAGCAATCTGACCTACACGATCACGGTCACGAACAACGGGCCGGATTCAGCCACAGGCGTAACGGTCAGCGACCCGCTGCCGCCAAGCGCGACGTTTGTCTCGGACACGCCGAGTCAGGGCAGTTGCACGGGAACGAGCATAGTCGTGTGCAACCTGGGAACGCTGGCCAACGCGGCACGCGCCACAATAACGATTGTGGTGAGGCCCACCTCGACGGGGACAATCACCAACACAGCCAGCGTCACGGCCAACGAGGTCGATCCCAATCCCGCAAACAACACAGCCACACAGGTCACTACGGTCAGCGGCCCTCGCGTCACACTCTCCACTACAAACCTGAACTTCGGCAGCCAGCCAGTGGGCGCGACCAGCCCTCCACAGACAGTGACCCTGACCAACAGCGGTACGGGAGTGCTGACCATCACCAGAATCACCCCAACGACCCGCGATTTTGTCCCGACCGACACCTGCGGCAGCAGCCTTGCACCGGGAGCCAGCTGCATCATCACAGTCGCTTTCACACCCACGGCCGTCGGCACCCGGGAGGGGTCGATCGCCGTCACCGATAACGCTCCAGGCAGTCCCCACGTCGTGTCCCTGACCGGCGTTGGGATTCTCGCCCCCGTCATCACCTTGTCCAGTACCAGCCTGATTTTTGGCAGCCGGCTCATCGGCACAACCAGTCCGTCCCAAACGTCCACACTAACCAACAGCGGCACGGCGGTGTTGAACATCGCCAGCATTGCCGCCAGCGGCGACTTTGCCCAGGCCAACAATTGTGGCAGCAGCGTCGCCGCGGGCGCTAGCTGCACCATAAGTGTCACCTTCAACCCCACCACCGCGGGCTTTAGAACTGGCGGGGTCGCCATCACCAGCGATGCTCGTGGCAGCGTGCCCGTAATTACTCTGACCGGTATCGGCTTCGCGCCGGGCATTTCCCTGTCGAGCACAATCCTGATCTTTGCCGACCAATTCGTCGGCACGACCAGCGTGCCTCAGACGGTTGCGTTGAATAACGGCAGCGGCACGAGTTTGGCCATCAGGAGCATTGTCGCCAGCGGGGATTTCGCTCAGACGAACACTTGCGGGAGCGGCGTCGCTTCAGGTTCCGGTTGCACAATCAGTGTCACTTTCACCCCCACGGCGCGGGGGACCAGAACCGGCGCAATCACCATCACCGACAGTGGTAGCGGTAGCCCGCGGACTATCACCCTAAGCGGCACGGGTGCCGCGCCGGTCGTCACCCTGATACCTCCCAGCCTTTCGCTCACCGGTAACCAGACCGTTGGCACCACCAGCCTGCCACTCCCGGTGACACTGACGAATAGCGGCAACGCCGCGTTGACCATCACCAGCATTGTCGCCAGCTTGAATTTCTTCCAAACCAGCAATTGTGGCAACAGTCTAGCGGCAGGTACAAGTTGCAACATTAGTGTCACCTTTACCCCGACGATGCCCGGCCTTTTAACTGGGACAATCAGCATCACAGATAACGCCGCTGACAGTCCGCAAAAGATTAGCCTGACGGGCAACGCCGTTGACACCGGCCCTGCGGTCAAGCTGTCAACACTTAGCCTGACGTTCGCTAGCCAGCCACTCGGCACGGTCAGCGCAGCGCAGACAGCGACGCTCACCAATACCGGAAACGCCGCGCTGACCATCACCAGCATCGTCGCCAGCGGCGACTTCATTCCGGCAACAGGCACCATCTGCGCGAACGGCGGCAGCGTCGCGGCAAGCGCAAGCTGCACGATCAACGCTAGCTTCGCCCCCACGGCCATTGGCGCCCGAGCCGGCGCGATCACCATTACAGACAATGCCGGCGGTAGCCCGCACGTAATCAATCTGATTGGCACGGGCACTCCCTCCGGCCCTGCGGTCAGCCTTTCTAGTACGAGCCTGGAGTTTGGTGGCCAGCCTGTCGGGACCACCAGCGTCGCCAAAGTGGTGACGTTGACCAACAGCGGCAACGCGGCGTTGACAATCACCAGGTTTGAGTCCAGTGGAGACTACGCCCCGACCAACACTTGCGGTACCAGTGTCGCAGTTGGAGCGAGCTGCACTATCACTGTCACTTTCACTCCCACAGTAACGGGCCCACGAAAGGGCGCGATCACCACTACCGATAGCGCTCCCGGCAGTCCGCGCACGATAGCCCTTTCGGGGACCGGCACGGATTTTTCGATTGCTGCTCCTCCAGGCTCCCCAACCACGGCTACGATTTCGGCCGGTCAGGCGGCAACATTTACAATGACTATTGCGCCCTCGGGCGGTTTCAATGACACGATCACGACGGGCTGCAGTGGCGCGCCTCCTGGCGGGGCGTGTTCCGTCTCACCCTCGGCCTTCACGCTTAATACGACAACGAAGATCACAATTACAGTGACGACCACGGCCCGCTCAAATGCAGTGCCTGTGTCGGGGCCGCAGGGAGTTCCGCCGCTTGTTGCACCGCGCCTCGATTTGCCATGGCTTCTGTGGCTGCTAACCGTCACTTCGTTAGGCAGCCTCGCGATGTTCGGGCGGAAACGCGGCTCGCTCGCATTCGGAATGACCGTGCTCTTTGGGCTGTTGTGCCTGGGTTGCGCGGGCGGAGCCGGCGCGCCCGCACCAGTCGGCCCAACTGCGGGGACGCCGCCCGGCAATTACGCGCCCATAGTTACGGCAAGTACTTCGAACGGCTTCAGCCACAGCTCACCGCTGAGCCTTACGGTCAAATAGCAGGTAACCCTGGCCGCGCGCACAGCAACCGGCAAAACCCGGAGGGCCATGAAGACTCGAAGGAGAAAACTCGCATGTGGCAGGAAAGGGTATTTTATGGGGCGCATCGCTCAGACCTGAGAAAAATCAAGTTTGTTGACGCGAGGCAGGAGGAGCAGTAAGGTTTGCGTATTCGAAGCAAAATCCCAAACTCCGGTCGCTACCAAGGACAACCCTTATGACCGCGAAAGGCGCTGCCCAGTTCGTTGCTGCCAGTTCTGGAGTTGCTCCGGTTCCTGGCCACGTTGGACCGCCTGCACAGAGCGAGACGCCCGGTGAGCTCCCGGGGCTGGCCGATTCTTCCGAACTGGCCAAGCAGGTGGCGGGAATGGCTGCCGCCCAGGAAGGCATCACCGGAGCACGGCTGTGGCGACTCGCGAACGGGAAGCTGACCATCTGGGAAGAAAGCGGACATCTACCGCCAGCGAACGAAGTCCTTGCGGAGAAGGCTCTCACAAACCCCCCCGGCGCAGGAGACGATAGTGCCCACTGGATTGGGGCTCTGGCGGCTGAGAACCAAGTCTTTGGCGTACTGGAAGCGCGCGGCGCCACAGCCTTAAGCGAAAAGACAAGGAGTTCGCTGGAGCTGCTCTTACGCATCGCCGGCGTCGCTATGGCCAGTGCGGACCGGCGTCACGCGGTAGACGAACTCTCCACCATTATAGAAGCCACCAAACTCCTCAACTCCACACTCGACCTTGGCCACCTGATCAACATCATTCTGCAACTGTCTAGCCGGCTCATCGGAGCCGAACGTGGCACGGTTTTCCTACTGGATCGCGAGCGCGACGAAATCTGGTCCCTTGCAGGGCTCGGCCTGGAGGAGCAGCAGGAGATTCGCCTCCCGACGACGAAAGGGATCGCCGGCTGGGTGGCACGCCACGGTGAAGCAGCCCGCTTGGAAGAGGCTTACCTAGACCCGCGCTTCGAGCCCGAGGTGGACCGTCGATTGGGCTACCAAACGCGCTCGTTGCTCTGCTTGCCCATTCACAACAAAGATGGCGACGTCGTCGGCGTCTTGGAGCTATTGAACAAAAAGGGCGGGACGTTCAGCGCCAGCGATGAGGGCGCCCTGCGCCCCCTCTCGGACCAGGTGGCACTGGCGCTTGAGAATGCACGGCTTCATCGCGAACTGCTCGCCAAACAACGGATGGAACGCGACCTGGAACTGGCGCGAAGCATTCAGCGGGGGCTGCTGCCCGAACACCCGCCGCGGCTGGAGGGCTTTGAGATTGGCGTCGCTCACGCACCGTCGCAAATGGTTGGCGGCGACTACTACGACTTTGTGATGCTGGACCCGCATACGCTGCTGGCCGTTATCGCCGACGTGGAGGGTAAGGGTGTGGCCTCGGCGTTGGTGATGGCCAACCTGCAGGCGACCCTGCGAGCCTTGGCGGCACACCTGCACGCGCTCGAGCATATCGTCAGCTCGGTGAACGATATGATCCTGGCCGACACCCGAGCCCAGAAATACTTGAGCATGTTCGTGGGCCTGCTCGACCGCCACCGCGGCCTGCACTACATTAACGCCGGCCACGTACCGCCCGTGGTGATCCGCGCCGATGGCTCAACAGTGGCCCTTCGCGAGGGCGGCATGGTGGTAGGGGTGTTTCCGAATGTTGTCTACAAGCGCGGCTACGTTCAGCTCGCGGCAGGCGATGTCGTCGCGGGGTACACGGACGGCATCACAGAGGCGGCGGACCCCCCTGGAAACGAGTATGGCCTGGAGCGACTGGTGGACGCGGTCCGCCGGCAGCGCACTGCACCGGCCGAGCAGATTGTGGAAAACGTGCTGTCGGAAGTGGATCGCTTTTCGCGCGGCGGGCCTCATGACGACGACCGCGTGATTCTTGTCCTGAAAGTCCTGTAGTCATGCCCGTTCCTTTACCGGACCAGGAGCCGCGACCGCTTTTTTTAACCTGCTTAATGCAGGCATCGAACCCGCGTCCGAAAAATGCCTGGTAAGGCGATCGCCAGCTTCTTTTCGATTTGGCGCTCCTGGTGGCAGCGCAGGGTTTCCCTCGCCATCAGCGTGGGCATAACCATCTTCGCAATCTTCATCTATGTGTTCACGTTTGTCGGCGAGCGCCCCACGCCCATCTTTGAGTTTGTACAGCGTCAGGAGTTGAACGCACTCGACACACGCTTCCGTTACCGCCCGCTCCGCTATACCCGCCCCGATCCCCGCATCATTATCGTGGATATCGACCAGCACTCGCAGGAGGTTTTAGGCCGCTGGCCGTTTTCGCGCAGGCACTTTGCGCGCATGCTCGACGCATTGCGCGAAGACGGCGCGCGTGTGGCGGCCTTTGATATCACCTTCACCGAGCCCGATGAAATGGTCGGCCTTATCCACGCCCTGCGGGAACAGCTGCAAACCCGGCGCAAGCGGGGCCTGAGTCTCGAGCTCGCCAGCGTCGAGGACCAGTTCGACACCGATAAAGAGTTCGCCCGCGCCGTCGAGCGCTCCGACCGCATTGTGCTCGGCAACTTCTTCCTCTACTCCGCCGCCGACTTGAAGGGTCTGGACGAAGCCACGCTCGACCGCTACGCCAACCTTTTGGCCTTTTTCCCTTTTCCCCAGGTACGCCCGCTTCACGCCGCCACCGGTAAGCAGGACCTACTCAATCTGATCCAGAACTACGCTCCCTACAGTCTCCTGCCCCGTGGCGCACAGGCCAACATCGAAATCCTCACCGATGCGCTGGCCGGCCGGAACAAGACCACGGGTTTCTTCAACGTGCCGGCCGATCCAGATGGCGTAGTCCGCCGCGCCCTGCTCGCCCTGCCCTACGGTCGCTCGAAGAACTTTGCGGAATGGGACCTTTACGCCTCCCTGGACGTTCAGACGGTCCGCCTGTTCCTCAATCTGCCGAACGAAGAAGCCGTGCTCCACTTTGATCAGACTGGGATTGTAGACATCCAGTTCGGCCACTCGATTCGCGTCCGGCCCGACGCCATCGGGCGCATGATGATCAACTACCAGGGTCCCGTGCGCACCTATCCGTATATTTCGATTGCCGACGTGGCGAGGCACAAATTCCCGCCCGGTACCTTTCGGGACAAGATTGTGCTCGTGGGGGCCTCGGCCACCGGCATCGGCGACCTCCGCTCCACACCTTACGGAGGCCTGGACTACCCCGGAGTGGAAATCCACGCGAACGTGATTGACAACATTCTCCATCAGAACTTCTTGGTGCGCGGCGCCAAGCAGGTGACAGTGGACTTTGCCCTGATTCTCCTTTTCGGCATTCCGCTGGGCGTCTGGCTGGCGTTGACGCAGCCGCGCTGGATGTGGTTCGGCCTGTTGCTGGTCGTGCCTTTCATCGGAGGCGTGTACTTTGCGTTCCTCAAGGGCTGGTGGCTGAATTTCACCGTTCCCATCTCCACCCTCATTTCCAACTTCGGCCTGGTGGCCCTCTATCGCGCCTTGATCGAAGAGAAGGAGAAGCGCAAGGTCCGTGGCGCCTTCCAGTATTACCTCAGCCCTGAGGTGATCCGGCGCCTGCTCCAGAACCCTGAGCTCGTGCAACCTCGCAAGAACGAAGTCACCGTCATGTTTAGCGATATCCGCGGCTTCACCAGCATCTCCGAGAAACTCGACCCGCAGGAGCTGGCCCTTCTGCTCAATCAATATCTCACCAATATGACCAAGATCGTATTCGACCACTCTGGCACGCTCGACAAATATATTGGCGACGCGGTGATGGCCTTCTGGGGCGCGCCATTCGTCGAGCCCGGCCATGCCATCAGAGCCTGTCGTTCCGCGCTCCAGATGATGAGCCGGGTCGCCGAGCTCCGGGAGCAGTGGAGGACGCAGAACAAGCCAGAGCTCGACATCGGCATTGGGCTCAACACCGGTGTGGCTTCCGTCGGCAACATGGGCTCGGAGCTGCGCTACGGCTACACCGCCATGGGCGATGCGGTGAACCTCGCCTCGCGCCTGGAAGGGCTCAACAAGGAGTACCGCACCCACATTTTGGTCAGCGAGACCACCTATGCGGCCGCGCGCGACACCCGCCTGATCTTCCGGGAACTCGACCTGCTCCGAGTCCAGGGCAAGATGCAGCCCGTTACAATTTATGAGCTTCTGGCCTCGCACGACACGCTGATCGACGGCGCGGGCGAACTCGCCGCGCGCCTGGAGATGTTCGCCCGCGGCCGAGCTTGCTATCAGGCCCGCCAGTGGCGCGAGTCCCAAATAATTTTCGAGAAACTGCTGGAGCGCTGGCCTGACGACGGCCCCTCGCGCACTTTCTGGAAGCGCTGCCAGGAATACCTGTTCGACGAGCCCGAATCCAACTGGGACGGCGTGTTCGTCATGTCCCACAAGTAAGACGCCGCTGTGTTGGATAACGGCAGGCAAGAACACAGGTCCAACATCCCTGTTGATGTGGATCACCTGTGCTGCGGAAGAAGGGCCTCCGAGCACTGGATGGTGGGCCTGGGTAGACTCGAACTACCGACCTCACCCTTATCAGGGGTGCGCTCTAACCACCTGAGCTACAGGCCCACAGAGGAGCGATGGGAAACCACCCAATGATAACGACGGGATGAACGATGGTCAAGCGACAGTACCAAGCAAGAAACGAAACACCAGAAGCGAGACTCAAACTGGCCGCCACCTTATTCAGGCCAAGGCGATGAGCTCGATTTCCACGCCAACGTCGCGCGGAAGCCGAGCCACTTGGACGGTGGCGCGGGCCGGCGGGTTCGCCGGGAAATAGCGGCTATAGACTTCGTTCATGGCAGGGAAGTCGGCAAGGTCCTTGAGGAATACCGTCGTTTTCACCACGCGGTCGAGCGACGACCCGGCCGCCTCGACGATGCCCTTCAGATTTTCCATCACGCGCCCGGTTTGCCGGGCCACGTCGCCTTCCACCAGTTCCTGGGTGCGCGGATCCAGCGGGATTTGCCCCGAGATGAAAATGAATCCGTTGGCCTTGACGGCTTGAGAATAGGGGCCAATAGCTTTCGGCCCCGCGGTCGGTGGCGATCACTTCTCTCACGGTCACCTCTCTTGGAGTCGAAACTCGGAAGAATCACCCTAAAGATACAGGCAGCACTGCAACTTGGGCGGCGATGAGTTCCCCGTGTTGATTCTCAACATTCCGAATTCTCATTTCGTGGGCTCGTTCTTTTCCTCATAGCGCGCGCGGAAGTCCCCCGGGATCCCGGGGTGGTTGAGCCAGACGCGGAAGAGCTCCGACAAGTTCTGCCGCGTTTCCGCTTCCAGCGCCGACCGGAGATCTTCATAGTCAACCGGTTTCCCGCGCAGGCTGCGAACCATCCACGCCAATGCGCGACGCAACTTTTCCTTGCCGCACTGGGCCTCCAGAGCAAGCAAAAAGAGTTCGGCCTTGGCCAAGTTCATTTGTTCTCGCCAACTTTCGACGTCACTCGCTGTTGGCTTTTCCTCGACGCGCTTGCCAGCGTCTTCAAAGCGGCGAAGCAGCGACACCGCGCGTTCTCGCGGCTCAACTGACTCCCCGCGAGCTTCGCCGGCTAGCGTCGCGGCGTACTCCACGAGCGAAGCCATCAGCGGCAGCGGGGACTGCGGCTGCCCCCTTAGAGTGTTCCCGAACCATGTCGCTGCAAGCTCCAATTCCGCGAGCGTGATCGTGCCCTCTGATAATCCCGCAGGTGTGAAATCAACGGAGTTCAACAGAGCCACATTGGGAAGGCTGAAGGCAGCCTGCTGTCCGATTTCCCAGGACACCTTTTTCCTCATCTGCGAGACCTCCACCACCCAAACCGTCGGACGCCCCTTGCCGATCGGACCAAAAGTCGTCTCATAGGTTCTGACCGCGGCCGCGATACGCGCGCCCGCGCGTTGCGTTTGCTCGGCCGGGGCGGGTTGGAACGTCCAGAAGATGACTGTCACGTTGGGCGTGCGCACCTTCTGCTCGTGATAGCGGCCCGCGACGACAAAAGGATCAAAGTCCTGCTTGCTCAGCCTGAAACGGTATTCGAATTCTCCATTCCGCCTATGCGTACCCGCCGCGCGCCCGCTTGATAGCGTCACAAAACCCTGTGGCACCCAAATGGAAATCTGGGTGGGATCCGGCCGTTCGCCTCCTTTGGCAAAAATTCCCTTCAGAGGCAGGAACAGAGGATACCAACTGCCGGAACAAAGGAGGAAAGCATCTCGCCCCATAACTATTCGAGGGTCGCTCTCGACGCCGGCGGTCAGGTCGTACGCGATCTCTATTGCGTGGCGTGCTCTCCGCGGCCAGGCAGCGTCAAAAGAGATGCGAAAGGTGTCTTTTTGCGGCTCGGAAACAACCTGCGGTGCGAGTTCTTGGTTGTCGAGCAGTACGCGCAGATTCTGCCGGCCATAGGCTTTTTCCGCCGGCAGAGTGACCTCGAGGGAAGAAAGCGCCTGGTTCCCCGTGTTTATCAGGCGGTAGGAGGCGCGCACTCCGAGGTGTGGCTGGGAAGTTGCGACATAGCGAACTTCGAGCTGTTGCTGCTCGACAGTGTAGCTCGGGCCGAGCGGCACGGCGCATGCCACGAGAGATAGCAGGCCGGCGGCGGCGACGGTGGTTGCGAGCAAGCGCGAAGTCGCGGTCCACGTCAAGGTGCTGAGATTCTAGCGGGCCTGCGAACGGCGGTCAAAGCGTTGCAAAGCAGCGCAACGACCTGTTGAGGCCCCTTGGAGACCGCCGCCGAGACCCTTAGGCTTGGCTCAGGGCAGTGTCCTTGCCGCCCTGAAGGAGGGTGTCCCATTGTATGTGTAGCGGGCTTCAGCCCACTTGCTTGCTGAGGCTGGTGCAATTGGGCATCGCAGCAGAGCGCACCTAGCGGCGGCGGCCGCGCTGGCGGATAAAGCCGGAAGGTGTCATGGCACGCTGGTGCGCGGCGAGCATCTGCTCCGCCTGTTCGTCGGTGGTGCCGCGTTCGATGAAATTGATCAAATCCACGTCTCTCTGTCCGGCGTTTTTCAAGCGCACCAGCAGCGGTCCGGAGAGGGTTTTCTGACCTGCGGCACGGTGTCGAGCAAGGCTGAGCAGGATCTCGTCGGACAGGCCGGCCAGGCGCATAGCTTGAGCCTCACCGGCCCACAGGCCGATCTGATTGAGGCGCGCCAGCTCGAGAATCGTGGCCTCGGTGACCTCAACTCGACGGAGTCCGGCGATCGCATCGCCGGAAGCAAACTGTTGGTGGCGCTGGCGAGCAAGGCGCACCAACTCGATGCATGCAGAGTCGGTAACCCCGGCCTGGCGAGCCTTGGCCAGTTCTGCGACTTCGGCGTCGGTGATCGCGAGCTCCTTTAGCTCCTCGATGCTGCGAAACCACATGCCAGCCTGGTCGAGAGGGCGCGTGTCAGTGGGTTTCATCCGGCTGCAGCCGGCCACGTTGATCATGGCTAACGCCAATATCACAGCGAGTGCCAGTGCGGTCCCACGGACTCGACGGTCGGCCGCCTGTGGCACAACCCTGTCACATAGGCCTTGCGCGCGTAAAAAAAGAGAGAAGGGCATCAACTCGATTCTACCTGCCAGGGGAGCAGCGGCGACACACCGTGTGCTGGGAAGATTAACCGAATACAGCGGCGCAGCACAGGGGCGATGGCGCAGAGCGCCCACCGACAGGTCCTGCAAACGCGCCCTCAGACCCGATAGAGCCGCTCGACGCCAAAGACACCGGAGATTTTCTTGATGTTAGCGAGGATGCGTTCGAGCTGCTTGCGGTCATTGATCTCCAGCGAGACATCGATGCGCGCGTGAAGCTTGTCTGGGCGGCTCTCGAGCATCTGGATATTCGAGCCGGCCCCGCTGATCACACCAGTGATATCAGCCAGCATGCCGGGCCGGTTTTCCGTGCGGATCAGCAGGCTGACCGGGAAGGTGGTCTGGGCCGAGCCCGACCATTCGACGCTAATACGCCGCTCGGACTGGTAGAGAAGGTTCTGCACGTTGGGACAGGCGGTGTTGTGCACGGCGACGCCGCGGCCGCGAGTGACATAGCCGATGATCTCATCGCCGGGGATGGGATTGCAGCATTTGGCGCGATAGACCATCAAATCGTCGTGGCCGCGCACCAGCACCGCCGCGTCGCGGATCCCCAGCATGCGCTTGACAGTGGAGACCAGCTTCTGCGGCTTCTCCTCAGTCTTTTCGACCAGCGCCTGTCCCGTGGCCTTGCTCAGGATCTGTCGCGCCGAATACTTGCCGTAGCCCAAGCCGGCGTGGAGGTCCTCGACTTTGGCACAGCCATACTCGCTGGCTACGCGCAAGAGGTCCGCCTCAGGAATTTTCTTCAGGCTCACGCCAAGCTGCCGCGCTTCGCGCTCGAGCAGGCGCCGGCCGACTTCGGTGGCCTGAGTGCGTTCGTGCAAGTTGATCCAGTGGCGGATCCTGCTGCGCGCCCGGGAGGTGCAGACAAAGTTGAGCCAGTCGCGGCTGGGGGCGTGCCCCTTCTGCGTAAGGATCTCGACGACATCGCCGTTGGAGAGGTGATAGCGCAGCGGCACAATCTGGCCGTTCACTTTGGCACCGACGCACTGGTGGCCCACCTCGGTGTGGATGGCGTAGGCAAAGTCAATCGGTGTGGCACCGCGGGGCAGCGCCAGCACACGGCCCTTTGGGGTAAAGGCGTACACCTCCACCGGGTAGAGGTCCACCTTGAGCGTAGAGAGAAATTCGCTGGGCTCTTGCATCTCCTGGACCCACTCGATCAGCTGGCGCATCCACACGATGCGCTGGTCATCGGCTTCGGAGACCTCCGTGCCGTCCTTGTACTTCCAGTGAGCGGCGACACCTTGCTCGGCGATGCGGTGCATTTCCTGCGTGCGGATCTGCATCTCGAAGGACTGCCCGGCGTGAATGACGGTGGTGTGCAGCGACTGGTAGAGGTTGGGCCGTGGCATCGCGATGTAGTCCTTGAAGCGGCCGGGGACCGGATGCCATATCTGATGGATGACGCCGAGTGCGCCATAGCAACTGCGGACCGTATCAGTGATGACGCGGAGAGCCAGCAAGTCGTAGATCTGATCCAGCGTTCGCTGCTGGCGCTGGATTTTCTGGTGGATGGAGTAAAGACGCTTGATGCGGCCTTCCACCTGGGCCGGAATGCTGTTTTCGACCAGCTTGCTGCGGAGATCTTCCTGCACATCGTGGAGAAACTTCTCGAGGGCCTTGGTGCGCGTGGTCACTTTTTTCTGGAGCTCGAGATAGGAGGAGGGTTCCAGGTAGCTGAAGGCCAAGTCCTCCAGTTCGCCGCGGATCAAACCCATGCCCAGCCGGTGGGCAATCGGAGCGTAGATATCGAGTGTCTCCCGCGCGATGCGCTCCTGCTTTTCGGACGGGAGGAAACCCAGGGTGCGCATGTTGTGGAGCCGATCGCCTAGCTTCACCAGGACGACCCGAACGTCGTTCACCATCGCCAGAAGCACCTTGCGGACGTTCTCAGCCTGCCGCACCTCCGGGGCCAGCAAATCGAGGCGGCTGATCTTCGTGACGCCTTCGACCAGGCGAGCGGTATCCTCGCCGAAGCGCTGGGCGATCGTCTCCAGCGGGATGCGTGTATCTTCGACGACATCGTGGAGTAGGGCGGCGCAGAGTGTAGTCACATCCAGCTTCATGTCCGCCAGAATGTGCGCCACTTCGAGCGGGTGCGAGAGGAACGGATCACCAGACTGGCGCAGCTGCGACTGGTGTTGCTCGGCAGCGAACTCGTAGGCGCGGCTCAGCAGCTCTAGATCGCCGGCCGGACGGCTCTGGCGCACCTTCTCAATAAGCTCGGCAAAGCGGGCCTTAAGGGCGCGACCCGAGCGATCCGCCTTCCCCAACGGATTGCCCAGCGAAGGCATAGCACCTCTATTGTAGTACGGAACCTCGACTCGAAAAGCCAGACTCGAGAGTCATTGACTGAAAAGAGGAAACGGGCACCTGTGGCTGCTCGGGCCGGGGAGAGGGAGGTGAACCAGGTGTCTGAGAGACGGGATGATAACCTGGCGCTGCTCACGCCGGCTTCGAGGCGATAGATTGCAACTGGGGGTGTGCCACAAAAGCGGAGACTATCTCGCCGGGGCCTCTTCCATCTTCCGCTGCTTGATCTCTTTGACCTTCTCGACCAGCCCGTCCGCTTTTTTCACCAGGGTCTCGCGCTCTGCCGGGCTCTCCACCTGATCGGCCTTCCGGCGGTAGAGGAGGTTCAGGTAGGCCATGGCGTCCTCATAGTCGTTCCGCAGCTCGATGGCTTTCTGCAAATGCTGAATACCTTCATCTACGAGCGCGCCATACTTAGCCGCGTATTCCTCACGCACCTTGGGCGGCAGCGGTTGTTCATCCCTGATCTGCTTGTGGGGGTTGGCGGCGTTGTAGGCCGCGCGCATCTCGCTGTTGGCGCGAAACGACAGCGACCAATCAATGACCCCAACCCAGTAGTACGGCTCTGGATCATTCGGCTTCAGCTGGATGTGCTTCACGTGGTAAGTCTTCGACTCCTCGAATTTGGCGGGCGTGAAGGGTGTAGCAGCCATTTGGTAAAGGATCGAGCCGATGCCGTCAATCGCAGAGAGATTCTTGGGGTCGCCGCGCAGGACATCTTGGAACTCCGCAATCGCCTGTTGCCCTTTGCGCACGTTTTCTTCTGACGGCGCGCCGGGGATGTACTGGCTGGCGTAAGCCGTGGCGAGATAGAGACGTGCATTCAGCAGGCCAGGGTCGAGGTCTTTGGCCTGCTTGAAATTCTCAATCGCGGCATCGTACTGGGCGCCCTTGTACGCCTGGACACCCTTGTTCAGCTGGTCGCGGGCCTTGAGCTTATTGCACCCAGCCGCACTGAGGGCAATGACAACAAGTAGCCCTACCAGCGAAACAATGGACAAACCCCTGCGATCCCGACAAGCCAAAGCGAGTGGGTTCATAAGGAATGATCCATCCCCTGCTGAAGTTCTGTTCCCCCCGAGAGGGTCACCCGAAACCTTTATTGGCCGGCTTACACCAAGCTGATCTTTTTAATCCTCGCGGCCGCATAACAAAACCGACAATCGCAAAGAAATCGCGGCATGAGGTGCGGACAGCCCAGCGCCATCTATTGCCCGGCCTCGAGCTTGGCGGTGATCAGACCGACCTTGTCAATGCCCGCGCCGCGCATGATGTCGATGGCATGAGCGACATCCATGAACAGTACGGAGTCGTCCCCCTTGACGAAGGCCACCTTCTCCGCCCTCTCCTTGAAGATAGTTTCCAGCCGCGGTCCCAACGTTTCCCAGGTGTGCTCCTCCTGGTTGATCTTGAGCTTGCCGCCCGAGCTGACCTGAACGACCACAGTCTTACTGAGGATCTCCGGGCTGGGCTGCTGCTGGCTGGGCGAGGGCTGAGGCACCAGAGCCTCCAGACCTTTGGGGGTGAGAGGTGTGATCACCATAAAGATGATGATCAGCACTAGCAAGATATCGATCAGGGGCACGACGTTCATATCGGCCATCGCGCCTTTGGAACCGCCTATGTGGATGCCCATCTTCCTTACTCCAAGCGTTGAATGCGCCTGACTGGCGCTGGCCTTGCAACTGTAAATCGATACCCGCTCGTCGCCGCCGCTCGTTCTCCGTTACTGCGGAGGCGGGGGAGGCGTAGCCCGCTTCTCCTGAAGGCGCTCAGTGAGCAGGCCCAACTGGTCCACGCCGGCCGCCCGCACTTCATCGACAACCGAGACAACATCGCCGTACTTCGCCCGGGCGTCGCTGCGAACGAAGACGGTCTTATTGGGCCGGTTCGCGAGGCGGTCGCGGACAATCGAGGTGACCTGGTCTTTGGGAGTCTTGGTAGTGCCCAGGAAGATGTCGCCGCTGCGCGTAATGGCGACGACGATAGCGTCCTCCTTATCGGCGTCGGCCATCTCGATGGGATTCTGCACCCGGGCCATATCAACCGAGATGCCCTTCTGCAGCATGGGCGTGACCACCATAAAAATGATCAGTAACACCAACATGATGTCGGCCATTGGGATGACGTTTGGGGTCGACATCACGTCCCCGGCTTTTGGCTTGTAGGCCATGGCTTACTTCTTTCCGGCTCGGCGGGTAATGAAGTAGTTCACCAGCTCCATCGAGGAGTTGTCCATTTCTACGTCGAAAGCCTCAACTTTGTTGGTGAAGTAGTTGTAGGTCCACACTGCCGGCACAGCCACAAACAGGCCGAGCGCCGTGGTCACTAGGGCTTCAGAAATCCCGCCGGCCACTGCCGAAAGCCCGGTAGCTTTTTCGGCCTGAATGCCCTTGAACGCGTTGATGATACCGACGACCGTGCCGAATAGCCCGACGAAGGGGGCGGTGGAGCCGATTGTGGCCAGGCCGCTCAGGCCACGCTTCATTTCGGCGTGCACAATCGCCACTGAGCGCTCCAGGCCGCGCTTAGCGGCTTCAATCACTTCCGTCTCCGAGACCTGGGCCGAGGCGGACTGGAACTCGGACAATCCGGTGGCTACGACCTTGGCGATGTGGCTCTTCTTGTTGCGCTCGGCGATAGAAATGGCTTCGTCGAGCTTACCCTCACGCAGCGCCCCCGCCACCTGCTGCACGAAGACCCGTGACTGCTTACGGGCCGCGCTGTACATTAACAGACGATCAATCATGACACCCACCGACCAGGCCGACATGATAAACAGAATGATCACGACGGTCCGGGCAGGCCAGCCCATCTGGTGCCACATGGTCATGATGTCCCAACCCACCTGGGCTTGCAGCCAGAAACTCAACAGCGACAAATTGGCAAGCATAAGCTTTGCTCCTTTTCGTTCGTTGGCAAACTGTCCCCGGGGCAGCCGGACCGCCCTGCCTCGACCGACTCCTTTGAGTGTCACGCAACCGCGACGCCGCGGCCCTACGAGCCCAAGACGAAATTCACATCTATCGTGGTGATGACCTCGACCGGCTCGCCATTGAGCAGGGTTGGCTTATAGCGCCACTGGCGCACGGCTTCCATCGCGCTCGGAACGAGCAGCGGGTGACCCGAGAGCACTTGCAGCTCCTGCACCGTCCCGTCCTTAGCTATGACCGCCTGGAGGCGCACCACTCCCTGAATGCGAGCCTGCCGCGCCAGTGCCGGATAGACAGGTTTGGGTTGGCTGATCAAACTGGCCTGTTGAACCTGGCCGCCAACGCGGATGCGAGTGGGGGTGGCCTTTGGCGGGGGAGGCAGGCCGGAACCCACACCACCGATTATGCCACCGAGCACGCCGCCAGCCTGGCCGCCCGGCACTCCGCCCGGCACACCTCCTGCAACGCCGACCGCGCCCATATCAGGAGGCATCTCCTGTTCTTTAATGATATTGACTTCCTTTGGGATGGCCCGCGGGGCCGTCAGCTTTCCCGCCTGGATCAACCGGGCCACCGGCTTAACGATCTTGACCGGCGCAGCAGCCGGCGGGGGCGGAGGCGGCGGAGGCGGCGGGGGCGCTACCAACAGCGTAGTGAGCATCGTTCTGGGCAGCGCCTCGGTGTAGATCAACGGGATCAGGACCAAGAACCCTAGCACGCCGCACTGAACTACCGTTGAGAGAATAACGGTCCACGGCTTGTTGGTCTTCGTTCTTGTCGGACTGCATTCAACCAGATCGTCAAACATCTTGGCTTACCTCCTCCCGGCGGTAACTAGGCGCTCAGCGGGCGCCTCGCCCGTCCGGGGCTTGCTGCCGGCTGCGGATCCGGATCCTGCCGCACCCCGCTGGCTTCGCCAGTTATTCCAGGCAACCACCATAGGCGCGGCGATGCCAAAACTTGAGTACGTTCCTACCACAATTCCCACCACTAGAGCAAAAGAGAAAGTGCGCAGGACCTGGCCTCCCATCAGGAACAAGACCAGGACAGTCAGGAAGGTCAGGCCGCTGGTCAGAATGGTGCGCGACAGCGTCTGGTTGATTGAGCGGTTGACGATCACCGGGAACGGCTCGCGGCGCATCAGCCGGAGATTCTCGCGGATGCGGTCGAAAATGACGATCGTGTCGTTCATCGAGTAGCCCACCAAAGTCAGCAGCGCCGCGATGACCGTCAACGAAATCTCAAAATTCAGCAGCGAGAAGAACCCCAGGGTAATCAGAACGTCGTGGAACACGGCCAAGACCGCAGCCGCACCGTACACCCACTCGAATCGAAAGGCAATATATACCAGCATGCCCGCCAAAGCATAGAGGGTAACCCAAATCGCTTGGCGGCGGAGTTGGGCGCCCACCTTTGGCCCCACGATCTCCACGTTGCGTACGGCGAAGCTACCTAGCGAGAATTCATCCCGCAGAGTGTTAACGACAACGTCGCTGCTGCCCTCTACTTTCTTGAGTTCGTCGAAGCTGTTAACTATTCCGTTGCGGTCTTTGTCGCGGAAATCCACGAGGCGCCGGGCCAGTTGCGTGTAGCGGTCGCCGGGAGTCAAGCCGAGCGCGAGGGGGTCGCGGCGCGCGAGAAATTCCGCGAGCGCCGCAGCGCTGGTCGCGTTGAAGTCCGGCTTCGAATTTTCGCCCGAGCCGAAGGTCTGGCGAAGGGCCTTGAGGATGGCCGCCTTCCCGGCATCGAGCGCTTCAGCGCCTTCTCCGCGCTGCTCGAGACCGATCACCACTTCATTGGTGTTGGGATTCGCGAGGTCGCTGATCCGCTGGATGGTACTGTCACCCAAGCCCTGCGCGGCCAGACCCTGGCGGATCCGGTCAATTGGCGGGGCTTGGGCAAACCGGACGTACACCAGCGTGCCGCCCTTAAAGTCAATTCCGTAGCGCAGCCCGCCTTTGACCACGCAGGAGATGCCGCCGATCAGCAGCAAGGTAAGCGAAAGCCCGATAAAGAACTTAGCCTTGCCCATCCAGTCCAGATCTACTTGCCGAAAGAAATTCATGCCGCTTCCGCTCCATTTCGTTAGACACCGGCTGGGAGTTGTTTGTTCCCGGCCGAGTCAGGTTCACCGATAGGACGGGCATTCACGCCTGTCCCGCGCTTGCAAGTCGCTGTCACGAACCGGACTGGCAGGAACAGCCGTCCTGCGCGGCCCGCACTAAATACTGAGCTCAACTTGGCGGCCCATCCGCCCCAAGTTCCAATCGAAAATCATCCGGGAGACGTAAATCGCCGTAAACAGGTTTGAAATCAAGCCGATCACCAGGGTTACGGCGAAACCCCGCACGGGGCCGGTGCCAAAAACGCCCAAGAAAGCGGCAGAGACAACCGTGGTCACATGCGTGTCGATAATGGTTAGAAACGCGCGCTGGAAACCGGCGTCCACCGCTGAGACCGCCGCCTTGCCCGCACGTAGCTCTTCGCGAATGCGCTCAAAGATCAGCACGTTGGAATCAACCCCCATGCCGATCGTCAGAATCACTCCAGCGATACCCGGCAAGGTCAGCACGGCGCCGAAATAGGCCAGCGCCGCAAGCAGGATGACCAGGTTCAGCACTAGCGCTACCACCGCGTTCACGCCCGAAACCCGGTAGTAGACGACCATGAAAAGCATGACCACGACCAGGCTCACCAGCGAGGCCTGCAAACCGTGCCGGATCGAATCCGCACCAAGCGACGGCCCGACCGTGCGCTCTTCTAAATACTTGATCGAAGCCGGCAGCGCGCCGCTGCGCAGCTCCAGCGCCAGGTCGTGCGCTTCCTGCTGCCCGAAGCGCCCCTCGATCACACCTGAATCGTCGATCCGGCTGTTGATCACCGGAGCGGAGTCCACTCGGCGTTCCAGCACGATGGCCATCTGCCGGCCCACGTTCTGCTCGGTAAACGGGCCGAAGCGGCGGGCAGCTTCGTTGGACAGATTAAACTGCACTTCGTAGTAGCCGGGGTTCTTGGTGCTGCGTTGCTCGTTGGCGCTGCGGAGGTCGCGACCGGTCACGATCGGCGTACGATCAAGTACATACCAGACCTCCCCTGGCGAGCGAGTGTCACCACTCGTAGACCTACCACGCACTAGCTCAGTGCCGGGAGGCAGAACGCCGCCGTGAGCCGCCAGCGCTGCGGCTTGAGATGGGTAAGTAGTTGGATCGGCCACGCGGCGAAGCTCGAGCTGCCCGCCGGCCTGGATCACGGCTTTGGCACGGGTCGGATCGCCCTCACCGGGGAGCTGCACCAGGATTTCATTTTCGCCCCGCCCGTGCTGCTGAATGACCGGTTCGGTCAGGCCCAGCGCATCGATGCGGCGCCGGATCGTCTCCTCTGACTGGTCCATGGTTCGCTTCTGGATATCCGCAACCTTTGTGGGCCGCATCGTGAGGAGATAGCCGGAGGCCTCCCCCGGCGCCGGGACCAGATCCCAGTCGGGGAAAAAGTCCCGCATCAGGTCGCGAAAGGCGGCCGACTTCTCCGGGGCGACGTTGCGCATCAGGATGTGCGTGTCGTCTACCTTGCGGATCTCTTCATAAGGGATGTTTTTATCGCGGAGCTGCGTGGTCAGCCGGTCCACGGCTTGGTCGGTTTCCAGGCTGACAGCCTCCTGCACCTGCACCTGGAGAATCAGGTGCGTCCCGCCCTGGAGGTCGAGCCCCAGCTTGATGCGTCTCGAGAAATTATCCTTGGCTTGCCCCCACGAGGTGGGGAACTCCGGGAGGCCAACCAAGCCATAGAGGCAAAGAAGGATGACAGCAACGATGAACAGCGCTTTCCACTTCAGATTGGGATTCATACTCGAACTGGGCTCACCGCGAGCGGGGAACCGCTAACTCTCCTTCGCTTCCGGTTGGATTTGGGCGATGGCCGACCGGGCTACCTTGATTTTTACCTGGTCGGCAATGCGAAGCTGGACCGCGTCGCCCTCGATGCCGACAATGGTGCCGTAGATGCCGCCGCTGGTGACTACCTTGTCGCCCGATTTCAGCGACGACAGCATCTCGGCCGTCTTCTTCTGCCGTCTCTGCGCGGGGAGGATCAGCAGGACGTAGAAAATTACCATGATAACGACCAACGGCAGGAAGGTCATCAAACCGCTCGGCCCCTGGCCCTGGGCGACCAAGGAAATATCCGCCGGTGCGGTGTGGACGATCATCTTTTTTCCCGTCACTCCGACACGTCCGGACTGTACACAGAAAATGAAGTCCTGCCCCTCCCGATGGCTCGGGCGGACAGGACCACCAGCCCTTTTCAGTTTTTACGCCACGAACGAGCCACCTGCCAGCACCCTACTGCCAAACTCAGCAGTGACCGGCCTCGAGGCGTGCCTGAAGCTCTGCGGAGAATCCAGCTAGGTGCCCAAACATAATAGCGTCGCGAATTTTGCCCATTATGTCAAGGTAAAAGTGGAGGTTATGGTGGGTGTTTAGAACCGCGCCGAGGATTTCGTTGGCCATGAACAGATGCCTTAAATAAGCGCGGGAGTAGCGCCGGCAGACCAAACATTCACAAGCTTCGTCCACCGGGCGAGGGTCTTCGGCATAGCAAGCGTTTTTGATCAGCAGGCGCCCCTGGCGGGTAAACAGACAGCCGTTGCGCGCGTTGCGCGTGGGTAGCACGCAGTCCATCATGTCGATGCCGAGTCGGACGTAACCGACAAGCTCCTCGGGCTTGCCCACACCCATCAGGTAGCGCGGCCGGTCCGCCGGCAGCCGCGCGGTCACTTCGGCGGTCATCTCGCACGTCAGCGGAGGAGGTTCGCCGACGGCGAGCCCGCCGATACTGTAACCGGGGAAGTCGAGTTCGACCAGTTGCTCAGCGCACTGGCGGCGCAGGTCGGCGTAGCCGCCTCCCTGGACGATACCGAAGAGCATCTGTTGCGCGGCATCGCCGTGCTCAGCAAAATACTTGCGCGAGCGGCGCGCCCAGTCGAGCGTGCGCGCCGCAGCATGCCGCGCGCGGTCGTGGCTTGCCGGATATTCGACGCACTCGTCGAGCACCATCAGGATGTCCGACCCGAGCGCCATCTGCACTTCCGTAGCCTTCTCCGGCGTCAGGAAATGTTCCGAGCCATCCAGGTGCGAGCGGAAGTGAACGCCGTCGTCAGTTACCTTGCGCAACTCTGCCAGGCTGAACACCTGATAGCCGCCAGAATCGGTGAGGATGCTCCCCGGCCAGGACATGAAGCGGTGCAGCCCGCCCATCCGGCGGATCAATTCGTGGCCGGGTCGTAGATAAAGATGATAGGTATTGGCCAGGAGCACCCGAACGTGGAGTTCTTCGAGGGTTTGCTGCGTCAGGCCTTTGACCGTCGCGGCGGTGCCTACCGGCATGAACACCGGGGTGTCGATCACTCCGTGCGGGGTGGTCAGGCGCCCGAGGCGCGCGCCGCTGGGGTCGGTCTTCAGAACCTCAAAACGAAAACTCATCCCCAACAGTGTAGCAGCCCGCGCGGGCATTCCCGAGCAGCAGCTTTAAATCGCCGCCCAGCCCACCACCATCAGCCGCAAAGCGATGTAAACCCCAAAAGTAATCCCCAGCGCCTTGCCCATTGGGATTTTCTTCGGATTGGCGGCGGAGAAGCCGGTGGCCAGAAGCAGCAGGGTCCAGATCCAGAACAAGTCTGCCGACGCGGCCAGCTTCTCGACCCATTTGGGGGCGTCACTCGAGACCAACGCGCCAAGATTGCTGGCGACAATATGCTCCGGATCCACCTCCCCCGGTTTCTTCAAGTACATGACGACCATGCCTAGGATTGAGCCGATCGCCGACGGCATGATCGCGTGCGCGCTGATGCCGAACGAGGTGCCGAATCGAAGGTTTGCCCCTGCCAGAAGATTGAATGCGCCCCAGAAGACCAACGTCAGGAAAAGCGCAAATCCCGTTGGGCCAAGGGCCCCGATTATATAGGCAAACATGGGAGCAAATTTTGTTTGCGGCCCCAGCGCCCGCTGCTTTTGGTCGTCCGAGAGCTGCTCGAATCGGGGATTCTTTTCCGCCTGCTGCCGGATGAAGCTGTTCCAATCTACCCGCTGGTTCATCACGTAGCAGAACACAAGACTCAGGACGGTCAGAAAAACAATCGGCGCGAGCCAGCTCGGGCGGCGGGCGATGTCTTCAAACGTCGCCTTGGGACTGAACAGCGCGCCAGCCATGCGGCCGATATGATTGATGGGAACCTGAGTCTCTGAGGCTCCGGGCGTGACCGGGCTCGGCGTCGGAATCGTAGCCATGACTTGTGACCTCCACGACAGGAAGACTAGGGCGGACCTCTCGACTCCCAAGTACGTCCGCAGCAGCGGAAGATTTCAGCAGGCGGAGTCTAGCGCACAAAGGCCAGGAAAGGAAATACTGCTGCGGTGGGCGAACAGACTCAGGGCAAAGCTAACCCGGGCACTTCCGGCACTGCGGCCAGCAACGCCTGCGTGTAGGGATGCGCGGGCCGGCTGAGCACCTGGTCAGCCTCACCCACTTCGACGAATCTTCCCGCCTGCATCACCGCGACCCGTGTGGCCAGTTGCGCCACCACAGGCAAGCTGTGCGAGATCAACAGGTAAGTGAGCGCGAATTCCCGCTGAAGAGCTTGCAGAAGTTCCAGGATTTGCGCGCCGACAGAAACGTCCAGCGCCGAGACCGGTTCATCGGCCACCACCAGCTTCGGCCGCAGCGCCAGCGCCCGGGCGATCCCGATGCGCTGCCTCTGCCCGCCGGAGAATTCGTGCGGATACTTCTGCATTGCGTCAGCGCCCAAGCCCACGGTTTCCAAGGTCGCGCGGACGCGCCCGCGCCGCTTGGCGCGCCCCAGATGCGGCTCGTGAATCTCGAGCGGCTCGCCGACAATAGCCTCAACGCGCAGCCGCGGGTTGAGCGACGCGAACGGGTCTTGAAATACCATCTGCATCTCGCGGCGCAGCGCGCGCAGCTCCGCACCACCAGCGGCGAGCAGGTCGCGGCCCTGGAAGCAAATCTCGCCTGCGTCGGGTTCAATCAGTCGGAGCAGCATCCGTGCCAGCGTGGTCTTCCCGCAGCCCGATTCGCCAACAATCGCCAGGGTCTCCCCCGGCGCGAGCGCCAAGCTCACATCGTCTACAGCCCGCACGCGGCGCCCGGTCTCCACAAACACACCGGCGCCGGCTTGAAAGCTCTTGCGCAAGTTGCGCGCCTCGATCAGAGCGGGTGCGGCCATTATTTCCGCTCTCTTTTCGGATCTTTGATTCTCCATGTCCCAATCGGTGCGAACAGCCGCCTCCCCCACACAGTCTGCGCGCGGGCCCGCGGTAGGCGATTTCTTATAGCGCCGCATTCCATGCGAGTCCCGGCAAGGCCAGGTCCGGGGATGACGATGAATGTGAATTGAGCCTAGCGTTTCTCTGCGACAACGAACAACGTAGTCTGGACGAATTCAATCTCCCTTTTTGCGCTGGAAGCCGCCTCTTCGCTGGGTGACAGCCCTGCGCCAGAAGCGGTAACCGCCGCGGTGGCGCCGCCGGACACGAAGCGCGGGTGGAATCCCGCCGTATCGCCCGGCATAGAGGTTTCCATCAGGCGTCTCGTCTCAGCGTAGCCCGAACTCCCTGGCAGCAAGCCCATGATTTGCATCCAGTCGTCGAATTGCCGCCGGCGCTCGCTCGTCTCGGAGGCTATTGACCGAAAGGGGGCGGCCTCGAGAAGCGCTGTGAACTCATCCGAGGTGAGCGTGCTCGCATGGGAGGGGTCGCGCGTTCGTTCGATGCGATTATTCAGCTTGCTGTCGGCCCCCTCGGGCACGATGATGTCCACCAGTGCCACTCGCCCGCCGGGCCCCAGCACGCGGTTCAGTTCGCGCAGCGTCCGGGCGGGGTCGAGAAAATGATGGAAGCTGTAAGCGCACACCGCCAAGTCCAACGCGGAGTTGCCGAAAGGGAGCACGTTGGCATCGGCACGCGCAAACGCGACATTGCCCAGCCCAGCGCGCGCCACCGCCTCACGCGCCTGAGACAGCATGGCCGGGGTGAAGTCTAGGCCGACGACAAGGCGCACGCGCGCCGCAAACGCCCGCGTAAACGTCCCCGGGCCGCAGGCCAGGTCGAGTGCGACAGCGCCGGCTGCATCTCGCAGCCCCGGCACGGCCATCCGGGCCAGCCGTTCGGCCTCTTCGCCGCGCGCCCCCAACGCGAATTGCGCGAATGACTGCGCTGTGCGCGTGAAGCGCTCACGTATGCGCTCGAGCTGCTCGCGGTCCTTTGTCGTCACCGCCTCACCCTGCCTCGACCAGGATACACCGCGCGCGATGCCTCGGCGCAGCGACTGGCCCGACATCGTTCACCACAACTCGCAGCTCCGGCACCGCTGCGGAGCATTCCGCGCGACGGTAGGGACACCGCGGCTCAAATGCGCAACCCGGCGGCAGCGCTCCCAGTCGCGGCACCGCGCCCGCGATCGGTTCGAGCTTCCGCCGCTTCAGTTGCGGAGACGCGCGCAGAAGGCCCTCGGTGTAGGGGTGCCTGGGCCGGCGAAGCACCGTGCCGGCCGGACCTTCTTCGATGATGCGGCCCGCGTACATGACAGCCAAGCGATCAGCAACCTGCGCGACCACACCTAGGTCGTGCGTGATGAACAGCAACCCGAGTCCCAGCTCCCGCCGCAGCCGTCCCAACAGTTCGAGAATCTGCTTCTGCACGGTGACGTCGAGGGCAGTGGTAGGCTCGTCGGCGATCAGCAGCCGTGGGCCCGCCGCCAACGCCATAGCGATCATGGCGCGCTGGCGCAAGCCGCCGGAGAGCTGGTGAGGAAATTGCCTCGCGCGAAGCTCCGGCTCGGGCACTGCGGCGTGCTCCAGTGCTTCGCGGGCCCGGCGCGTAAGTTCACCCGCGGCAAGTTCCGGCTGATGCGCTCGGATGCCTTCCTCGATCTGCGCCCCGATGCGCAGCACGGGGTTGAGCGCCGTCATTGGCTCCTGAAAAATCATGGCGATTTCGCGGCCGCGCACAGGCACACGCTCGCGCTCAGTGAGCGCGGCCAGGTTTAATCGCTCGCTGCCAGAGTTGCGCGAATCGTTTCTCTGTGCCAGCCATGCCTCGCCCGTGGTGCGCGCCCCTGGCGGCAGCAGCCCCAGCAGCGCCAGCGACAACATCGTTTTTCCGCAGCCCGATTCGCCCACCAGGCCGAGAGTCTCGCCCGCCGACAGCTCGAACCAGACGTCGTTCACCGGGCGCACCCAGCCTGCCGGCGTGGGAAGCTCCACGGTCAGCCCGCGAACCTCGAGCAGTGGCGCCATGCAGGCATCATAGAAGCGAAACTCCAAAAGCGAAACTCGAAACTCGGCAGTAGATTACAGAAGGCCAAGAGACCCAAGCAAAGCGCGGAATGGAAGACAAATCAGATTTGGACGGCGCGCGATCTTCCCTAGCGGCGCGAGACCGGAATCACGAATTTGAGTGCAGTGTGCGTTGAGGAGAAGCCGACCACCTTGACGTCCGCCAGGCCGGCCTTTTTTCCGGCAGCCATCACGTCAGCCTGGGTGATGTGCGGCTGGCCCTTGGGGTAGATGACCCATACCGCGCCCGACTTTTTCAGGAATCGCGCGAGACCCTTCAGCCGCTCCAGATCCGCGGTCCGTTCCGCCCCGAGGAAAATCAGATCAGAATCATTCCTGGGTTTGGCGTCCGCGATTTCCGCGGCTCGCTCCCCCAGTTGCCGAAGGAAGTTCGCGTCCTCCACGCCCAGAACGGAGACCACGGTGCTGGGCTTGATGCCGAGCTTGTCGATCAGACTCTTTGGATGAAGAATCTTGTTCGCCCACTTCTCCGCCGAGGGACCCAGCGCAAAGCTTGCCGTGCCCTCGGAAAAACTCACTCGGAGCTCACCATTTACGGCGGTCACTGACTCAATCGCCTGAAAGGGAATCGCCAGGCGAAAGTCGCCTCGGAAGATGAGCGCACTGGATTCGAGCAGGGCTTTGCCTGTGGAAACTCTGCCGCCGAAGCGCGCTGTGCACTCTGCCTGCTGTCCCACGCATTTGCCCCCGGTGGGAGATTGTAAAGCGACACGGAACAGGCCGGAATACCTGTCTTGCTTCCGCGGCGAGCCGTTGCGGCGCCGCATCGCCGCCGTGCGGGCGAGTGGAGCAGAATCTTCTGCGACTCCCTACACAAGTTTCGCGTAGAACCGTTACAATGCCGGGGCCACGCGGCCTAGTACGCCCAACAATTTCCCGAGGTTCGTTTACACTGGCTCTCGATGGACTTCGCCTCGCATCCCGGCGTGGACTGGAAGGCGCTATTCAGGCTCACTGGCTTCCGCTACTACTTCGCCGGGATGTTCATCTCGCTGTTCGGCACTGGGATGAATTTCGCCGGCGTTACCTGGTACATCCTAGCCGAGACCAACTCAACCGTGAAGGTGAGCCTGATCACGATCCTGGTGACGCTGCCCGGATTGGTCGTGCCCCCCTTCGGCGGCGTCCTGATTGACCGCGTGGACCGGCGCTGGTTAGGCATCGGCCTCGACCTGGGACGCGCCGGAATTGTGCTCGGGGCGGCGGCGCTGGCCTGGTCGGGCCACATGGCGCTGTGGCAGGTTTACCTGATGATGCTGCTGCTGGGCGTGGGCTTCGCGGTCTATTGGTCTACGACTAACGCGTTGGTGCAGGAGGTGATTCCGACTGGGCAACTGGTGGGCGCCAACGCCGCGGTGCTGATCGCAGTGCAGGGCGGGATGATGGCTGCCGGTGCGCTGGTCGGGTTTGTCTTTGAGCGGGCTGGACTCGCGGGCATCCTGGGGATTGACGGCGCAACGTATGTGCTCTCCGCGTTTTGCCTGCTCCGGCTGCGGCGCGGCTACTTCCCGCCGCACAAAAGCCTCGGCGTGCCCGCCATCACTCCGTCGCCCACCATCGAGGCCCCGCCGGAGATGACTGAGCCGGGAATGCTCCCGCCCATCGTGGAGCCAGGTCTCGTGATGGGCCTGTTCGCCGACATAAAGGAAGGGTTGCGCTACCTGCGCACGCAGCCGCGCGTGCGCGCGATTGGCTTGACTTACGCGTTCATGATGGCAGGGGTGCTTAGTGCCAATGTGCTGGTGGTGGCGCTGGCGCGCGACATCGTGCACGCCGGCGCTCGCGGGTATGGCTACATCGAAAGCGGCTGGGCCGTGGGCGCCGTGGCGGGAGGATTGGCCGCCGGGGTAGTGACGCGGCGGCGGCCGCGGGCGGTGCTCGTCGCGGCGCTGGCCATCCTCGCCGTAGGACACGCGCTGCTCCCCTATGTGGCCTTTCTGGCCGCGGCCGTGACCATGCAGGCGCTGTTCGGCGCGTGTCGCGCGCTCGGCGGCGTGCTCACGCAGTCTTCGATCATGAGCCTGGTGCCGCGCCGGCTGATGGGGCGCACGCAGTCCACCTTTTCGGTGATCTCAACGCTGCTGCAGGTGAGCATGAGCTTTACGCTCGGCTGGCTGGGGCAGCACGCGGGCTTGCCCCTCGCCTTCGCCGTGCTGGGGCTGCTGTACAGCGGCGCGGTAGTGGCTGCGCTGCGCGCCCGGGCGCTCACCGAAAGTGTCTCGCCCTGACGCGGCGTGCGGGCCGCGACCCGGGAGGGCGAGCCTCCGCCGGGGCACTGAAGCGCGTTGCTGGATTTCGCGGTTTACTTGGGGCATTCGGATAAATCAGAATGCCCTGGTTCGGACTCACTTCATGAAGCTGATCGCCAACCTCGTCGTCATTCCGAGCCCGCCGCGGCGATCGAAGATTCCGGCCCTGCCGGAAGGAATCCCTCACAGGTTCTCGCGGACGTTACCTGGGCCTGACCTGGGCTCGGTATGACTGTAACAATGCTTGGCGCCGCCGGATTTTCAAGCAACTTCCAGGCATTCGCGCTGGCAAGATAACAAGGGGGCAACCATGCTCGCGATTCTTCCTGGGCTGAAGGGAATGCTGAACTACCACCCGCTGTTCGTCCACTACCCGATCGCATTCTGGCTGGGGGCGTTGCTGTTTGAGGCCCTGGCCGTGCTCCGCTCGAGCGAGGAATGGCACCGCACTGCCGCGCGCCTGCTCTACCTGGGCACACTCACCGCGTTCGCCGCTGTGGGTACCGGTCTGCTGGCCGAAGAGGCGGTGCCGGAAACCGGCCCTGCGCGCGATGTCTTCGAGCTTCACGAAAAACTGATGTATATCACCACCAGCGCTGCCGTGGGGCTGTGCATGCTGGCCTTTTTCCGGCGCAAGAACTTCACCGCCGGACTGCGCAAGCTATTCCTAGTTGGGTTGCTGGTGCTGGCTGGCCTGGTGATGGTCGGCTCCGACCGCGGCGCGCAGCTCGTCTACCAGTACGCCACCTCGGTGCGCCTGACCGCCGCTCCCAAGTAGGCTCGGACCCCTTTCTCATGGGTGACTCCGCAACTTTGGGGCGAGCGGCTTTCCTTCTCACGAGCGAAGAACTTTCGTCCCGACAGCCCTCGCTTCCCGGCGATATCTTCCTTGCTCTGACACCGTTCTAGCTAACGCCGCCTCAGGCAGGTGTAAGAAGCGCGCCGGCTCGACTTAGAAGCGGAACAGGTAGGAGATTTTCACGAAGAACTGGCGGCTGTCGTTGATAAAGGCGTTGCGGGTACGGGCTAGGCTGCCGTCGGGGGCGAGGGCGAGAGTGCGGTCCAGGTTCTGGAGGTTGCTGTTGTAGCCGACGTAGACCGCGGTCCCGGGATGGACCAGGTACGTGATCAGGAAATCGGCATTGAAGTTCTTGGTGGTCGCCAGGCTGGTGAAGTTGGGGTTCGCCAGCACGGCGGAGTACTGCAAGATGACGCGAGTGGAAAGCTCGCGTGTGAACTGATAATTCCACTTGGAGCGGATGATGTGATTGTTGAAGGCCACCCCGCGGCGGTTGACGTCGCCCAGTCGGAACCAGAGATAGGTGTTGTCGATGCGCAGGTGACTGCTGGCGATGAAGCTGAGGTCGGTGGTCATGCCGTTGCGGCGCGCCAGAAACGGCTCCACCCCGGCGGGCGGGGCAAAATTGATGCGCCGCCCCCAGCGGTAGTTCATGTCAAAGATGATCCGCTTGCTCGGGGCGGTGCGGAAAAAGAAAAACTTGGTGTTGCGAACGAAGTCCTTGTTGTGGGTGAGCACGGCGAAGTCGCGGGGGCGGAGCAGCTCAGCCTCCTGGGCGTAGCCCAGGTTCAAAAAAGTCTGCCGCGGCATCTCGAAGAAGACCATCGGCGTGTAGCCCCAGTTCAAGCGGTTCCCTTCGTGGTCGTAGATGCGGTAGACCACGAACTCCGGTCCCCACCGCAGCAGGTGCTTCTTCGGCCAGAAGTTGTACCAGGGATCGAAGCTGATGTTGTGGATATCGGGCTGGGGATCGAAGCCGGTCTGGGTGCGGAAGCCGTCGCTGCGCCCGGTATAGTGAAGGACGGAGTTGAAGCTGTGGCCGAAGCGGCTGAGGTCGCCTTCGAAAGCCGGACCGGCCAGATAAGTGCCGTCGGCCTGGCGCGTGGCGCTTTCCACCGCTTGGAACCTCCAGACCGTGGTCTTGGACAGCCGCAGCGTGGCGTCCACCCCGCCCACACGGTTGAAGCTGCCGTGGAACTCCCGGTCGGTGTACATCAGCCCGATGGAAGAGTCCTTCAGGATGTCGCGGCTGACGCGCGCAATCCCGAAGTGGGCGCGCTTGCCGGCCAGCGGATCGTTGTCGGGGACCAGCAGGCCAGGCGAGCGGTCGTCGGCTACCAGCATGCCCAGCGAGTACTTGCCCATCTTCCCGGTCAGCCGCGCCCCGAACTGCGGTTGCACGATGCGGCGGGTGAAGAACAGGTTGATGGGCGTGTCGAAGTAATTGGAGTTCTCGAGAAAGAACGGGCGTTTCTCCGGGAAGAACACTTCGAAGCGCTGGCTGACGGTAACCTGCGGCTGGTCCGATTCCACCTGACTGAAGTCGGGCTCGAGGGTGGCGTCCAGGACCAGGCTGCGCTTGATGATGAGCTTCGAGTCCACGCCGCCGTCGAGCTTGGCGCTGCGGGAATCGAAGCGCGGGGCGCCAGGGTCGCGCAGGTCCAGGCCCCGGAACGAGCGCAACAGCCCGTAAGGGATGAACTGCATGTTGCGCCCGGGCGAGATGTTCTCCATGCCCTGCATATCGCCGTTCTGGGCGATGATGCCTTCCTCTCGGCGCGTTGTGTAGGGCCAGAATGATTTTTCGTTGGCGCGGTGGATCTCGCGCTGTAGCGTGATCCCCCAGGTCTGGCGGGGAGCGTTGCTGAAGCGCAGCGACTTGAAGGGGATAGCCATCCAGGCGACCCAGCCCTCCTTCATGATCTGGCCGCGAGAGTCCCAGACGGTATCGAAGCTGAAGTCCTCGCTGTTGTCGGTGGCCAGGCCATCCCCCTGCACGCCCATGGGGTTGACCACGAACTCGTAGGCCCGCCGGTGGTCGTGGAAGCTGTCGATCCAGACGTCGACGAAATCATCGTCCCAGATGTCGTCGCGGCGGCCGAGGTGCGCCCGGATCTTGTCGGGCTCGTTGTCGAAGCAGACGAACACCGCATAAAAGTTCTTGCTGTCGTAACCCAGGTAGGCAACGGTGCGCTGGCTGACGGGCTCCCCGTCGTGCGGGATCCATTGCCGGAAGCCGTCGATGCGCGCCATCTTGCCGGCCATGCGTGCGCTGGGTTCCATCGTCAGGAAATCCTCGATGGTGGGCGCCTGCTCCATGCGCGGGATGGTCACAGACCGGTCCGAGACGCGGATGACCGGTTCGTCGCCGCCCGGCGATACGGAACCGGCCGAGGTCCCCGACGCCGACCCTTGTGGGTTTGCAGCCCTGGACCAGGCAGTGGTGGGCGCGCCCTGGGGTGCCCCCAGCGCCAGCAGCAGCCAGCAGCAGACCGGGATGCGGGTAAGCAAGTTCATTGCGGCGCGGTCCACTCCACGCCCTTCAGGTTTGCCCAAGTTCGTCAGTTGGGTTAGACGCGCGAAGCGCGCACCCGTTAGGTGCCTGCCGTCCCAGGCGTGTGCGGTGTTCAAACCCCGGGGACAAGTAATACGGAGTGCTGACCATCGGCGCTTCCTCGATACCAGCGCTTTCCACCCTTTCCATTAGACGCTCGCTGCTTACCAGTTGTCTCGCAACATCATTTCACCGCTTCTGCTCGGGCGAGTCGGTTACGCGGACAACTGGCTCCTGGCCATAGACGAGGTTCTGGAAGTTGGGAGGCCAGCGGACCCACTTGGACGCATTACGGGCTTACACCGATTGGCTCATATCTACGGTTTGCCGACTGCACGGACATGTGGCCGCTGGCCCGCCGGCAAAGCCTGCAGGCCCACGATAGTTGTCGCGCGAGTCAGCGACGGCGTGCGGCCTTCTTGCCGCGCGCGATTTTCGCCAGCGCCCGCGCGTAGGCTACGATGGTTTCGGGGACAGCCTGGCTATAGACGAACTGCCCTTCGCGGCGGCAGGCGATCAGCCCGGCTTCGCTCAGAATCTTGAGATGGTGAGAGACGGTTGCGGGGGTCACGCCGCGCATCGAGACGATCTCGCCACAGTTCATGTGTTTGCTTGCCGAGATACCCTCAAAAATCCTGAGGCGGGTCTCGTCGGCCAGGGCTTTCGATATCTTTTCAATCACAGAACGGTTCATGGGTCCATCCAAAGTGTAGCGAAATCATTGCCTTGCCGCCACAGAACCCTCTCCTTCCGCAAGGAATGCCAGAAAACCTGTAACCGATTACTTCGATAATCATCTAAGTATCGAAATGTTGCTGGCTCCCCGAGCGGAGGCATGGATGCCACAGAGCGAGCCAGGCTGAAAATTCGGCAAACAAAGGGAGACCGACATGAAGAGACTCGAAGGAAAAGTAGCAGTAGTGACCGGCGGAAACAGCGGCATCGGGCTGGCGACGGCCAAGCGTCTGCAGGAAGAAGGCGCGAGAGTAGCCATCTCGGGTCGAAGCAAGAAAACGCTGGATGAAGCGGTGAAAACTATCGGAAACGGCGTGGTAGCGGTGCAGGCGGACGTCGCGAAGCTTACCGACGTGGACAAGTTGTATGCGGAGGTTTCGCAGAAGTTGGGCAAAATTGATGTGTTGTTCGTGAACGCGGGAGTTGCGAAGTTCGCACCACTCGCCGAGACGTCCGAAAGCGTGTACGACGAGCAGTTTGACATCAACATCAAGGGAGCGTACTTCACGATTCAGAAAGCGCTGCCGTTGCTGAATGACGGTGCGTCGATCATCTTGAATACCAGCGTGGCAGACAGCAAAGGTACCACCGGGACCAGCGCGTATTCTGCAACGAAAGCAGCGCTGCGCTCTCTGGCGAGAACTGCGGCGGCGGAATTGGCAGGGCGCGGCATCCGCGTGAACACGGTTGCGCCGGGGCCGATCGTAACGCCGATCTTTGGGAGGACCGGGCTGTCGAAGGAAGCCGTCGATGAATTCTCGAAGGAAATAGTTGCGAAGGTTCCCATGAAGCGGTTTGGGCAGCCCGAGGAAGTGGCAGCTGCCGTGGCGTTTTTGGCTTCGCAAGATGCGTCGTACATCACGGGCGTGGAAATCAACGTAGACGGCGGGATGGGACAAGTCTGAATCGCTCGGGCGGCTGGCAGGACACATAGGGGCGGGCGAGAATCCGCCCTTTTTTCGTTAAGAGTCTATTTGCCATCCGACGGAACCGCGGAATTGGCGGAGTTGATGTCGCGTCACGCCGGATACGGGCACCGGCAGTTGGTAGAGACACTGGTTCCGCCCGACTGACGGCGTACAGGGTAGTGGCTGTACTTTAAGCCCCGATTCCGATTTTGAGAGGCACTGTTTTGTCCTAATCAGTTAGATTTGCATGGTTTGGCGAAAACTGAGGAGGAACAAAACAGTGCCGCGAGAAATTACCTCGATCTTTGGAAAAAAG
>Ga0209055_1000198_pt1 | contig 42150 bp, 72 predicted proteins | sample GraSoiAngelo_110_FD_185875 | JGI IMG/M metagenome (GOLD analysis project Ga0209055, IMG submission 185875) | Grasslands soil microbial communities from the Angelo Coastal Reserve, California, USA - 14_0903_12_30cm (SPAdes) (version 2) | ecosystem: Environmental > Terrestrial > Soil > Grasslands ... | reverse complement strand
GATTAGGCCCCTGCGGCACGGCATGGTCAGCGCAGAGATACCTGTCGCAGGTCTTTCCGTTGGGCAGCGGGAAGTCGCATTGTAGCAGGCCAAGCCGCTCGCATCCTGGGATCTGGCATTTCGGCGGTCGGCGCCGCCGCCTACGATCGCAGACAATGGCGACACCGCCGCCCGGCATTCTGATCGGTGTGCACGTCACGAGCCCGCGTCCTCCAGCAAATCCCCGCTCGCCTTCTTCGCCCGCCGAGTCCGGTGCGCGTTCTGCTTGCGGTGTTGGGCCGCCTGGTTGTGACTCGGCCAGTTGCGCCCCCGCACGATCAGGCTGATTGCGGCTCCCGTGACACCGAACTCAGCAGCGAGTTTCTCGTAGCTGGCCGCGCCCTCGGCGTACCGTCGCCGAATATCTTCGACCTGTGCGATAGTCAGTTTTGCCCCGGGGTGATTTTCCCCCTGCGCGCCGACTCGTCGAGCCCGCCCCTTAGCCTCCATGTCGGCCACGTTGTCTTTCGGTGTGCCGAGGAAGAGGTGATCTGGGCGCACGCACCGTCGATTGTCACAGTGATGGCAAATATACATTCCGGCCGGGATCTCGCCGTTCAGCATCTGCCACACAAAGCGGTGCGCCTGCGTCACGCGGCGGCGACCGGCGGCATCTCGGCTTAGGTGAACCTGCGGATAGTCCTCGGCGGGTCCAGGGATTTCCCAGCACCCAACCCCTTTTCGAACTCTTGCCCAGAACCGTTCTTCCGGCGGCTTAGCCCGCCGATTGATGGGGCGCCGTTGAGGGTCACCATAGCGCCGCAGCCGAGCATAGTGCGGCCAGCAAAGCCCTTTCGCGTGAACGGGCTCGCTACATCCGCCGAGAGTGCAGTTCCGATTTGCGGCCTTGTTGGCTTGTCGGCGAGCGCGGGCGTAATGCATTGGACAGAGGCCCACCTGACGGGCGCGTTTCTCGCATCCCTGGGCGTTGCAGGTCGGCATCAGCGCAGCCATCGAAGCGTCTCGGTCAGCACAAGGCCGACCGCGGTCACACACCAAAGGATCGCCATAATAGAAATCAGCCGGTCACGCTTGGTCACCAGCCGGGCCATGTCGCGCTGCGTGTCCGCGATCAGCAGGACCATCTTCATCAGGTCGAGGACCGGATGAACGCCCCAGGGGAGGCCGTCTTCGGGCTGCCGCGGCCGTGGCGGGATTTGTTCGGCGCGGAGCACGCGGACAAAGATCCCCGGCATCACGGCAGCTCCTCCATGACGTCAGTTCGCAGGAAGCGCACGAGCCGCACCGGGTAGCCCGTCAGCTTGCGGGTGATCTCCGCATGCGGCCGCAGCGACTCGATGCGCTCCCGGTCGGCGCCGATCAGCGGCATCGTGCCGAGCGCCAGCGTCGTGACCGAGCATAGGCCCTCGCCGCCATCGGGCTCGGTCGCGACCCAGGCGTAAAGGCGTTCTATCGGGAGGCCCTGACCGGGCCGCCAGTTTTCAGCCACGGTCGTCTCCGTAGTAGGGCAGCAGCGGCGGTAGCTTGCCGTCTCGATAGGCTTGCTCGATCTGCGGCACCATGACCTCGGCGACGGTGTGCCGGTCGGGGAGCATCGTGTCGGCGAGGAATGCTTCTTCGATGGTCACGAGCCCGATCGCCACCGCTTCCAGCTTCGCCTTTACGACCAGCCACAAGGCTCGCCAGCGCGCCCGGACGACCTGGTCGCCGGCCTTCTCCGGGAACGGGACGGTGAATCTCAGATAGCGGCCGTTGAGCCGGAAGCCGATCGTCGCGCGGCGGCCCTCTTCTCCGAATACGAAGGCGTCGGCGCCGGCCCGCTTCATCAGCTCGACGATCTGGTCGCGCGTGCGGGTGACCGGAACCTTGGTGTCCTCGGCAAAGGTGCGGCGTCGCTCAGCCAAGCCGCTCTCCCCGCTCGCGCCAGGCCTTCCGCTTCGCCGCGCTCTCGTCCTGGGTTTCGAGCTCGATCAGATGGCCGCCGATCCGGCCGGCGAGGTAGCGCAATGCCTGCGCACGCTCGCAATCGTCCTTCACGACGACGGTGAGGCGCATCGTGCCGCCGGTCAGGCGCAGGGAGTGCGCGAGGCGCTGCTCCAGCGTGTCGGCGGCCGGGGCGCGCAGACGGGTCAAGGCTGCCCCATTTCCGACAGCGACCCGGCCGGCTCGCGCTTTAGCGGCGGGAGGCCGAAGGGGTCTTCGTCATCAAGCCCTCCGGCCCTTGCGGCGTCCGCCGCTCTGGCAAGTTCAAGCCAAGTGACGGGCTCTGCCTTCAGCGCGTCTTTTTGCTCTGGCGTCAATGTCCGATACCACGAGCGGAACGCGGCCTCTCCTTCCTTGGTTTTGTCGTGAGCGCCGGCGATAAGCCCCGCACGCCATGGCGGCGGCTCGAAAGGCCGTATCTCCCCGGTATCGTGCTCGATGGTCTCCCCTGCCTTGGCGAATTGGTCGAGATCAGCCTTTGGGGTCACATCGACAGGCTCGCGGCCCCGGCTGACATCGACCGGATAATCGGCCGCCTCCTCTGCGGTGATGACTCCCCGCAGCACGTCGGGGAAGGCATCGCGAAGCGCAAAGCCGCGGGCGCGCATCTGCAGCATCCGACGCGGGTATTGCTGCCAGGGGCCAGCCTTCCCCCACAGCCCGGCTTTCTTCGCGTCGGCAACGCCGAACCTGACGACGGCCGGGGCCTTGCCCCGGCGGCGCGCCTCGCAGATTGCGGTCAGGGTTTCGCCGTCGCCCTGGAAGCTCTCGATCACGTCCTCGCAGACGGGCGAGCCCTTCACCATCGCCAGCAGCGCGTCGCCATAGACGCTCGGCTTGCCATTGATGACCGCGATGTTCTGGATGGCCTGGAGCGGGGCGAGGCCGACCTCCATGCCCCACTGTATCGCCAGCAGGATGTTCTCCGGCTTGCCGCGGTATTCGGCCGGCACCATGCTCGATTTTGAGAGGTGCTGCGCGAAGTCGAAAGCCTCGGCATACGTCGTCGGCACCAGCGAGCGGCGCATCGTGGAGGGCGCCGCGCTGGGCGACATGATCGCGGTGTCGTTCATGGCGAAATCTCCTGGTTGGGCTTCACTCTCAGAACGCGGGTGTCCTTCGCGGGGACCACGAACTCGTTGCGGTGCTGCGCGGCGTAGCTGATCGACCAGCCCGGCAGCCAAGCGGTGCGGGCGGTGCCGATCCGAGCTTTGATTTCGCCGTCGATCTCCGCGAGGCGCTTCTCGGCCCCGCTCGCGACGGCCTTTAATTCGGCGCGCTCGGCGAGGAGGCCGGGCAGCGCGTTGTCGCCGCTCAAATCGATGTGCGTGCCGTCGTCGACCGCGGCGGCGATTTCTGCGGCTGGCGCCGCCCCGGCGATCTCGCCGGCCTCCCAGGCACGCCACCACTCGGCCACGGCGGCGAGGATCTTCGCTTCGGCCTCGGGGTGCCGCGGCACGGGAAACTCGTGCACCGGGAAGGATGACGAGCAGACCATGATCGCCAGCACTCCGCGTTGCCGCCCGGTGACCAGCAATTCGGTCAGGGTTTGCAGCGTGTAGGCGAGGGGCGGCCGTCCCTGCCACTTTTCCCATTCCTGCGGCGCGACGGTCTTGACCTGGACGAGCCCGTCGTCGTCGAGCCAATAGTCGGGCGTGCAGCCGAGCCGATGATCGGTCAGGCGGTGATAGGTCGTGGCTTTCGCGAGCCGCCAGTCCGGGTGATCCTCGGCAAGCGCCGCGGCGACGGCCGGCTCCAATATGCGCCCGCGGCGCAGCGCCGGGGATGGGATGCCGTTGCCGCTTTCCGCCCGCAGCGCGGCGGCGATCCCCTCGCGAGTCATGTAGGGGTGCGCGTCGAACAGGGCGGCGATGCGGCTGGCCGTGATGTCGTGTCGGCGCCACTCCAGCCACTCACCGACTGTGCCGATCTCGCGGACTTCGCGCTGCGGCTCGCTCATGGCTTCACCTTCTCCGGGCACAGGATGGCGATGCGGTCGAGGGAGTCTTGCGCGCATCGTCGGTATGCGCCGCCAGCCTCAATCATGTCGGCCTCGACGATCTGGCGCAGCGCCTTCACCGCGATTTCGAGCGCCGCCTCGATCCGAGAACGCGGCGGCTGGTCGAGTTGTGGGCTGTGGTCGTCGCTCATATCCAAAGCTCCCTCACGATCAGCGCCGCGCACGAGCCGGCGAGCAGCCCGAGCCCGAGCGCAATCAGCAGCGCCGGGCCATAGAGCGGCCAAACGCGACGCCAATGCGGGTGCCGGCGACTCGGCGCGGTGATCGTCAGCGGCTCGTAGTCGCGCAGCCCGTCGAAGATGCTCACGGCGCAGGCTCCCCGACGGCGAGCGCCCCTTCGATGTGATCGAGCGCATCGACCAGCAGCGCTTGCGCCGCCCGCAGGTCCGGCGTCTCGGCGGAGAGGCAGGCGAGCGCCGTCCTGGTCTGGCAGCGGGCCAGCACGATCCGGTCGGCCGGGCTCGGTTGCAGCAATGCCGCGCTGGCGACGAGCTGGCGGGCGAAGGCGGGGCTCATTTGCCGCCTCCCGCTCTGTTCGGGGCGGCGGTCGCTGTGGTTGCCGCCTGCTTTACGAAGAGCTCGATCCTGCGAGCGACGTGTCCGCGCGCCTCTTTCCTGATGCGCAGCCGCGAACACAGGTATTCGCATCCGCCACGGCATCGCTCGGCCGGCGCGCAGCGGCAGTGTAGGTCCGTGACGGCGGCGGCCATCACGCCCTCCCGCGCAGCCGGTCATCGGCCTCGCGGACGATTCCGAGCGCCCAGTCGCGGGTGTGCTCGGAATCTTCCCAGCGCTCGGTGCCCCAGTACTCGTCAAGCTCGGCGAGCGAGAGGCCGGCGAACTCTATGAGCGTATCGAGGAGGTAGCCGCGCTCGCGGCCGACCCGGCACCGCAAGAGGATCGCGGCCCCGTCAGCGAGCCACGCGCTCAGTGCGGCCTGCGCCTCGTCGCGGTTCTTGAAGGGCGCGGGCTGGATCGGCGCGGGCATGTCGCAGCGCGCCTTGCCGTAGACCGCGCGGGCGACGGCGACGAACGGGTCGGGGCTGGTGGTGTCGGGCATCGGGTGCCTACCGAGCCATCGCGGCGTAACTGGCTTTCGGTCGCGGCAGCTCGCGCGTCACCGTCAGCTCCGTCGCGCACGTCAACTTGCCGGCCAACTCTCGCAGGAGGTCGGTGTAGTTGTCGCAAACGCCGGGGTCATCGGCGCAGAGTTTGGAGAAGCGGTCCCGGTTGCTGGTCAGGGCGCATCCAACCAGCGCCTCGACCATCATGATTTCCCAGGACGTAAGTTTTGCGGCCATCGCTGCCTCCCTCGTGTGTGAGAGGCATTCTGCAAAATGCAGAGACCGTGTCAACTGCAATTTGCAGATTTTTTCCGAGGCGCTATGCTGCGGTCGCGATCAGGAGGTGGCGATGGCAGACGGAGATAGCTGGGCGATCCTCGACGCCCTGGTAGACGCGAGCAGTGGCGGCGAGATCCCGATAGAGGGTCGCTTTGGCGGCGTCAGCTTTGTGGGGACGATCCGCCTTTCAGCTCAGTTGCAGCCGGCTACCCCGCCCGCCAGCCCCGCCGCGAGCCCGGAGGGCATCTGCCCCGACAGAAACGGCGCGGTGTAGCCGAGCGCGCCCGATCCGGCCATTCCGCGCGCGAAACAATCGGAGCCTCGCGCGCTGCTGTTCTGTTGTGCTTCGAGGGCGCGGATCTGCGCTTGCGTTCGCGCGATCTCCCGCTGGATTTCCTCGAGTTGGTCTCGCTGCTGGATGTAGGCCCGGAAGGCGGCTTGCGACTGCGGGGTTGTCCCGTATTGCGGCGCGAGTTGCGCGGCGGCCGGTGCGGCGGCTAGCGCCAGAGCGGCGAATAGGAGGATTGGCTTGTGCATAACGCTCCGGACCCGTTTCATTCTTTGGATATCAATCGAAATTGAATTACATCTGCCCCTTTTTTGAGGGCTCCTGGTCATCGGTCAGATCGGCGCCGGTGCGCGCGAGCAATAGCTGAAGATGCGCGGTCGCTTCTTCTTCCGGCAACCTTCTGTACGCTTCCAAGATTAAGCGCTCTTCGCGGGTAGTCGGGCCAGCGCCCCGGCCTTTCGTTTCGGGGCCGATCTCGTGTGCTAGCCAAGCAAGCTCGACGCCGTAGGCTCGGGCGTACCGGCTCAACTCCTTCGACTTGACGCCGCGGGTGCCGGCCTCGTGGCCTGTCAGGGTGCCGTATGGAATCCCCAGCGCGTCGGCGGCGGCCTTCGCCGTCTTGAATTTCCTTTGCCGCGCCTGCCTAAGCCGCTCGTGAAGCTCCATCGCCGTCATTGTGGAGAAAAAGGTTCTGCATGTTGCAGCGAAGGGGCTTGACGGGAAAATCTGCAAAAGGCAGAGTTCCGCGCCAAATGGAGAACTACCCAACCTTCGCGGCGGTCATCGACGCCTTCGGCGGCTCCGGCCCCTTCGGCGACGCGATCGGTAAGCCGATCGGCACAGCGAGCGCGATGAAGACGCGCAACGTCATCCCGCCGGCGCACTGGGATGCGGTTGTCTCCGCCGCCGCCAAGATGGGCCTGCCTGAGATCGACCACGCGCTGTTGAGCCGGCTCTATTCCGACTCCCGCCGCCGCTCGCGGGCCGCGTGATGCGCACCCGGCGGCAGTACGTCGTCGATCTGTTCGAGGGCGGCTCGATCATCGTCACCCCCGACCCCGAGAGCCGCCAAGTCGCGGTTGATAATTTTCACACCCGTGCGACGCCCTGGCTTTCTCCGGCCGAGATCGACGATCTGATCGAGGCGCTGAATCGAGCCAAAGCCGACATCGAGCCGCCCGGCTTTCACGAGGACCCTTGACCATGCGCCGCGGCCCCTTGCTCGCTGGCCCGGCGATTCACCGCACACCCGGGTTCACCCTTCGCCGCCCTGACAGCAGCGGCGGAGATGGCGCGGCCGCCTTTGTCCCAACCTCCAGGCCGAGGTCCGTTCTTCCCCAAGACGCCTCGGGGCGGCCGCGTCACCCTCATCCCGTTCCGCCGATCCTCGGTCTTCGCGGCGGAAAGGCGCGGCCGGGTTTGCCAGTTTTCCCGGCCGCGTCGCTCTCTCCCCTCGCTGCCCACAACGCGGCGAGGCTACGAGAGAGGCAATCCCTGTGTCCTCCGACAAAATGGCGGAGTCGGCGGTGACGGACAGCGCCGTCATCCGCGCTGCGCTGCGGCCGCACGGCCCGAAGCGCCTGGCGCGGCTGATGGACGTGCCGGTGCGCACCGCAAAGCATTGGCTTTATCACGGCCCGTCGAGCCGCCGTCGCCGCGAGATGGCGCTGGCATTGCTCGCCGAGATGGAGCGCGAAGAGGTCGAGCGCACGGCGATCTGCCGCGTGCTGGCGCAGTGGGCCGCGGAACTTTGAAATGGCTGCTCGGATGGATCCTTTACTTCCTCGCCCTCGCGGCGAGGCGGATTCGGCGGGCGCGCCGGCGCTGGCGGCGTTTCACGTGAAGCATTGCGCCTGTCTCGACGCCGCGACGCGGGTCATCGACGCCGCGATCATCGCCGAGCAGATCCGCTGGTGGCAGGACCAGCAGGTCGGTCCTTGCGAGGCTTGGGCCGCGCTCGGTCAGTTCACCGATATGTTCTGGCGCCCGAGCTGGTCCGATGTCGTGCGCGTCATGCTGCGCTGGATGCTGGCGCAGCGCGGCGCGGTCGATCTGCCGCGCGCGGCCTGATCTACGTCAGGGGGAAGCCATGCCGCCGAGCTGACACCGAGCCGATCCGGGGAGGAGGACGCCCTTCGGATGCGAGCCCTATGAGCCGCCCCGATCCCCCGGTCGGCTGAAGCCGAAATAGCAGCGGCCCCTCGCCGGACGCAAGGGGCCGCCTCGACCAATGTTCGGATGAGGGCAATGAACATGGCCGTCGTTTCCGCATCATTCTACACGAAAAACGAGTGTTTCCGCCATCCCCGGCGCGGGAGGGTGTGATGGATTGGTTTCGGCTGTACCACCGCGCGCCGACCGATCCGAAGTGGTTGACGATCGCGCGGCGGGCCCACGCCAAGCCTGGCGAGGTCTGGGCGGTCTTTACGGCCCTCCTCGATCATGCCAGCCAGCACGAGGACCGCGGCTCGGTCGAGGGCTTCGATGTCGAGAGCGTCGCCTGCTTCTACGGTTTCGAGGAAACGACGGTCGGCGCGATCCTCGACGCGCTGATCGCCAAGGGCATCGTCGCCGACGATCGGATCGCCTGCTGGGAGAAGCGCCAGCCCGTGCGGGAGGAGGACGGCGCCTCGACGGAACGTGTCCGGCGGTTCCGTGAGCGGCAGCGCGACGCCGCCGTGAAACGCGATGAAACGCAGCGAAACGCACGAAACGCCCCAGAGGAGAGTAGAGGAGAAGAGATCTCTCTTCCCCCCCTTACCCCCCCTTCCCCGGAAACGCAGCGCGATCCAGCCGAAGGTTCTCTCGAAAGCGAAATTGATCCTGGCTCTCCGCGCGCTGGCGCGCGCGCTGGGTCGCGGGTCATCGACGACGCTCCCGGAATGGAACCGGCGGAACGCAAGGCGCGCTGGGAGCATCGGATGATGCAGGAGGCGCACGCCACGATGCCGGCCGACCGGGTGACGGCGCTCTGGGCCGCGCTGATGGAAGATCCGCGGCCGCCGTGGGCCAAGGCCGAGCTGGAGCGGCTCAACCGGCAGATCGACCGCAGACGTGGCAAGCCAGCCAAGGCGAAGCCGCGCCGGCAGCAAGGAGAAATGCTCTATTCGCTTGAAGGAGGGGCGCCGACCGAAAGGGCCGAAGCAACCCTGCCGGCAGCCGGGAGGCTCAGGGCATGAACCTCAGCCATGCCGATCGCGACTACCTGCGGGAGAAGCTGCGGAAATTCGGCTATTCGAGCCTGATCCCCGACGAGCTAACCCGGTTTCACGCCTACGATTACGGCTTCCGGGCGATCTTCATGGACGATCGCGGCCACTCGCCGATCGACCCCGATGGCCGCCACCACGATCGCCAGCTCGCTCGCCAAGCCGAGCTGCTGTTCGAAGGGCCAGGCGGCTTCCGCACGCGGGCCACCGCATGACGGACGCCCCGCACCACGACAGCGCCGCCTTCCTGGAGGTCGTGAGCCTCGATGGGGCGTCGGGCAGCCCGGACGCCGGCTGGTACGTCTGGCGCACGTGCCCCTGCCACCGCCACACCGTCGTCAGCATCGCCTTCCCGACGCGCGCCGAGGCCGAGCGCTGCCGCGATGTCCTCGACGACGATTACCGGCAGCGGCTGGCGCGGGGAGGGTACGGGTGAGCCGCGGCCGATTGGTCCCGAGTTGCTCATCGGTACGCTACCGTGCACATATCCAGGCCTCATGTGGCAGCAGCGCGCGCGATCGGCGGGGATTCGACAGGCGACGATCGCGCGAGCGCTCGGCCGCAGCCAGTGGTTCGTCTCGATGGGCATTAGGAGCGGCCGCAACAAAGCGATCCTGGCGATCATCATCGCCTGGGAGATCATGACCCCGATCCAGCGGATCGACTGGATGCTGGCGCTCGACCTGCCGCGCGCCCGGCAGCCCGCCGTCATCTACGTGCGGGCCGCGATGCTTTCGCTGTGCGCCGTCTCGACTGTATTGTCGCAGTGGGTTTGAGAAGTCGTTAGCAGAGCTAAAGACTCGCGCCCGAAATACGCCCAACTGCATTTGCACTCTGTTTCTTGACCCGCGCACCGAGGATCGCGGTTGACAGGGGAAGCACATGCAGGTATGTCAGATATTCCATTCCGCCCGGTCTCGCGCCGCGGCGGTTTTTTTGTGTCTGTGAGGAGGGGGCGATGGCAACACGCGGCCGGCCCCCGGCGCAGGATATCGAGCGCGAGCCCAACGGCCGCGCCCTCCGCAACGCCGAAACCATGACGCCGCAGCTCGTCGCCAGACGGCGCGCCCTTGGCGTCGACGAGAACGACCCGCGCGCCTCTTATCCGCTCGGCATCCTCTTCGCCCGCGGCGCGATCACCCGGATCGACCATGCCGCGGCATTAAAATTCGCCGCCCTGCATCAGATCGTGTTCGGCCGACGCACCCCGAAATCGCACCTCGCCAAGCTCGTCTATGATCTCGCCGGCGGCCCGTCGCTTCACGACGACCCGGAGCGCGATCGCCGCGTCCGCGAGGCGGCCGAGGAATACGGCCGCGCCTGGTCGGCGCTGAAGGCGCTGCCAACGAGCCGGCCGGGCCACGTCCTCGAAAACCTGGCGATCCACGACCGCGAGCTGCGGTTCATGGATACGGCCCGAGCCCGCACGCCCGCCGCATGGGCCGCCGATCAGCGCGACATGGAGGCGCTGCAGGAAGCGACGGATGCGCTCGCCCGGCACTGGCATATGGGCCATTACGGCGACAAGGCCGAGAGGCTCGCCGCCGCCGGCTGACGCACCGTTAAACGACCGTTTGGACCCGCCGCTCGGGTTTCGGTCTGACAATCGAGGTTAAATGGCCCGCAGGCGGCCTCTGCGGCCCGCTGGCGCTCGTTCGGCGCCCGCCTTCGTCTCATACGTCCGCGTCTCGACGCAGCAGCAGGGCACCTCCGGGCTCGGCCTGGAAGCCCAGCAGCACGCGATCGACGGTCATATCCGCCAGGTCGGCGGCGAACTGATCGACGAATACCGCGAGGTCGAGAGCGGCAAGAAGAACGACCGGCCCGAGCTGGCAAAGGCGCTGGCCCGGTGCCGCGCCACGCGGGCATGCCTCGTAATTGCGAAGCTCGACCGCCTGAGCCGCAACGCTGCATTCCTGTTGAACCTGCGGGATTCAGGCGTCGAGATCGCGATCTGCGACATGCCGAACGCCGATCGGCTGACGGTCGGCATCATGGCCCTGGTGGCGGAAAAAGAGCGCGAGCAGATCAGCTCGAGGACCAAGGCCGCCCTCGCGGCGGCGAAGGCCCGCGGGACGAAGCTCGGTAACCCCCGGCTGCGCGCCGGCGATCGGACCGCCGCGATCGCGGCAGCCAACGCCAAAAGCGGGCAGGCCTACCGCCGGGCTAAAGAGTTGATGCCGTTCATCGAGGCCGCGCAACGCGCCGGCTGCGGCACTTACGAATCGGTCGCCGAGGCGATGGAGGCGCGGGGGATCAAGACCCCTGGCGGCTCCGAGCGCTGGGAAGCGACAACCGTCCGAAGGATCATCGAGCGATGCCAGCGATCAGCGGCAGCAGCGCCATCGAGCACGTCGAGCACGACGGCAACGGCCTTGTCGTGACCTTCACCGGCGGCCGCAGCTACCGCTACCCGAGCGCCGGGCCTGAGCACGTCGACGCATTTCACGATGCCGAGAGCGCCGGCCGCTACTTCAACGAAATCATCCGGCCCAACCACGATCACGAGGCGACATATGGCTAAGAAGGCGAAGGGCCGCGGCAAGGGTCGGGGCTGCTAGGTGCTGGCGTATTTCATCGGCGGCTCCTGGGATCTGACCAAGCGCCACATGCGGGATTGTCCGGCGGTTTGGGAGGTCATCACGATGCCGCGCTTGTCGCGGCTGGCTCCTCCCTCGCGAAAGGACATGGACATCCAGGAAACAGTTAAGGCTGAGCGGGAGTTTTACGTCCGCGCCCGCCACGACCACGACAAGGACGTCGCGATCTACATTTTCGAGGAGTGGTGAGATGGCCGGCACCAAGAAAACCGGCTCGTTCGGCGGCAAGAGCAACGCGCTCGGCCACGGCGGACGCGCGGCGCAGTTGAAGGCGCAGGGTGTGCCGGGCGGCGTCATCGGCGAGATCGCCCGGAAGAAGGGCGCGGCGCCTGGACAGAAGAATTACCACGGCGGCGAAGGCCGCAGCGGCGCCCGCGACGGCATGGGCTCGGGCAAGGGCGGCCTCGCCGTCCACAGCTCGGCGAAAGGCGCCGGGATGCACGGCGACAGCCGCACCATGCGGCACGAGCGCTACTGACCGCGTCTACTTAGTAGACCGAAATAGAGAAATAGACCGTGAGCACCTGGGGCTTCTACCAGACCGGGGCGCTCGGCCACGGCCACGTCCGGGCACGCGCCGACGGCACCAAGATGAACTGCGGCGGCGCGGGCATCTGCCCGCAATGCAGCGCCGAGGCCGGCGCGATCTACCCAGCAGAACATCGTCGTTGCCGACGCCCGGCAGCGCATCATCGACCGGATGCTCGACGAGGAGATCGGGGTTTGAGCCTGCCGCTACATCCGCGCGGTGCGTGGTTCGTCGCGAGCCGTCGCCGGCCGACGCCAGAGCCGATCTCGTGGTTAGATTATCTCGACGCGATCAATCGGCTGCCGCAGACCTCGATCGAGGAGGCGCGCGAAGCCGAGCACGTTCCGGGCGTTGCTGCAATCTTGGCCTGTCGAGACGAGCAACGGGACGAACTCCGTGGCCGATGGCTTATGCACAAATGACCCCGACCGCCCGCGACATCGCCGATCTGAACGGCCTCCTCGCGCTGGAATCGCATGAGCGCGCCGAGCGGGCGGGCCTCGCCGGCGACATGGCCGAGCGGCAGGCGATCTGCGACGACATCCTGCGCGAGGCGGACTGCCCCGACCTGCGCCCGACTTGCAAGGCGATCACCCGGATGATCGCGCGCCGGCATTACACGCCGCCGGGCCGGGTGCTGCCGTAGTCGTATGGCCCAAGGACATAAAACCGGCGGCCGCGCCAAGGGCACGCCGAACAAGCGCACGCTGGCCCGCGAGGAGGCCGCGGAGGCAGCACGCGAGCAGATCGCTCAGATGATGGGCGAGGACGCCTTCGAGGGCGACGCGCACGCGCTCCTGACCTACGTCTACAAGAACCCGCTGTTCGAGTGGCCGACCCGCATCGAGGCGGCCGGCAAGGCGCTGCCCTACGAGAAGCCGCGGCTGGGCCAGGTCGAGCACGGCACCAAGGGCGGCCGCCCGCTGCTGGTGCAATTATGGAATTTCTGATGATCGTCCAACCTGACGCCACTGAGTGCATTCAACTGCCTCAGTTCTGGCGACCCCGCTCCTATCAGCTGCCGCTGTGGCGGTATTTGCAGAAAGGAGGAAAGCGCGCTATTGCCGTATGGCATCGGCGCGCAGGTTAGCAAAGACGACGTCTGCCTGCACTGGACCGCGCGCTCGATGATGCAGCGGGTCGGCGGCTACTGGCACATGCTGCCGCAGGCCGAGCAGGCCCGCAAAGCCATCTGGGACGCGATCAACCCGCACACCGGCAAGCGCCGCATCGACGAAGCCTTCCCCGAGGAAATCCGGGTCAGGACGCGCGACAAGGAAATGGCGATCGAGCTGGCGAATGGCTCGACCTGGCAGGTGATCGGCAGCGACAACTACAACAGCCTCGTGGGCTCGCCCCCGGTCGGCGTCGTCTATTCCGAATGGGCGCTCGCCGACCCCAACGCCTGGGCCTACATCCGGCCGATCCTGCAAGAGAACGACGGCTGGGCGCTCTTCATCTCGACGCCGCGCGGCCGCAACCACATGGCCACCTTCTACGAGGAGGCCAAGCGCGACGAGCGCTGGTTCGCGCAGCTCTTGCCGGCGACCGACACCGGCGTTTTCAGCGCCGAGCAGCTAGAGACCGAAGAGCGCGAATACATCCGCGAGTTCGGCCCCGAGGACGGGCTCAACCGCTTCCGGCAGGAATACCTCTGCTCCTTCGCCGCCGGCGTCGTCGGCTCCTATTACGGGCAGGGGATGGAAATGGCCGAGGCTGAAGTCCGCATCAAAGAGGTGCCGTGGATCCCAGAATTGCCGGTGCACACCGGCTGGGATCTGGGGCGGCGCGACTCGACGACGATCTGGTTCTTCCAGCTGCTCGGCGGCGGGCCGCACGGGCCGGTGCACCTGATCGACTACATCGAGAACACCGGCGTCCATATCAGCTGGTACGCCAAGGAACTCGACAAGCGGCCCTACAAATACGGGACGCTGTGCCTGCCGCATGACGCCGCCTCGGAGCACGTCGCCGCCGACAAGACCGTGGCCGGGCAACTCGCCGAACTCGGCTACCGGCAGCAGATCGTGCTGCCGCGCACCGACAACATCGACCAGGACATCAACATCGTCCGCGGGCTCTTGAGCCGGTGCAGCTTCGACCGCGCCAAATGCGCGCGCGGCATCGCCGGGCTGCAGAACTACCGCAAGGCCTGGGACGACAAGCGGAAGGTCTTCCACGACCGCCCGCTGCACGACTGGGCCAGCCATCCGGCCGACGGCTTCCGCTCGGCCGCGATGGCGATCGCCGACGGGCTGAAGAACCCCGGCGCGCCGAAGAAGCTCTCTTATCCGAAACTGGGGATCGTATGAACCAACAATTGAGCGACAGCTACGGAGTTCTGCGCATGACGCCGACCGATTTCAACGCCCAGAACGCCGCCGAGGCGGCGCGGGCTTGCGACAAGCTCAACGCGCTCCTCGCCGACCTGGAGCAGTGCGGCTGCCTGGTCTCGATCAGCGACGGCGAGCGCGTGGATCGCGTGGCGCTCAGCATCGAATTTCCGGTGCGCCCGCGGTGAGGGTTTACCTCGCGCTGACCGCTCACACCGCCGATCTGGCCGAAGCAGAGGAGCGTCACGCCGAAGAGTGCCGCAAGCACGCCTGGATGCTGAGCGAGGCGCACGAGCAGCTCGCGGCTCGCAACTGCCAGCTATTCCAGGCGCGAGAAGAGCTGCACTACGAGCGCAACCTGGTAGGCGTGCTGACCGAGCGCCTCGACGAGCGCGACGCCGATTACAAGCGCCTCGCCGGGATGCACCGGGCGCAGGCCCAGACCATCGGCAAGCAGCAGCGCGAGATCGCCGACCTGGCCCAACTCGCCGCCAACCGGCTGGACGCTTACGCGGCCCTCAAGCGCCGCTACGAACCCAACGCCACCCGAGGAGAGATTTACCAATGAGCGACTTCGCCGCAATGATGGAGCTGGCCCACAAGTATGGCGCGACACTCGACCAGCTGGTCGAGCTGGCGCAGGAGATCGCGCCGGAAGTCGTGAAGGCCGAGCCGGCCATCGCCAGCATCGTCAAGCTGCTGACCCACCACAAGGCGAGCAAGGCCGCGTGACCTTCGCCGAACGGCAGCTCGACCGCCGCGTCGAAGAGCTGGAGCGCGTCGTCGCCCGGCTCCTGGAAGAGCGCGACGGCGAGCGACCGGCGCCCAAGCCGACCGACAACCCCTATTACACGGAGTGGCTGCTCGCGCAGTCCCGACGCGTATGACCTTCGCAATCGTCACGATCTGGCGGCAGCTGTTCGGCTGGACCGCCATGCCGGCCGCCGCATGAGCACCCAAGAACTCATCCGCCTCCAGGAGGAGCAGGCCCGCACGCGCCGGCTCGTCGACGACCTGGTCGGCGTAGTGGCGCGGCTGCAGGAGCGCGTCGAAGCGCTGGAGCAGGCCGCACCGAAGAAGGGCGCGCCGGCGAAGTGACAGAGAAAGTCACCATCGGCAACGCGACGCTCTACCTCGGCGACGCGCGCGAGGTGCTGCCGAGGCTGCGGCGCGACTTCGCGATCATCAGCGATCCGCCTTATGGCATTGGCTTTGTGAAAGGGGTTTCGGGCGGCGGTATTGTGCCGATACGAAACACTCGGCCGATTATCGGTGACGACCGCCCTTTTGATCCGAGCTGGATGCTGGAATATACCGCCGAGCTGATCTTGTGGGGCGCCGATCACTATAGGGCGCGCCTGCCGGAGGGCGGCCGGTTCCTGGCTTGGAATAAGCTCGGCCGGCACGAACCATTTGGCGACACCTTCGCTGATGTCGAGTTCGCTTGGCATTCCCGAAAGGGAGCCTCGCGGGTCTTCTCGTTCCTCTGGAAGGGGGCGATTCGAGAGGGCCGCAACGAAGACGAGCGAAACCGCAAGCACCCAACCCAGAAACCTACCGCGCTGATGCGCTGGTGCATCGAACAGGCCGGCATGCCCGAGCGAGTGGTCGACCCCTACATGGGCAGCGGCACCACCGGCGTCGCCTGCGCGCAGCTCGGCCGCCGGTTCGTCGGCATCGAGATCGAGCCGCGATACTTCGAGATTGCATGCCGGCGCATCGACGACGCGCAACGCGCACATAAAGATTCCTTTAAGTCCCAGAAAATCGCCGCCTGATGTCAGAGCAAGTCGACCCGACCGCGAGCCAGACGGATCGCGCCACATTGGCGCGCCCGCAGCCCGGCAAGATGGACCTGGGCGAATTGCGCATGATCGTCGCCCGCGAGATCGACCAGGCGCTCGGCACCGAGGGCGGCAAGCTCTCGACCGACCGGCGCATGAACCTCGAATACTACGAGGGCTCGATGTCGGATCTCGACACGCCGCCCGAAGGCCGCAGCTCGGTGACGATGCTGACGGTGCTGGAGGCGGTCGAGTGGGTCTTGCCGGCATTGCTGCGCATTTTCTGCGCCTCGGACAAGCTCGCCGATTTCGAGCCGGCCTCGCAGAACGACGAGCAGGCGGCCAACCAGGCCTCCCAATACCTGACGCACATCTTCTACAAGGACAACAGCGGCTTCATGCTGCTGCACGACTGGATCAAGGACGCGCTGATACAGAAGCTCGGCTGGGTCAAAGTATTCTGGGACACCGAAGAGGTCATCGAGGTCAACGACTACAAGGGCCTGACACAAGACCAGTACCAGGCGATGCTCGCCGCGGGCGATGTCGAGGTGCTGGAAGAACAGAGCTACCCTGCGCCGAAGCCTGACGGCATCGACGAGGACGCGCCCAACCCGCAAGCCGGGATAGAAGGCGCGATGCTCTACGATTGCACCCTGCGCCATGTGCGCACCGAAGGCCGCATCAAATTGGACGGCGTGCCGCCCGAAGAGGTGCTGGTCAGCCGCCGCGCCAAGCGCAACGCTCCCATCCCCTTCATCGCGCACCGCCGCGAGCGCACCTATACCGACCTCCTCGAAGAGGGCTACGACGCCGATTGCCTCGACGCGCTGCCCTCCTACGACGCGCCGCAATACAATTCGGAGCGGGTCGCGCGCTACGAGCAGGAAGACGACTTCCCCTTCACGACCGAGCGGACCGACAAGCCGGCGCGCGAAATCTGGGTCGAGGAATGCTACCTCCGGGTCGATTACGACCAGGACGGCAGGGCCGAACTCAACAAGATCGTCACCGCCGGCAACGGCCAGGTGATCCTGACCAAGAACGGCAAGCCCGACATCGAGCCGATCGACGACATCCCGCTGATCTCGCTCTGCCCGATCCCGATGCCGCACAAGCTCGTGGGCATGGGGCTCGCCGACCTCGTGATGGACCTCCAGCAGATCAAGACGGTGCTGGCCCGGCAGATGCTCGACAACGTCTACCTCGCCAACAACGCCCGCACCGTCGTCGAGGACCAGGCCGCCAACGAGAACACCTATGACGATCTCTTGACCTCGCGCCCCGGCGGCGTCATCCGGGTCAAGAAGGCCGAGGGCATCGTCCCGCACCTGGTGCCGTTCATCGCCGACAAGGCGCAGGCCCTCATCCAGTATTTCGACCAGCTCGGCGAGATCCGCACCGGCGTTGCCCGGCACAACCAGGAAATCGACGCCGACGTCATCAACAAATCGAGCTCGGGCCTCCAGACGCACCTGTTGCAGCAGGCCGCGGCGCAGCGGGTGGAACTCATCGCCCGCATCTTCGCCGAAACCGGCATCAAGGAACTCTGCACCAAGATCCTCGGGCTCGTCATGCGCTACCAGCAGCGCGAGCGCGTGATCCGGGTCACCGGGCAGTGGGTCGAGATGGACCCGCGGCAGTGGCGCAATTCGATGCAGGTCTCGATCAATGTCGGGCTCGGCACCGGCAACCGCGACCAGATCGCGATGCACCTGAAGGAGATCCTGGAGGCGCAACTCCAGATCGTGCAGCAGCAGAAGGGGCTGAACGGCCCGCTGGTCTACGGCAAGAACGTGTTCGACGCGCTCGAACGCGCCAGCGAGAACGCCGGGTTCAAGGAATCGTTCTTCACCGACCCCTCGAAGCCGCCGCCGCCGGGCCAGGGCGCCCCGCAACAGCCGCCGCCCGACCCCGAGATGATAAAGGCGCAGGCGCAGATGGCGCTCGAACAGCAGAAGGTGAAGCTCGCCAGCGCCAACGACCAAGCGCGGTTGCAGGCCGACCTCGCGGCGCAGCGCTCCAAGGCCGAGCTCGATTCGCAACTGGCGCAGCAGCGGGCGCAACTCGATGCCCACCTGTCGCAACAGAAGCTCGAGCATGAGATGCGGCTCGAACAGATGCGCGAAGAGTTCCGGCAGGCGCAGGAGCGCCGCGAGCTTGAAATGAGGGCCGCGGCGGGCGCGTTTGCGCCGGCTCAGCCGGGAGCGGTCGCAGCTTGATCGTCGCCGACGCCGTAGCGCGCCCGCAATGCCGCGAGCACGCTGGCCTCATCATCGGTTGAATCGGTGACAAAAAACCGGTCGATGCTTCTGACTTCAGCGAACTGCGCGCGGTAGCCGATAGAGTGCTCGACGTAGTCGCCCCAGAGCCAGACGGTGCCCATCGCGCCCCAGAAGCGCTCGTTGATGATTTTCGCTAGCGCCCGCCGCGCGTCTTTGAATGCCCAGACGCCATGGTGGCCGCGATCGGAGGGTTTGCCCTCCATCGGCTCGCCGGGCAGCCAGATCGCGTCCGCCGAGTAGCTGACCAGCAGTTTTTCTCGGGTTCGCACGCGCCAGATGCGCCAGCCGACCAACTCGCCGACCGTGATGCCCGCACTTTCCAGCGGTACGGCGGGAGCGCGGGGCTCTGGGAAAGGTAGGTTGATCGGATGCGGCTGCGAGAGCCCGCCCACTTGGAAGCCGAGGACGCCCAAATTGCCTAATCCACCTGCTCGGGCGTTTTGCTGGGCTCGGGCGAAGTCGGCTCGGGCAGCCATTCTCCAAACGGCATGAACTCGGGAGGCGAGGCCATCTCAGGGGTTGCCGGTATCGGTGCGTACTGCATAGGCCGCGGCGATGATGGAATCGTCTCCCGCTGAGGCTCCGGCGCCCGCACCGGATGACGGGTTGGCACCACCGTGCCGCGTCGCAGAGGCTCTCCAAGTTCCATCGCGTCCTCCTAGAGCGCAGCGCCAGCAGAGGCCGAAGGCTAACGCCGCCCCGCAAACTTGACAGGTGTTCATTGCTCTCCGGTATAGCAAAATTGCTGTGGTCCCGCACCCCTGCCGAAATCCCGACCGACCGCCGCCAGCTCGGCATGCAGGGGAAGCGCCTCCTCGAGGACCCCGTGCTCGCCCTCGCCCTCGACCGCATCGACCGCGACCTGATCGAGACGATCCTCGGCAGCGCCGTCAGCGACACCGAAGCGCGCGAGGCGGCCTACCGGCTGCATTGGGCGAAGGAACAGCTGCGCACGCAGCTCGCGCTGATCCTGGGCGACGCCAAGGTGCTCGAAGCCGAGGACCGGCGGGCTCAGGAGCGTGACGAGGCCGAGGCCAAGCGCCGCGAGGGCCGGTGATCGGCTGGTTCATCCTGGGGCAGTACGCCGTCGCGCTCGGGTTCTACATCATCGGCCGCGAAGTCGAGCGCGCCGGCGCATCGGCCGATGAGCAAATCCCCGCGGTCATTCCGTGGCTCGGCATGATCGCGATGACCGTGACCGGCACGCTGACCTGCATCGGCTACTCGCTTTTCCGACTCTTCGGCCGGTAATTCGCCCTTCAGCTTGGCGATCGCCCGCTCGACGGTCCTGACCGCAAGCCGCAATTCCCGCGCGATCTGCGGCGCGGTCCAACGCCGAAACATCCGCAGCCGCCAGATCGTCTGGAGCACCTCCGGCGTCAGCTTGTAGGGCTGCCTCTTCATCGCGCCGCTAATTTAGGCGGTAGCCCGCCACCCTCACGCACTTGCCCTCGCCTGCCGTCCTCGCTCCCGGAATCCTCCGATCATCGCCGTAGGCCAGTTTAGGCGCCGCGGCCGAAGCCGACGCCATACGAGACTGGCCGAGGGCAGGTGACGCCCTTCGGCCTCGAATTTAGAATTTACCACCTGGAGAGCTCATGTCGCTAGACGCAACGCCGGCCGCTGGGGCCGCCGGCGAGGTCGATCGCCGACCCGCACCCGAGATCAATACCGACGAACCCTTTAACACCGACCACGCCGCCGCCAGCGCCCTCGAAGGGCTGCTTTTCCCGGCCGATGACGGCGAAGTCGAAGAGGAATCCGGCGCCAGCGCGCCCGATACCGGAGAGGGGGAGACTCCTCCCACCGGGGAAGACGAAGAGGGCCACAGCGAAGCGGACGGGCAAACCCCGACGCCCATCGAACCGCCCAAATCTCTGTCCGATGACGAAAAGGCAGTTTTCGCCAAGCTCCCACCCGAAGCGCAGCAGATCATCGCCCGCCGGGAGAGCGACCGCGACAAGGCCTTCACTCAAAAGACGCAGGAGATCGCCGAGGAGCGCAAAGGCTGGGAAGCCGAGCGCACGGCGATTGCGACCCAGCGACAGCAGTACCAGCAGTCGCTTCAAACTCTGTTGCACGCCGCCCTCCCCGAAGCCGAGCAGTTCGCTCGGATCGACTGGGACCGGCTGGCAACCGAGAACCCGGCCGCCTGGGCCCAGCTCTCGCAGCAGCGCGACTCGCTGCGGCAGCGCGTGGGCGCGATCCAGGCCGAATTGCAGCAGGCAACCCAGCTGCAGCAGCAGGAACAGGCGCAACAGCGCCAGAAATTCGTCGCTGCCGAGCATCAAAAGCTGGTCCAGGCCGAGCCCGACTTTGGCGACAAGGCGAAAGCCACGAAGCTCGGGTCGGATCTCAGCCAATACCTGCAATCGGAATTCGGGTTCACCCCGCACGAAGTCGGGAGCGTCATCGACTCCCGCATGGTCCGCCTCGCGCTCACCGCTTTGCGCGCGAACCAGCAGACCGCCGCGCGGGTATCGGCAGAGCAGAAGCGACAGAACACCCCGCCGCGCGTGCAGCGCCCCGGCACCCCGCAGGGGCCGGACGCCAGCAACTCGGCGAAGGTCAAGGCTGCTGCACAGCGCTTCGGCCGCACCGGCAGCACGCGCGATGCCGCCATGCTCCTGGAGAATTTTCTCTAAACCCTCGACGCGCGCTAAGAGCGCCCCTCCCAAAGCCGCCCCAGGGGCAGCGGCCTCGCCCGCGCTGTGAAGCGCCGGCCTTCCCTCCGATGGAGCCTCCACCACCATGGCGACCGTAAGCAATACCGAACTGACCTTCTCGATGAAGGGCATTCGGGAAGACCTGTCCGACGTGATCTACAACATCTCGCCGGTCGAAACCCCGTTCATGACCTCGATCGGCCGCGCCAAGGCCGACAACACCTTCCACGAGTGGCAGACCCAGTCGCTCGCCGCTGCCGACACGACCAACGCGCAGCTCGAAGGCGACGACATCACCTCGTTCCAGGCCGCGAACTTCACGACCCGTCTCGGCAACTACACGCAGATCAGCCGCAAGACGGTCATCGTCTCGGGCACCGCCGACGCGGTGAAAAAGGCCGGCCGGAAATCCGAGCTGGCGCTCCAAGTCGCGATCCGCGGCAAGGAGTTGAAGCGCGACATCGAGTCGATCCTCTGCGGCACCAACCAGGCGCGCACCGCCGGCAACAGCACCACGGCGCGCACCCTGGCCTCGACCTTGTCGTGGATCAAGACCAACACCGATCTCGGCGCCAGCGGTGCCGATCCCTCCGCTTCGGACGGCACCGGCACCCGCACGGACGGCACCACGCGCGTCTTCGTGGAGTCGAGCCTCAAGACCGTGCTGAAGAGCATCTGGACCAACTCGGGCGACGAACCCGAGATGCTGATGGTCGGCGGCACCGTGAAGCAGGAGGCCTCGACCTTCGCCGGCAACACGACCCGGATGCAGGACACCACCAACAAGAAGCTGGTGGCCAGCATCGATTACTACACCGGGGATTTCAGCTCGGTGCGGATCGTGCCCAACCGCTTCGTGCGCTCGCGGGACGCCCAGGTCATCAACACTGACCTCTGGGCCGTCGCGTGGCTGCGCCCCATCAAGCTGGAAGACCTCGCCAAGACGGGCGACGCCAGCAAGAAGCAGCTTATTGGTGAATATACGCTTGAAAGCCGAAATGAGGCCGGTTCTGGGATTATTGCGGACCTGCAATAGTCGCTTGATCGGTACACTCTAGCCTAAGAGTGTGATAGCGTCTCCCCCTCTTTGCTGAGGGGGAGATTGCTATGAAAAGGCACGGCTACTGCCGCCCCGGCGGCAAGCACCACTGGCTGTATGGTCGATGGAACGCGATGAAGCAGCGATGCTTCAATCCGAACCAGGCGCACTATGAACGCTACGGTGGCCGCGGCATCAAAGTCTGTGAGGCCTGGCTCGACTTCGCCAACTTCCTTGCGGACATGGGCGAGCCCCCGGACCGAAGCTACACGCTGGAGCGCGACGACAACAACAAGGGCTATGAGCCTGGAAACGTCCGATGGGCAACCCGATCGGAACAGCGCGCCAACTCCCGCACCGGCACAGTGGGATCACGTCACGGAAGGTCAAAGCTGACCGAGCGAGACGTGGAGATCATTCGCTCCAGCCCGCTTAATTGCGCTCAGCTGGGCCGCGCGTTCGGTGTCGTGCCGAGCGTCATCTCCGGGATTCGCCTCCGCCGTTCCTGGCGACACGTACCCTAGTCGCGGCAATCGCGCCGCTTCATCGGGGCCGTCCTTTCGGGGCGGCCCTTTTCTTTTCCCCCTACTCCCGAAGGGCATCCATGTCCGAAGTTTTGACCCAGAACGCCGACGGCACGATGTACGTCGCCAACACCAACGATGGGGTGCCCGACCAGATCCTCGGCGGCCCCGCCAGCCCGACCGTCGCAGCGCCGCGGTTTTACGGCATGCGCACGATGAAGGTGCCGCTGACAGCGGCCGATGCCGCCGCCGGCGTCGTCTCGTGGCAGAACAACCTCGGCTACGACATCCTGGTCAGCGAGCTGATTATTGATGTCACGACAAAGTCGACCGGCGCCTCGACGATCTCCGCCGGCATCGCCGCGACCGCGGTATCCGCGGCCAACCTGATCGACACGCTCGATGTCGGCACCGCGACCGGCACCTTCGACAACGTGACCGACAAGGGCACGAACGGGAAGTCGCGCGGCAAGATCGTGAAGGGCGCGTTTTTCACGATCTCGAAGGCCAGCGGCGCGACCGCTGGGCTCGTAGGCAGCGCCTACCTCAGCTTCATCCCGGTCTAGGCCGCCGGCCGCATGAACAACATCAGCCAGCCGGCCTTCAAGCCGAACCCGGCATCGACGGTCGCCCTCAACGCCGCAACGACCACGGCAAACGTGCAGGTGCAGGCGGGCCAGGCCAGCCGGCATGTGCGGGTGCGCAACGCCGGCGCTGTCGACGCCTTCATCGCTTTCGGCATCGACAACACGGTCGCGGCGACGCTTCCCGTGAATGGCGGCGCGGCCGGCAGCATGCCGATCTCCGCCGGCGCCGTCGAGATCTTCTCCGCCCCCTACGAGTTCGTCGCGGCGATCACCGCCTCGGGCACGGCGCAGCTCTACTTCACGCCGGGCGAGGGGCTGTAGGCAGATGCGTCGCCGCCTTCTCTCGGCCGCCCTCGCGGCAGCGCTGGCCTTTGCGCCGGCGCTCGCCTCGGCGGAGATCAAGTCGCAGGGGGGCCCGACACAGGTCGCGTCCACCTTCAACCTCGCCACGACCGGCGCCGCGACCCGCCTCAACCTTTTGAACATCACGCTGTCGCCCAGCAGCGACACGGCGAACATTTTCGAACCCTTCAACGTATTCGTCGATCTGACCGGGCCGGGCCATGCCAATGGCGAGATAAACCACTTCCACGGCAATCTTACTGTCGAGAGTGGCGCCCTAGCCGCGCAGGCCGAATCCTTCGAGGCCAAGCTGCAGAACTCGGGCACAGTGACCGAGTGGGACGGCGCGCTTCTCATCCCGCAGAACAATTCCGGTGGGACCGCGACCCGGCTCTACGGCGCAAAGTGCCAGCTTACGCAGGCCAACGCGAGCGGTGGCGCGGTAAATACCTACGCTTGCATAAACAACGAGGCGATGACCGGCGGCGGCACTCAGCCAACCGCCAATCTGTTTCTGCGCAATGCGGACGCGAACGCTTACATCGGCACGAACGGCCACATCAACATCGGGACGCTTACCGATCAGGGCTTTCCGCTATTCGTGCAGGGCAGCGGCGCGACCAGCGGCACGTTTTCCTTTGTCGTTAAAAACAGCTCGTCGGCTAACGAGTTCTTCTGCCAGGACGACACAAGCTGCACGGCCGCTGGGTCGCTCAACGTCAAGGGCACGCTTCAGGTAAACGGCAAGGCCGCCGTATCGCCGGCCGCGCCCACGATCTCCTCCGGGTTCGGCACCAGCCCGAGCATCACCGCAAGTAACGGCACGATCACTTTCGAGGTGAACGTCGGCACCGGCGGCACGGCAACCAGCGGCGTAATCGGCCTGCCGGCGGCCACGACCGGATGGAACTGCGCGGCGACGGACATCACCACCAATTCGGCGACCGTGTTCCTGACCAAACAAACCGCGTCAACAACGACCACGGCCACATTCGGAAATTTCAACACCTCCGGCGCAGCGGCGGCCTGGGCGGCCAGCGACAAGCTGCGGATTTCTTGCTTCGCTTATTGAGGAGAACTGCATGACCTGGATTTTCGCCTTCCTGATCGCGGCGCTGATGGCGCTCCCCGCGCTCGCGGCCGGCCCTGATCTGGCACACAATGCCGTAGCCGAGTGGAACGCCGGCGACGTGGCGCATCGGCACACCGAGGCCGCGCTCGCGGCACTGGCCCGGGACTATGAGCGCCAGAAAGACGATTTGAAAACCGCCCGCGATCTCGCGGCATATTGGGAAGAGTACGCCCGCGGCATCGCCCCGTGGCTGCGCCCGACCGAATGAACCCCGTCCTCCTGGACCGCGACCCGGATTCGGGCGCGACCGAGACCTTCACCTTCGACGAAGGCACCGAGACCGCGGTCATCCGCCACTCCTGCGACGTGCAGCCGATCCTCGACGCCAACCGGGAGGCGGCCAATCACGGCAGCATCGACCGCTCGGGCGAGGACGATCTCGATTTGCGCCTCGTCGCGCGCGTCCCGAACGCGATTATCCTGAAGTGGTTCGCCGACCACGGCATCCGCGGCTGGCTGCGCGAGGACTGGCCCGGAGTGAAGCGGATGTTGAACTCGAACGAGTACCGCTGGCTTCGGGTCAACTCGATGGTGATCTAGTGAGCATCATCGAAATCCTCCCCTCCGCCACTTGGTTCGCGCGCGGCTTCGCCTGCGGCTGCTTCTTCCTCGGCGTGGGGCTCGCCTTCCTCGCGCAGCTCGAACGGTAGCACGCGCGCATGGCATCCTTCAGCACCTACGCCGACCTCCAAACCACGATCCTCGCCTGGATGGCCCGCCCCGGCGATACGCAAGTCCAGCCGGCCGACCTGATCGCGCTGTTCGAGGAGGAGGCGCGCGACCGCCTGCGCACAAGGCTCGGCGAGACCAGCACCACGCTGACCACGACGGCCGACCTCGCCACGATAGCGCTGCCGGCGCTCTATGAGGGTCATCGCGAGATGGTCCTGCAAACCTCGCCCACGGTCTTCATCAAATACATCACCCCGGAAGTGATGGACGGTACCTGGGTCGACGGCGCGACGGGCGCCCCCGAGTTCTTCACGGTCAAGGGTACGAGCTTCACCTTCGCGCCGACCCCGGATGCGGTCTATTCGATCGCCCTCGACTACAACGCCGGGATCTCTTCGCTCAGCAACGCGAACCCGACCAACTGGCTCCTCTTGAACTACCCCTCGCTGTATCTCGCCGGGTCGATGCTGTGGGGCGAGGCCTTCATCGGCAATGACGAGCGCGTGCCCGGCTGGGTGCAGCTGCGCGAGTCGATCTTCAACCGCATCATGATGGCGGACCTGAAGCAGCGCTGGACCGGCGGCACCCTGACCGTACGCACCGATACCGGCAACCCCTGAGATGGCCTCGCCTCCCGAGTTCATGCCGTTTGGAGAATGGCTGCCCGACCAGCCCAATTTTAATAATCCGGGCGCGAAGACGATCAAGAACGTGATCCCCGTCACGGCGCAGTCCTATGGGCCGATGCCGACCCCGCAAATCTATTCGGGGCCGCTCACCGCCCGATGCCAAGGGGCCTACGGCTTTCTCGACGACGGCGAGGCGGTGCACGTCTTCGCGGGCGACGCAAAGCGGCTCTATCAGATGAGCGCGGGCTCGGCGCCCAATTTCAGCGACATTTCGCGGAAAGCGAGCTTCACCGGGTCGATCGCGACGACCACCCTCACTGTCTCGGCGATCTCCGCCGGAACGATCAACGTCGGCGACACCCTCTCCGGCTCGGGCGTCACCGCCGCGACCACGATCACCGCGCTCGGCACCGGCACGGGCGGCACCGGCACCTACACGGTCAACAATTCGCAGACGGTCGCCAGCGAAGCGATGACCAGCCAGGGCGGCGGCCCCTACGCCACGCCCTCGCCCCTCAATCCGGTGATCCCCACCGTCGGCTATTGGCATTTCACCAGCTTCGGCACGCGGATCATCGCCACCAACTACAGCGACCCGCAGCAGACCTTCCTCGTCGGCAGCGACAGCGTCTTCTCCGATCTAGCGAGCGCGGCGCCCAAAGCGCGCTTCGTCATCACGGTCAAGGATTTCGTGATGGCGCTCAACACCAGCGACGGCACCTTCGGCGCGCAGCCGCGGCGAGCCTGGTGGTGCGCGATCGGCAACCCGCTCTCCTGGCCGACCCCGGGCACGAACGCCGCGATCCAGGTGCAGTCCGACTACCAGGATTTGGAGCAGTCCGACCTCGGGCAGATCACCGGCGGGATTGGCGGCCATCTCTCGGCGGCCGACGCCGCGATCTGGTGCGAGCGCGGCATCTACCGCGTGCAGTATGTCGGCAGCTCCGGCGGCATCTTCTCTTTCCAGGTCGCCGAGGGCGCGGCCGGGACGCAGGCGCCCTTGTCGATCGTGCTGCGCCGCATGCAGGGCGCCTATGGCAGCCAGGCGGTCGGCTATTACCTGGGCGACGACGATTTCTATGCCTTCAACGGCATGGCGAGCTTCCCGATCGGGACGCAGAAGATCGCGCGGACGGTCATCGCCGACCTCAATTCGAGCTACGTCTCGACCGTGCAAGGCGGCACCATCCCCAACCTGCCGATCGTCTATTGGCTCTATGCCAGCGCCTCGGGCGCGGGCACCGGGCTCTACGACCGGCTCGTGCTTTACAACCCCATCGTCCAGCGCTGGTCCTTGTGCGATTTGACCGCAACGCCGGCGGAGTGGGGCACCGTCGCGCTGGCGCCGGGGATGACGCTCGACGCCCTCAATGCGTTCGGCGCGATCGACACGCTGCCGGCCGCGCTCGACAGCGGCTTCTATGCCGGCGGCCTGCCGGTCCTCGCCGCCTTCGACCAGAACCATAAGCTCAATTTCCTGAACGGCCCGCCGATGGCGCCGGTGGTCGAGACCAGCGAAATGCAGCCCCTTCCGGGCCGGCGCACGAAGATCCTCTCGGCGCGGCCGATCGTCGATGGCGGCTCGCCCTCGGTCAGTTTCGGCCATCGCGACCGGATCTTCGACAGCGTGACCTACGATGCCGCGGTGCCGGTCAACATCCTCGGCGAGTGCCCGATGCACGCGACCGGCGCCTATGTGCGGTTTCAGCTGACATTGCCGGCGGGATCCAACTTCACGCACCTGCAAGGCGTGCAGGCGACGATGAAGCCGGAAGGCCGGTTTGTGCGATGAGCGCCAACATCCCGGCGATCGGCATCGGCCCCGTACCCGAGACGGTGCTGCAATCGGAATGGGCGAGTTGGCTCACTCGCATCGCCCGCGTCTTGAACCTGGTGCTGGCCGGGAAGCTGAACGCCACCGGCTCCGTCACCCTCACCGCGAGCGCCACGTCAACAACCCTGACCGACAGCCGCATCGGCCCCAACAGCGCCGTCATCCTGGTGCCGCAGACCGCGGCCGCCGCGATCGCGGTCCTGACCTCGCCCGGCATCTACGTCGTGCCGACGAGGGGCAGCGCCACGATCAACCATCCCTCGAACGCCTCGACGACGCAGACATTCGGGTTTGCGGTCATTGGCTGAGTTGCGGATCCGCCGGCCCACGCGAGACGAATTGTCGGCGCGGTGGGGCGAGATCGCGCCCGTCCTGAAGCGCGCCACCGACCGCACCGAAGGCTGCTACGAGCCGATCGACGTGCTTCAGCAGTCTTTGAACGGCCAGGTCGCGATCTTCACGATCGAGGACGGCGCGCAGCTCGTCGCCGTCGCCACCGGCCGGGTCAACGTCTTTCCGCGCCGCCGCTTCTGGACCATCGACTTCGTCGCCGGACGCCGGCTCGCCGAATGGTGGCCGCTCTTCGTCGACGCGATGGACGCGCTGGCCCGGCAAGCCGGCTGCGCCAAGATCACCGCCTATGGCCGCCCCGGCTGGTCGCGCTTCTGGAAGGCGCGCGGCGTCGCCCAGAGCATCGCCAGCGAGATCATGGTGCGGGCTCTGTAGTCACGCGGCGACGCCGAGCGAGCAGAACCGCAATCAGCGCAGACGCAAGCGCCGGCCGAAGCCGTAACTGACGACCCATCCCATTCACATAGGCCGCCTCCGGGCGGCCTTTTCTTTTAGGAGCACCCCCAACCATGCCGGGAGGCGGGAAAGGTCCGAGTTCGTCCGGCAATATCACGCAGACGACCCAAAACCCCACACAGCAAGCGCAGCTCCCGTTCCTGACGGGGGAGGCAGCCGGCACTGCCGGCTTCGGCGACAATCCGCGCCCCGCCGGATTCAATGCGGCGCTCGACCTCAACCAGCACGACCCCCTCCAGTACTACCCCGGCCAAACCCTCGCCGACTTCAACCCGGCGATCGGCGGCGGCTTCCAGGGCCAGATCAACCAGTACGGCACCGGCCTCGGCATCGCCGGCCAGGCCAATTCGCTCTTCGGCAGCGCTACCGGCGGCGGCATGTCGGGCATCAACAGCCCGGCCTTCAACCCGCTGACCGCGATCGGCGGCCAAACCGGCGGCAGCACCGCGACGCTCAATGCTCTTGGGCAGCGGGAGATCGACGCCGGCAGCGAATACTCCAATGAGTTCGGCTCGCTGCTCAACCAGGGCACCGGCGTCGGCAACCAAGTCGATGCGCTCGGAAACCTGAGCGGCGAAGCGACGGCCGCCGGCCGGCAATACAGCAACGGGCTCAGCACGCTCGCTTACAACGGGTCGGGCGCTACCCCCTACGCGGGCACCGCGGCAGGCTATGGCGCGCAAGCAGCGGCCAACCCTTATGCCGGGGAGCTCGCGGGGATGGCCGGGGGGCCCATCAACGGGCTCGGGGCCGGCTATGGCCTTCTCGGCCATGCCGGCGCCACGGCGGCCCAGCCGAACCTCGCGACCCGCACTCTCGGCGCCGAGGCCAGCGGCGCCTTCCTCGGCAAAAACCCTTACATCGACGCCGAGTTCGGCGCCGCGGCCCGGCCGGTCGTCAACGCCTACCAGACCGCGACCGCGCCACAGGCCGACAGCACGGCGGAAGCCTCCGGCCGCTACGGCTCCGGCTTCGTCCAGAACAACCGCGACATCAACCAGCAGGATCTCGGCAAGACCCTCGGCGACATGGGGGCGAACCTCTACGGCCAGGATTACGCCAACGAGCGGGGGCTGATGACGAGCGCCCAGGGGACGCTGGGCTCCCTCATCAACCAGGGCAACCAGCTCGAGCAATCGGCCGGCTCCGCCCTCGGAAGCCTCGGGCTCGGCGAGTTCGGCGCCCGCACCGGCGCGCTCAACCAAGCCGGCAACCAGTACCTGACCGGGCTTGGCGAAGGCATCACCGGCGCCGGGGCCGCCGCCAACATCCTGCAGAACGAGCGGGGGCAAACCGGGCAGCTCCTGAATCAAGCCGGCAGCCAGTACCAGGCCGGCATCGCCAACGCCGGCAATCTGGAGAACTCAGCCGGCAACCTGCGGCTCGGCGACTTCAGCTCGCGGCTACAGGCGGTGCAGGACCGCGAGAACGCCTACAACAACGGCCTCTCGCTCGCCCGCCAGGCTTACGGCCAGGCGGGCGGCCTGGCGAACAGCGCGCTGTCGACGCTGCAGAGCGGCTACGACACGGGCAACCGCAATTCGCTGATCGGCCTCGGCATGGAGCCGCAGGTCATGTCTCAGAACTATGCCCCGGCGCAGCAGATGACCGCGGGCGGCCAGGGCCTCACCGGGCTCGCGCAGCAGCAGATCAACGACCAGCAGAACCGCTTCTACGGCAACATCCAGGCTCCGTGGCAAACCGCTTCCCAATACATGAACCTGATCGGCAACCCGCAGACCGGCAGCTCGTCGACAACGACGCCGGTCCTCGGGCCGAACGCGGCATCCTCCGCGCTCGGCACGCTCGGCAGCCTCGGCAGCCTCGGCAACAACCTCGGGCTCTTCGGCGGCGGCGGCGGTGCCGGCCTGATCGGAGGCGGCGGCTTGGGCTTCGACGCGAGCCTGCCGAGTTTCGCCTCTTTCGGTACGCCAACAGCAGCAGAACTCGCTTCCGCTACCTTGGCGCCCGAGTTTGGCGCGGGGGCTGCAGCCTCGGCCGGCGGCAGCATCCTCGCCGACTTCCTGCCCTTCCTCGGCTTCTAATGCACACCGCCTTCGTGATCCTCTTGCTGTTCGCGGTCGGCAGCCCCGAGCGCGCGCGCGACGCGAACCAGACGATCCGCTGCGCCAGCATGCACTGCGTCGAGAAGGTGCTGGCCGCCGCGGCGCACTCGACCCGCCTCGCGCGGCTGCGGGTCTATCGGGGCGACCCGGGCGACCTCGGCAACGGCAAGACCGTGCAGCTTCCCTTTATTGACGATTGGCTTTCCTGATGGCCGGCATCCTCGACGGGCTCGACAGCAACATCTACGGGGGCGCCCCGGCCGCGACCGCGCAGCCAGGCGCACAGCAGCAACCCGACATCTTCAAGCGATTGCAGCAGCTCTTCGGCGGCGGCGGCGGCTACAGCGTCGGCGGCAACCCCTTGGGGCTCGGCCAGAACGGTTTCTCGGTGCCGCAGATCCATCCCGCGCCGCAGCCTCCCGCCATGGGCGGCCAGCCGGTAGAGGCGCCGAATTTCGCGCCGCCGATCCAGCCGCGCGTCCCGCCCTTCGCGCTCCTCGCGCAGCTGCGCCAGAAGCTCGGCCTCCCGGCGATGCCGCAGCAGCCGCAGCAGGCGCAAGCCAGCCCGCTGGCGGCGATGACCGATCCCTCCCTCCTCTCACTGTACGGTTGATGGGCCTCCTCGATTTTCTCAGCGGCGGCGGCGGCAACAGCGGCGCCGCGCCCGATCTCTATGCCGGCGCGCTCCTGCCCGAGCAGATGGCGGCGATCCGCCAGCGCTCGCTCGGCGGCGCCATGGCCGGCCTCCTCAAATCGGGGGCGCTCGACTACACGGTGCCCTTCATCAGCGGGAAGGTGCCGGGCGGGTTTGCCGCCGGGCTGGCCGGCGCCGCGGCCGGCGCGCAGGACGCGCAGGACCAGTCCGCCAATGTCGGGCTGAAGGCGCAGGAGTTCCTGCTCAACAAGCAGATGCTGAAGCAGAAGCTCGGGCTCCTGCAGCAGCTGATGGGCGCCAGCGGCGGCGACGATGGCATGAGCGCAGCCTTCGGGGCCAGCGGCGGCGCCCCTCCGCCGGAAGCGGGCGGCCAGGGCGGCGGACAAACCGCCGGCGCCCCGAGCGGCGCGCCCGATCTGTCGCAGCCGGGCCAAGGCGACGACCCGCGCGGGTTGGTGCCGTACATCCGCCTCACCGCGACGAAGTACGGGATCGACCCCAATGTCGCGACGGCGGTCGCCGGCAGCGAGGGCCTCGGCACCTTCTTGGGCGATCACGGAAAGTCGGGGGGCGCCTTCCAACTCTACACCGGCGGCGGCCTCGGCAATGAGTTTCAGAAGGAAACCGGCCTCAATCCGCTCGATCCGAAGAATGAGCGCGCGACCATCGATTTCGCGCTGCGAAAGGCCGCAGAAGGCGGCTGGGGGCCATGGAACGGCGCGAAGCGGCTCGGCATCACCGGGTTTGCCGGCATCGGCAAGTTTGCGCCGCCGCAAGGTCAGGGGCCGGCGCTGGCCGGGGGCGCCAGCGCGCCCAGCTTCGACACCGGGCCGGTAAACGGCCTCCAGGCACCGCAGCCGCCGATCCGTCTGGCGCAGAACGGCGCACCGACCTCGATCCCGATGCTGCCAGCCGGCGACTCGAGCGGCTCCGCCATGCCGCCTGATCCGGCGTCGGTTCTGGCTCGCGGAAGCGGCCTCAACCTTCCCCCTGGCCGGCAATATCTGCCGACCACGGCGAGCGGCGATGTTGCTCCCTCCGCAGTCGATCCGGCGCAGTACCAGGCGCGGCTCACGCTGTCTCAGGCCTACGGCCGCGCCCTCGATAGCGGCTTCAAGGGCACCATCCAAGATTTCGTCGCGCAGAACGGCCAGTCCTCCGGCGGCCAACCCTCGCCCGGCGCAACCCCGATGCCGCAGATCGCGAACGGCACAAACGCGCCGCCTCCGCCTCCCGCAGCGATGCCGCCGGGGCTGATCCCCGGAGCCGGCGCCGCACCCCCGCCGAGCGGCATTCCGCCCGTCACTCAACCCCAACCTGCTGCCCAGCAGCAGGGAGCTGCGCCGGCGCAGATGCCCGCGGTCCCCAGCGCGGCGCTCACGCCGGCGCAGCTTGCTTATGCGCAGCGCCAGCAGAACCTCTCGAAAGCCTACGCGCTGCTCGGCATCAAGACCCCCGGCTTCCTCGACGAAGCTGCGGGGCTGCCCTTCGTCGGGCCGAAGGCGGCCGCGACGGCCGGGGCGCAATACCCTTACGAGATTGGCAAGCAGACGAACCAGGCCGATCTGCAGCTGCGCAATAAGCGGCTGGAGCCGCAGATTATGCGGCAGGGCGGCTCGCTCTGGGCGATGAACCCAGCAACCGGGAAATACGAGCTGCAGGCGCAAAGCCCGCGGCTGCCGGAAGGAACGTCGCTGGTCAACACGCCGCAAGGGCCAGTGGCCCAGGAAGTGCCTGGAGCCATCCCGGCCATTCAATCGGCAAGCCGCGCACAGAAATCTGGCGGCTACGAGGCTGAGTATGGCGGCATGCCCGGCTTCAACCAGGGCGCCCCCAACCCCGCCGAAGCGCCGACGAGCAAAGTCCAGGCGATACCGACGCCTCAGGGCACGATGCTGCCGCCGATAAGCCAGCAGTTCATGCCGCAGAGCCCGGCCGAGATCCAGGAGGCTCTGCCTAAGTGGCACGCGCAGACCGAAAAGTGGACGGAAGCCATCGCCCCGGCGCGGCAAGCCGAGATGCGGCTCAGCACGATCGCCAACGCTTTCAAGATGACCGAGTCCGGCGCCTTTGAAACCCACAAGGCCGAGCTGGCGGCGACGCTCAAGGCTCTGGGTATGGACCCGGGGCTGGTGATGTCCACCAACCCGGCGGCGGTGCAGGAAGCTCTGCACGACAACATGCTGACTACGCTGCCACTGTTGAAGGCAGCCACTCCTCGCCCATCGCAGATCGAGTTCCTTTCGGTCAGCGAAAACCGCGAGCATCCGAACATCCAGCCCGCGGCCAACCTGAAGATGCTGTCAGAGGACCTGGCGCTCGTCCGGCAGGCGCAGCAACTCCCAGCGGATTGGAACGTCGCGCAGCAGCAGGGCTGGCGTAACCCGCAATCCTTTGAGACGGCCTGGAGCGCGCTCAACCCGCTCGACAAGGCCCGCGATCAAGCCGAGAGGGACATCGGCCCGCTCAGGGGAATGCTCGGCGGCCCTGGCTCGCCGCCGCCGCCCAGTGGCGCTGTCAAGGCCCTCCAGATGAACCCGATGCTCCGCGATCAATTCGAGGCCAAATACGGCCCAGGCACCGCGGCCAAGGTGCTAGGAAAGTAAATGGCGAACTACTTCGACCAATATGACGCGCCACCCGCTCCCCAGCCATCGGCGCCATCGAATTATTTCGACCAATTCGATCAGCCCGCCTACCATGGCAGCATCTTGCCATTCTCCACTGACGCTCAGGGCAAGGCCTCCTTCGATCCGACCGCTGGCGTTCTGGGCAGCATCATCAATGCGGTGAAACTTCCGAGCGATGTGGTTAGTGGGCAGCAGCCGGTCGTCGGCGCGAACGGCCGGACAGATCCAACGCTGAATTCCCGCGCCTATAACTTCGCGAGCATCGCTTCGCCGGTCGAGTTCGGGTCGCGAGTGCCTGGAGCTGCGGACTTGAAGAACGCCGGCGTAGCTGGCTACGATGCCTTTAGAAACTCGGGCATCGAGATCAGCCCTTCCTCTGTCGGCAGCGCGATCAACGGCGTCAAGCAAGGCCTGGAAAACGATGGCATCATTGCCGAGCTTGCGCCCAAGACCTTTGCCGGCATCAACAAGGGCATCAACGACGCCGCTGCAGCCGATGTCATCACGCCTGCCAATATGCAAGCCCTCCGGCGAACCTTTGGCAGCGTCTCGGGCGACAAGACCGACATGCTGGCGGCTACTCGCGCCAAGCAGGGCATTGACCAGTTTCTGTCTGGGCTTTCTTCAAGCGATCTTCTGTCCGGCTCGGCTGAAGATGCCGCCGCGGCTGCTCGGACCTTTGCCGACGCGAACGGCAATTACGCCGCCGCCCAGCGCTCTAATGCTCTCACCGGCTCGCTCGACAGGGCAAACACCGGGATCCTTGATCGCGCCCAAGCGCGCGCTGCCGCCAGCAACTCGGGGCAAAACGTAGGCAACAGCATCCGGCAGCGGGTCGCGAGCTTTCTCGAACAACCGGGAAACGTTGCCGGCCTAAGCGACGCCGAACTCGCCGGATTGAACCGCGTGGACATGGGCGGCCCCGTCCAGAATGCCGCGCGTCGGTTCGGCAACCTCCTAGGTGGAGGCCAGGGCATGCACGGCGGCATGTTCAGCGTTCTGGGGTCGGTGCTGGGCAGCCACTTCGGACCCGAAGGGGCAGGCGTCGGAGCCGCTGTTCCTCTGATCGCAGGCGGCGCCGCGAAGTCACTAGAGGGATCTCTAGCCCAGCGCGCGCTAAACCCGGTTGACGAGATGATGAGAATGCGATCGCCGCTTGCCGCCGCAACGCAGTACGCTCTGCCGCCGCTGACGCACTCCGGCGTCGTTACTCGCGCCCTGCTGCCGGGCCTTCTCGACTATATGCGGAACGGATCTCTGCCCCCCGCGATGCCTCAAGGAGGCGGCCTGCTTCCTGGGGCCTAGTAGGGCGGAGGATTGCGACCGCTGCTTCTGATTCGGCCGGTGCCGAGAAAGTCTAGGGCGCGGCACACCAGCCAAAGGAACACCACCAGGATCGCCGACGTGTTGGCGGCGCGTGGTGGGTCCACGTTGAGCACCACCACGATCGCGCAAAAGCCCGCAAACACCAGCGGCACTCGATCCGCCCAGATCATCTGGTTCACCCTGTAACTCACTAACCGCCCCACTCTACCCCACTGCCCCGCCCCGGCGGGGCTTTTCTTTTCGAGAGAACCGCCCCATGCGCTTTATCGACCGCCTCGCCGCGGTGCTGCTGTCGCTCGCCCTGGCGCTGCCGCCGGCCGTCGCGCCCGCCTTCGCCAACGACCTCGGCAATACGAGCTGGTCGGAACTCGACGGCAGCAATAACGCAGCCTCACCGAACGGCTGGGCCAGCGGAACGATGCTACCGAGCCAGGTCGAGCCGACCGCGCGCGCGATGATGGGCGCTATCAAGCGCTGGTACGATCAGGATAACGCCACGCTGACCAGCGGGGGCACCGCGAACGCGCAGACGCTGACCTATACCGCCGCCCCGGCCGCTCTGGTGACCGGGCAGTGCTTCACCTGGACGGCCGGGGCCAGCAACAGCGGCGACACGACACTCAACGTCAACGGGCTCGGCGCCGTGCATATTCGGCGCAATGGCGCCGGCACAGCATTGGTCGGCGGCGAGATCGTCACGGGCGATATTGAGCGCACCTGCTACGACGGCACCAATTTCCAACTCTCCGCGTCGAGCCGGATAGGCGGCGGCTTCACCGCCGGCTCCGTCATCTTCAGCAATGGCAGCAACTTCGCGCAGGATAACGCGGACCTGTTCTGGAACGCGACCAACCATCGGCTTGGCATCGGCACGGCCGGCCCTTTGTTTCCGTTCTCCCTGACCCAGACGTACACCGGCAGCGCCAGCACTACGCAAGCTGGCCTTGCCGCCAACCGGTTGATGTTTGCTATTGCCGCCGGCGACGATGTCGCTGACGGGTCGATCGACTATCGCGGGTACGACGCCGGCGCTCTCAGCATCGTCGGGGCCGGAGCGAACGGCAGTCGGCATGTTCGCATTTTCGATGAGCTCGGCGTGAACGCGGCGGCCAACAGCGCCTACGCAATCAATGCCGGCGGCGATGTGAACACCACCGGCGTCTTTCGGGTCGGCGGCTCGCAGATTGCCTGCGGCAGCCTGTCGAACGCCGCGGCGTCGTGCGCGACCGACGCGACCAATGCCTCGAACATCTCGTCAGGGACGCTGTCGACCGCGCGGCTTTTGACGACCGGCACCGGCAATGTCGCGCTGGCGAACGCGCCGCACCTGACCAGCGTGACGATCGACAGCGGCGGACTGGGGGTGACCGCCGGCAGCATTACGGCGCCGAACGATCTGATTCTTTCTGGGTTGATCGATCTGCATTCGCCTGGCGCCAATATCCTGTCGGTGCGCGACGCGACGAACAGCGGCGACGCCGACCTGACCGCGAGCCGGCTCAGCGCCGCGACGATCGCCAGCGCCGGCTCGACGGCGCTGTGTGAGTCGAACGGCGCCTATGAAGTGGGCTATCTCGGGATCACCGCCTGCTCGTCGGACGCGCGGCTGAAGCAGGACATCCGTTCGCTGTCCTCTCCGCGCGCGCTGTGGCGGCTGTTGCGGCTGACGCCGCGGTTCTTCGTCTGGCGCTCGGACGACCAAGGCCTCACCCATGCCGGGTTCATCGCGCAGGAGCTCCAGCGCGTCTTCCCCGAGGCGGTATTCCAGAACCCCGATGGGTACTACACCTTCGAGAGCAACGCCGTCCTCGCCCTCCTCGCCCGGGCGGCGCAGATCCTCCTCCTTTGGAACGCGCTGCTGACGGGCGGCCTCGGAGCGCTGCTGCTGTTGCTGTGGCGCAGCAGGCGGTCAATGCGGCGCCTGGACGCGCGCGTCGCTAGGCTTGAGGCGACCGCCAAATGAGCCCCGAATTGCAGATGCTCATCGAGAGCATCGATACCCGGCTCGAAAGCATCGACGCGCGCACCCGCGCGATCGAGACGCATGTCGCCGAGAAGACCGGAGGCGACCTGGTAAAGCATCGGGTCGCCGACGCCGCGCGCTGGATCGTCACGATCGTCATCGCCGCGCTGACCGGCCACGTCGCCGCGAGCCACTAAGCCCCACAACCGGAGAGAATTGCATGACGCGCCGCATCAGCGACGCGGGGCTGGCGCTCGTCAAAAAAGACGAGGGCCTGCGTCTCGCTGCCTATCAGGACGTCGCTTCAGTATGGACGATCGGCTACGGCCACACTCCGGCGCGGCCGGGGCAGAAGATCACCGAGGCCGATGCCGAGGATCTGCTGAGGCACGACATCGCCCGGTTCGAGCGCGCGGTCGATGCGGTGACGCAGGACGTGCCGACGACCGAAGAGCAGTTCTCGGCGATGGTCTCGCTCGCCTTCAACATCGGGGTCGGCGCCTTCAAAGGCAGCTCCGTCCTGAAAAAGCATCGCGCGAAGGATTATCCCGGTGCCGCGGCCGCCTTCCTGCTGTGGGACAAGGGCCATGTTGACGGCCAGCTCGCGGTGATCCCAGGCCTCCTGCGCCGGCGCAACGAAGAGCGCCGCATGTATCTGGGCGATGCCGCGCCGCGCCCGCAGGCAGCTCCGGCACCGGCTACGCCAGCCGCCAGGAATATTTTCACGCATATTTTGCAGTCGGTTTCGGAGTTCTTCGGCCGCCGGCCGGCGCAGGCTGCAGCAAAACCCGCGCCGGCCCCTGCCGTCACCAAGCCGGCGGCGCCGCATGTCCGAGGCACGGCGCGCCCGGCTCAGGAGAGCCCGGCCGACACCGACAATTCGGCCGAGGCCCTCAACGCCGCCGAGCTGCAACGCCTCGGAGGCGTGTCGTGAAGGTGCTCGCGCTGATCGGCCTCCTCGGCCTCGGCGTCGCGCTCGGGGGCTGCGCCGCGGCATTGCCGATCGCCATCGCCACCGAGCCGCTCTGGGCGCCGGCGATCGAGGGGGCGGCCAAGGGCGTCGTCGAGGGCCTCACACCAAAGCCGGCGGCTACGCCATGACCGCGGCACACTCGCAGACGGAAACGCTGAAATTCGACGTTCGCATCCCGGCGCACGCCGACCGGGTGACGACGCCCTTATTTCGGAAGACGCGGGCGGCGCTGATCGAGCGCGAGCATGGCCGATGCTGGATCTGCGGCAGGACCGCGGAGGAAAGTGGGCACCCGCTGGAGGCGCATCACCATCCGGTCGAGCGCTCGCTCGCCGAGTTGGTCGATTGGGAATTGTTCATGCGCCAGGCGGTCGCCGGAGATTACGGGCCGCACCCTCAAGCCTTCGATTGGGCGCATTTCGATGCCGACCGATGGGAGGAGTTTGTCGACAACATGCTCCACAACGGCCTCTTGGCCTGTAAGGACCATCACGTCGGCGCGGACGAGGGGGTGCACACACTTCCGCTACCGATTTGGATCGCCCAGCGATTCGCGCGTGACGGGTATCGCTTCAACTCTCGCGAGGTCATCCACCGCCATGAACCGTGACCATGCGCTTGGAGCCATCGGCGGCGGCAGCGCCTACATCTGGCTCGCGACGGTGATCCAGGGCATGCAGGGCTGCGGTGCCGACATGGCGAACGCCGAGGCCGGGCTCATCGTCCTGGCGCTCGGCGTCGCCTTCAACCTGGTGCAGCGGTATCTGCCGCCCGCGCCGCTCGCCCCGCCGGCCTAGTCCAGCAGCTTCCCCGGCGCCTCGATCCCCTCATCGCCGATGAGGCCGTAACCCTCCTCGAACGCCTTCCGAGGGCTCCAGCTCTCGTAGCCGTCGGCGTACCGGACGAAATAGTCGCCGATCACCGGCATGCCGCGGGCGAACACCTTCCGATCGACATCGACATGGACGCCGCCGGCGAGATACAGGCGCACATGGCTGTCGGGCAGTTTCCCCGGTTCCATGCGCTCGATCGGCGCGGCCTCGACCTCCTTGTGCGAGCGCCAGCGCGGGAGGCGGGGCTTCTCAGCCATCGGCTACTCCGCCGCGGCCCGTTGCTGCTCCTGCTCGGCATTGCCGGCCGTTGCCTGCGTTCGCCCGCGCCGCTGCGCCTGCTTGCGGCCCAGCCCCATCGAGACCTTCTTGTCGGCCGACGGTCCGGGCATCCACAGATCGCCTTGCTTGTGGATGAGCCCCGAGCGCTGGAGGTTCGCCAGCGCCGGCCCGAGGTTGCGGATCGTGGTGCCGCTGGCCTTCAGGCCGAGGCCCAGGTTCGCCGCGGTGATGCCATTTCGGAACTTGCCGATCTCGGCGAGGATCGCGTCGTTCGCCGTGTTGCCGGCATTGCCCGTCGCCGGCGTGGTGCCCGCCTGCGTCATGAAACCGGCGCCCCTGTGCTGAAAGAACCAGTTGTTCGCCTGCGACAGCCAGGGCGGGTCCGCGTCCTCATTGAAGCAGATCGCGGTGATGCCGTGCAGGAGTTTGCCGATCGCGTCGAGCGAGTTCTGATTGATCGTGGTCACGAGAGTCCCTCCGTGCTAAAGCCTTAGCCACCTCAAGGCATCGACCGCTCTACACAGAGCCGTGCGGCGCTCCGGGTCACTCCGGGGCGCCGCTCTTTTTTTGTGCCCACCACCGCTCGCGCGGGCGCAGGCGGATACCGCGGCGCTGGAGGCTGTCGCAGATGTCCTCGCCCAGCATGTGCGCGAGCGCCACGATCGGAATGGGCATGAGCGACCCCACCAAGCCGATCATCATTCCAGCCGGCCACGGCATTTTATTCCAGCCGCCGGCCGCGTCCTGGAGCCACAGCGCGAACTCGTAATCGGCCGCCAGAAAAGCCAAGACCACGGCCGCGCCGACGACGGTCTCGGTGATCTCGCGGCGGGGTTCGCGCAGGATGTTTGAGAGGGCCATTTCCTTCAATCACTTGCCGTCTGTCTAGCGCTCATGTACGCGAGCGGCGCAAGATATTGAAGGGGTTTCTCCTACACTGTCGCAGAAACCCGCGCTGACCGGAGGCACTGCGGAAACAAAATTGTGAGCGAAATCAGTGGTGCTGCCGGTAAGGATTGAACTTACGACCTCTCCCTTGGTAAGACAGTGTCCCTCTCTGATTTTAGTGATGTTTCGTGACGTTTGGTGCGCCGTAGCGAGGGCTGAAGGCCCTTGTGGTGCTGTGTGGTGGTTTCATTTCTCCGACAGTGTTTCAGAAACCAGCCGCGGCGACAGATCGCCGGCGAGCGCATCGACCGCGCCCCGCAGGTAGTCGGGGGAGTGTTTTCCATAAGTGCGCTCGACCATCGCTTCGCTGTCGCCCAGGAGCCTCGCGATCTCGGCGAGCGGCACGCGCGCCATGACCATGTGCGTCGCCGCGGTGTGGCGCAGGACGTGCGGCGAGCAATCCTCGATCCCGGCGCGCGCGCAGGCGGCGGCGAAGCCTTTCTTGATCGACGCGACCGGGCGGCCGTGCTGCTCGATCACATGGTCGGTCAGCGCATGCGGGCGGGCCTCCTGGAGCGCCGCCAGCACCACCGTGTTGAGCGGCACCGTGACCCGGCGCTTGTTGGTCCGGCGACGGCCGGGCCGCCGGTAGTCGATCCGCCGGCGCTCGAAATCGACCCGATCCCAGGTGAGATCCAAGATCGCGCCGGCCCGCGCGGCGGTGTGGTAGGCGAGCAGCACGAAGAGCCGCACATGCGGCTGGGCGCAGCCGGCGAGCAGCCGCTCGAACTCTTCGCGGGTAAGCCAGCGCTCGCGCGGCGGCGGCTTGGGCGGGGATTCGATGTTCGGCACCGTCTCAATCCAGCGCTCATGCTTCGCCCAGGCAAGAGCCGCCCGCAGCGTGCCAATTTCCCGCCGGATCGTACCATCGCTGACGCTTTCCCGCTCGCGGGCTTGCCGATAGACGCGGCGGCCGAGCATGTGCGGCTCCAAATTGCCGACGTGCCGGTTGAGCGCCTTCGCGTCGTACTGGAGCGTCGCATAGGCCGCGACATGCGGCTTTCGCGCAGCTAAATAGCCGTCCAGAATTGCCGAGATAAGCGGCTGCTTCGGAGGCTCGGGCTGCGCCCGGCCGGCTAGGAACTGGTCTCGCCAGATTTCCGCTTTGCCGCGGTCTGTCTGCCGCGTTGAAACGGCCCGAGTGGCACGACTGTCGGGGTCGGTCCAGCTGAGAACCCAGAACCGGCCTCGTTGCCTGAGCCGGTATTCGGGCTCTCTAAGCCTTGGCCGCGACATCGGCGATCGAACTCGGCCAGATCATCGGGCATCACTCGGTAGTCGCCGCCGGGGAGCTTCACTGCGTTGAGCTCCCGCTTCTTGATCCAACCATAGACCATGCGCACGCCGACCCCATAGTGCTTCGCGACCTCCTTCACCGGGAGCGCACAGGGCTTAGGCATCGGAGCCGACCTTGCTGCGGTCCACCTTCAAGAGCGCCCGGCGTGCTCGCAGGAAGTGCTGGTAGCCATCGGCGCTCAGCCGATCGCGGATCTCCCGGTCAGCGATCTTCGCGAGCCCACCGCCCTCGACGAATTGCAGCGGGCTGGCGCATTTGAGGCACAGCATAATATTGCCGGGTTCTGGCGCGCGGTCGCCCGTGAGATTGCTCGCCCCGTCCATCTCATAGCCGCACCACGGGCAGGCCGCTGGCGAGACTTGGTGCTCAGCCACCGCGCGCCTCCCGCTCGGCATCGGCCCTGTGGAATAGATCGCCCTGGCCTGGATGGTGAGGGCAGTAGTCGCGATTAGGCCCCTGCGGCACGGCATGGTCAGCGCAGAGATACCTGTCGCAGGTCTTTCCGTTGGGCAGCGGGAAGTCGCATTGTAGCAGGCCAAGCCGCTCGCATCCTGGGATCTGGCATTTCGGCGG
>Ga0209055_1000193_pt1 | contig 42734 bp, 40 predicted proteins | sample GraSoiAngelo_110_FD_185875 | JGI IMG/M metagenome (GOLD analysis project Ga0209055, IMG submission 185875) | Grasslands soil microbial communities from the Angelo Coastal Reserve, California, USA - 14_0903_12_30cm (SPAdes) (version 2) | ecosystem: Environmental > Terrestrial > Soil > Grasslands ... | reverse complement strand
TAGGGGTGCCTCCCGGTGCCCCTACTTCTCCTGTTTTTTATCCGAAGCGCTCGGACACTCGCTGACCTCGATGCGTGTTGGCGTCCACACCATCCCATCCCAATTCTTGGCAAGCGGCAGCAGCCACCGGAATCGTTCCAGAGTCATCCGATACGACCTCTTGCCGTCTGCGGTGTCATGGACGAAAACAGCCACGGTCTGCTTGACGACCACTGCGCGGAGTGGAAGTGAGTAAATGCTTAGCCTGGTCTCTTTGTACGCGGGATCGAAATCCATGATCTCGAGCGCTGCCGCGGCTTTCGGATCCTTTCGCCAGGGGTCGTGACCCTCGTTGATCGCGCGCTGAAGCTCCTCGACGGCCTGCCGATCCACCTTCTTCGAAATCTTTCTGGTTGGGCACTTAGGAGTGGCTTGGGATGGACACCACGCGACCGAGAGGACGCAGAGGAGTGCGAAGGCGCTGCGGACATTGCACCGGCATCTCATGGGATCTAACCATAGCTCCTTTGTAGTGAAGGTCAGCAAAAGCTTTGCTAGCAACGCACATCGTAGGGTGACATAGCTGCCCAGTGCAAGGGGGCTGTGATATGTTGTGCGGAAGAATGCTAAACACCATGGACACTCTGAGAGTCCGGTCGGCGTCAAATCCGAGCCAGCGCATTATAGCCGCGGGAATCGTGATCGCCTTCTGCTACTGGGCTGCGAGCGTGGTGATGACGCTGCTGCTTTCGGTCCTGCTGGCGTATCTACTTGACCCGCTGGTGGAGTGGCTCGAGGTCGTGCACGTACGACGGGCAATAGGCGCAATGGCGGTGCTTCTGATCGCACTGGCGTTTGTGGCGGGGCTGGGGTACATGGTGTTTGACCGCCTGGACCATTTCGCCACCGACTGGCCGAAGTACAGCGCTGTGCTGAGGCAAGCCTCCTCGGCAGTGGAGCGGCGGCTCGAGAGGCTGGAGTCGCGTGTCTCCGAACTCAGTCCGGAGGAGCAGCAGCGACGCCCGCCCCAGCTAGTGAGGCTGGAGGGGGAGCGGCCGGTGCGCAGCCTGGTGCTACGCGGGCTGGGCTCGCTTTATATCGTTCTGCTGGAGGCGAGCTTTGTGCCCTTCCTGGTCTTCTTCATGCTTGCGGCGAAGCACGACGTCTGGCATGCCACCCTGCAATTGTTCCCCGCCTCCCAGCGCACCCAGGTCAAGGAAACGCTCGATGAAGTCAGCGTGGTGCTCCGCGGCTTTGTAGTGGGCAACGTCCTGGTGACGGCCCTCCTGGCGCTGGCGAGTTGGGTGTTCTTTTGGATGATTGGCTTGGATTATCCCTTCCTTGCAGGCGTGGTGTCGGCTCTGCTGAATCTGGTGCCCTACCTGGGGGCCTTCATGGCCTGGTTGCCGCCGTTTGTCCTCGGCCTGGGCAAATGGAAGACGGCCGGGCCGTACCTCGGCGTGGCCGTCGTATTGAGCCTCATTCATCTGATTTCTATCAACGTGCTGATGCCGGCGCTCGTGGGCCGCCGCGTTCGCCTGAACGCGCTGGCGGTGACCGTAGCGCTGCTGTTCTGGGGCTGGTTGTGGGGCGCCATGGGGCTGATCCTGGCCATCCCAATCACCGCGACCACCAAGGTCATCTGCGACAACGTGCCAAGCTGGCGGCCGGTCGGTCGCTGGCTGGGTGCTTAGTCAGCGGATATGCGGATAGAGCCGAGCGAGCCGTTCGGCGGGAACACCGACTTCGAACAGCGTCACGAGTAGAATATTCCCCAGTTGCTGGCGGATGACGCCCCGGCGCAGGAAACGCCGCGCGGACGTCACTACGGGGACTGGCAGCACTGCGAAGCGTCCGTAGCGGCACAGCCGACGCAGGAAATCTACATCCTCCATGAACGGCAGGCTGCGGAAGCCTCCCATTTGCTCAAACACTTTCTGCCGGACGAAGAATCCCTGGTCGCCAAAATGGAAAAACCGTCCGGGAAACCGCGTGAACCAGCAATAGAAGCGCAGCATCGGGTGCGACTGGTCGAATCGCAACTGAAAACAGCCGCCCACCACGCTTGCGTCTTGCAGCGCCTGCTGGACGTGAGCGACGAACCGCTCCGGCAACCGTGAATCCGCGTGCAAGAAGAGCAGCACATCGGTCGCCAGGCATTGCGCGCCGCGATTGAGCTGCTCGCCACGGTTAGCTCTTGGGCAGATCTCGGTGCGAAAAAACCGCCGGGCGATGCGCGCCGAGCCATCGGTCGAGCCGCCGTCGGCGACGACGACCGGAAGGGTGCCAGCGGCCTGGCAGAGGCGTTCGAGTGCGCTTTGGAGTATCCCCGCTTCGTTGAAGACCGGCACAACGATACCGATGGAAGGCTCGCGAGGTTGGCTGGCGTGTGTGCCGAGACACCACGTCCGCTGGCCGAAGGGCAAATTACCAACCGGAGAGGCGGTGGACGCGCTCATGGCGCGGCAACGGCTGTATGGGCGCGGAGGGAGGTCGTCCAAGTTAGCCCGCCCTCCAGAGCTCCGAGGCATAGAAATCGACGCGCGAGTCGGAGCATTTTCCCTCTCCCACCGGCTCGATCCCGCTCGGAGCCATGCTGACTTGGGACACCTGCACTCAACGCGGCGGCGTACCCAAGCTGCGGACGTAGTGGACCAGATGCCAAATCTGCTCGTCGTTGTGAATCTTGCCGAAGCCCGGCATTCCGCTCAGGCGAATGCCGTTCTTGACGATCCAGAAAAGCTCGGCGTCGGACCATTGTTGTACTTCCGCAGAGTCCAAAGCAAGTGTGCGTGGATACATCCACCGGCCAATATCGGTCGGCGTGCGGCCGTCAACGCCGTGACAGTTCGCGCACTCGCCACCATAGGCCATTTGACCGATCGCCACGCTCCTCGCATCATACGGTGGCGCCTGCGGCAGAGGCCCCCGGGCGCTCCTAGAGATGATCCAGAACTTGGCCTTGGTGACCAAGTAAGTCTCCATTCGCCCCGGCTCGTTGAGCGCGCTCATGCTGAAGTGATACAGGGCAACCGTTGCCCCTGCGGCGAGGAGCAACAGCGCCAAAAAGAGAAGGAGCAAACCTCTACGTAGCATCAATCTCCCCCTGGGTCACACCAGTCCGCAAGTCCCCCAGTGCGGCCGGCTAACTTCCACGAGATGCGTAGAGCAACCGTAGCCGCGCGTGGAGCCGTTCGCTGACGGCCAGCGGCATGGCTGGCGGCATATTCTCGGAGACGATCTCGATCGTTTTGCGGGTTGTGTCGCAGACAACCCAGCAGCGGCGACATCGCGCCAGGTGTTCCTCGAAGGCACACTTCTCCTCAAGCGTCATCCCATCGTCTATATAATTAGAAAGCTCAGACAATACTTGGCGACAATCCAGCATAATTATCTTGCACCCTTCTGTCCAGGGAGCCTCCCCCGCTCACAGCGATCGCCCCGGAAACCGTCATCCCAGCGTGCGTGATTCGCGACTCGAGGCCCGGGCCTAGCTCAAAGCGCGCAGCCAACGCCTCCCGCGCCCTGAGCCGCGCCCGCAGTCATAGGCTGCGTCTGTGCCTATGCCTTTCAGATACTACAGAAGGGCAAAAGGATTCACGCTTCAGGAACATTCGACGCGCCAGATCACCCCACGCCGATGGCCAGAGCGGGAAAAGTCTCCCCAGCTACTTCCGCTGCGGCGGCAGGGTGGCGATCAGCTTCTCAACTTCCTCACGGAAGCGGGCGCCGTCCAGCCGTTTCTTGCCGAAGCGCCGCCAGGCTTCGGTGAACGGCATGAAACTGAGTTGATGCATCCAAAAGACAGGCGGGGGTGGAGCAGCTTCCCAGCGTGTCTTCGGCGCATAGAGCAGGTAAACGTCCCAGGCGGGCGTTTTCAATGGCAGGTCCAGGGTGCGCGCAAAGCGCCGACCGCTTTCACCGCTGGGGTCCCAATACTGGCTGGCGCGCGCCTCGGCCGCCAGAATTGGGGTGGCCTCGGGCACCTTATCGTCTTCGTCAGTTCGTGGAATCGGCAGCCAGACAGCATAGATGCGGAGGCGCGGGCCAGGAATTTTGGCCAGTACCTGATCGCGGATCACGGTCACGCCGTGGCGGCATACCGCTCAAGTGGGCGAGAGCAGCAGGAGCATGCGCGGCTGGTCCGCATCTTGGTTGAAGCGCTGCCGCAGCGTTTCGAGATCCGCGTCCAGGATCTGATAGGCAGGTTTCTGCGCGGTGTCGGCCTGCGGCGCCCCCTCCCATGTCGCCGATGTCGCAACCGGCGTGGCGTGCCGAATCGCCGCCAGAGAGCGGCCCAAGTTCGTCCCAGCGACCAGAAGGGCTAGTGCCGCAATCACCGCGGTAGCGAGCCACAGCAAAGGCTTCACGTTGCGAGGGGATCGGCGCGTCGAGCGAGTTGGCGAGGGTTTGGCTTCCATATTTCTGCTCAACGCGCTGAGCGGATTTGCTCCACAACCGCGGCGGGATCGGCCGATTCTTGGAACAAACGGATAGCGGCCACCCCGGCGGCGCCGGAGTCGAGACACGTCGCGGCGTTCTCCAGCGTGATTCCGCCTATCGCTAGCACAGGAATGCGCACGCTGCGGCAAACTTCGCCGAGCTTCTCCAGCCCCCGCGCCGGGCCATAGGCTGCCTTGGAGGGTGTCGCGAAAACCGGGCCGAAGAAGATGTAGTCTGCGCCTGCGCGCTCAGCTTCAACGGCTGCGGCCAAGGAGTGGCACGAAGCTCCCACGGAAAAGTCTGCACGCGGCTTTTCCTCTTTCCGCCACCGCGTGACCTCGGCCACCGGCAATGACTCTTCGCCCAGATGCACCCCGGCCGCGCCGGCGGCCACGGCGACGTCGAGCCGATCGTTGATCAGAATCCGGGTGGAGGGAATCGGCCGCGGGGCGGAGGCTGTGGCAGGTGAAGAGCCGCACGGCGAGGCCACAGCAATCGAGGCCGCCTGGGTCGCGACTAGCGCCAACGCGCCCCGCGCCAGCTCAACCAAGGGCCGTGCCGGCAGGTTTTTCTCGCGGATCTGGATCCAATCCACGCGGGCAGCGACCGTGCGGCCGATGCGCCCCAGAAGGACTAGCGCCGCAAGCGGATCGGCGCGTGGATCCTCACTTCTGCTCACGGCGGCTCGGCACAGGGCGGCCCAGTCGGTCACGTAACATAGGATCGGTCTAGTTTCGTGTGACAACGGTGGAGGGAGGACGGCGCCGGATCATCCCCGCCGCCAGGACGATATCGAGCACGCCCAGCCCAGAGATGGCGCCGCGCAAAGAGGGATTCAGCACGTACGGGATCAGCACCGGATGGCGATTCAGAAAATAGTTGTGTTCCCAAGCGTGTGACCACGGCAGGAACACCAGCAGCGCTCCCACCTCGAAGCAGATCAGCGTCACTAGCACGTGCAGCAGGCGGTTCATGAATGGTGGTCGCCCGGCAGGGATCTGGGGCGGGACGTCCTCCTTAACGGCGCTTCCCCGATGTGGCAATGCGTTCGGCGACGTCCCGGTAGTCAATGTTCATGGCGTAGACCTGGGAAAAGCTCTTCCGCGCCGCGGCTTCATCGCCAGCCAGTTCCTGGGCGACGCCCAGATCATACCTCAGCGCTAGGACAGACTCCGAGTCGAGGCCCGGCGTCTGCAGCGCTCGCTCGTACCACAGCACGGCGATTTGCGGTTGGCCCTTCTCCATAAACGAGAGCCCCAAAAGTGTACAGCACTGCATCGCATAACGGAATGCCCGGCCTTTATCGTTCCCCTTGGCGACCTTCTGGAACTCGCCGATGGCCTCATCGAGCAGGCCCATCTCCCGGTAGGCGATCCCCAGGTTGTAGTGCGTCTCCGGATCCTCCTCTTCCGAGCTCAGTTCGCCTAGCTCGGCGCGGAACTCATCGAAGACCTCGCGCAATGACGCGTCGCTTTCACGTGGGCTGGCCGGCGCTTCAATCGCAGGGCGCACCGGCGAGGCCGCTGCCTCCCGGGCTCCTGCGGGAACAGGCGGCGGCTGCGGACGGCCCGTGATGGGGACAGTGTCGCCGCGCGGCTCTTCCCTCGCCCCGGGCTTGCCGGCCATCGCGCCCAATTCCGTTGCCAGTTCGCTGAGGAACTGATCTGGGGAGAGCCCACCCAGCGTTGCTGCTGGTTGGTCCGGCAAAACTGCTTCCACAACTTCCTCGCTCTCCAGTTCAACTTCGTACTCCGGCCGCGAATTGGCGACGGCCCGAGTGGGCTGTCCCAATTCCTGCCCGGCCTGCTCGGCATGGAGCGCAGGCACAACTGGAATAAGCTCTGCGAGAGCGGGGGCGGGCTCCGAAATTTCAGCAGACTTCGTTGCCGTGGCCTCCACGTCAGCGGTGGCCGCCTCCAGAGCAGGCGCCTCCGCGTGCGGCGCAACTTCCGGCGCGGCGGCAGCAGGTGCCATTGTTGCCGTTGAAGCGTGCATAGCCTGCTCGATCTGCTGGGACAGCGCCGCCCATTCCTCAGAGAGATCCACCTCATGGACTGCGGCTTCCCCGATGGGCACCGCTTCAACTTCTTCCACCACCGGCTGTGCTGCGACCTGTGGTGCCGGCTCGGCCTCCCCCTTCGGGACAGGAAACTCAGGGGGAGCGTCTGGAAGGCTCGGAAGGGCCACTTCTTCGGGCACCCCGGCAGCCCGTTGGAAACGCCGCCGCAATTCAGCAAAGCGCTCGGCCTTGCCGGGCTCGTCAGTCTCCAGGTAGATCTGCTCGAGAATCGAGGCAAGTTCGGCGGTGCGGCGGTCGTTCCCGGCGCCAAGGTTCAGGTCCAGCAGTTTTTCCAGTGTCGCGGGATGGCGGGGCGCACGCTGGAGCACCGATTCCAGAAGATCCGTGGCCTTTTGTGTCAGCCCATAGCTGGAGAATAGGTCCACATCGGTAAGCGCCTGAGCGACGAACCGCCGCGTCTCCTCGTCGAGCGCTGGCTGTGCTACCGGCGGCAGCGGCTTGGCTTCGACCACGGGTGCTTCGGGCTGGATCGCGACAACACTGGGCGCCGGCGATGACCCCGGGACCGGTTCGAGTCCCAACTGCGCCCGCACCTGATTCAGTCGCGGCCGGACGGCCTCATTCTCAGGGTCGCGTTCGAGGAGTTGCTCGTAGATTTGTTTGGCCCGCTCGAGCTTCCCGGCGGCCGCGGCAGCTTCCGCGAGTCGGCTCTGCGCGTCGGGCAACCGAAGCGAATCGTTAGTCCGGTTGTAGAGGTCCACGAGCCACTCGAGCAGCTCCAACCGCCCAGGCATCTGTTGGGCAGCCTTGCTCAGCGTCTGGGCCAGGCGTTCCTGCTCGCCCGCCTCAATCATGACCTCGCGGATCAGGCCCAGCAGCTCGAGCGCCCTGTCGAGCTCTCCGGCGTCCACCATAGCCACGCCAGCCTTGTAAACCGGTTCGTAGTTTTTCGGGTTACTCTCAACTATTTTGCGCGCCAGGCTCGCCGCGCGCTCCGATTCCCCGCCTTGCAGGTAAAGGTCGAGCTGCAGCGCCACAGCCTCGGATCCGGAGTCTAGATCCGGCATCTTTTCTAGCAATTTGGCGGCGTCGGCGCGCTTGCCTAGGGCGGCTAGCGCGCGCGCCCTCAGCGCCAGCGCGCCAGTGTGCTTAGCGTCGAGCTTGAGGGCCTTCTCGGTGAGATTTTCCGCCTGGGCATACTCTTTCTGGTCGAACACGCGCTGCGCGGCGCCGAGAAAGGTGCCTGCCGCCTCCGCGCCACGGCCCATCTTGTGGTAGATCTCGCCCAGGCGCAATTGCACGCGTAGGTTATCGGGCTCGGCTTCGAGCAGCTTTCGCAGCAGCGTCACCGCCTCCGGGTTGCGGCCGGCCTTCAGGTGGACCTCAGCCAATTGCAAGTACAACGGCCGGGCCTCGCTCATCACCCCCTGCTGGACGTAGAGTTCGGCCAGCTTCTCGAGTGCTTTGCTCTCCTCCGGTGCCAGCTTGGCAATCTTCTTGTAGATGGCGATGGCCTTGGTGACAAATCCATCGCTCAAGTAAATTTGGGCAAGCCGCTCGAAGTATTCAAGCGCCTGGAAGGTTTCGCCCTGGCGGACGTAGAGGTCACCGATGGTCATCAGCGTGACCTGATCCCGGGGCTCGTTGCGCAGGATCTGCTGGTACTCGGAGATGGCCTGGGAGACTTTCCCCAGGTTGAGATACTTCTGCGCGGACTCGACCGATTTGGTCTTGTTGTAGGCCATCGGTGACGCTCTGCCTGTCCCGCTGTGGCGGGAAACCCAGCCGCACCCGCGCTGGGCTCCAGCGCTTGCCCTGTCGTGCCTCGAAAACCTCCGCGCTGTGGTCCGCGAAAGCGCACCGGCGCCGCGAAGGCCGGCAAATGGCAGGCCAGGCGGAAGCGAATTTACGCTAGCATGCGCCCCCAGGCGCGTCAACGTAACTCCGCGTCTCTGCTTTCAGCGAGTAATCACCTGGAGGTTCGACACCGGTGTTGAATGAAATCGTAGAGAGCCTCAGCGCGCCCAAGGAACCCAGAGCATCGGCTGCCCAGCGGCGATGCCGTAGATACCAGCGTATTGCTGGACGTGTTCGACGATTCAGCCAGCCGCTGGCAAAAAAGGAAAGTCGCTGGCGAGACGAGGGGCAGGGCGATGCCTCTGGTTATTCCGCAAGCGGCGGAGCCTCGGCTGCGTGGAGTGGCAAGGGTTCCTGCCTGGCGCTGGCGGCCCAGCAGGCGGCTTCGCGCACCGGGGCAAACGAAAACCGGTGTAGCAGCGTGGGGCCGTGCCGGCGCAGCGCTTCGAGATGCTCCAGGGTGGCGTAACCCTTGTTGTGGGCGAGGCCGTACTGCGGGAATTCCTTGTCCCAATCGACCATTCGCAAGTCGCGCGCCACCTTGGCCACGATGGACGCCGCCGCAATCGAGACTGAACGCGCGTCGCCCTTGATGAGGGCTTTTTGTTTGATGGGTAAGTCAAGCCGCAGGGCGTCGATCAGCAGATAGTCGGGCGCGATCTTGAGCAGCGCCAGCGCTGCGGCCATTGCCTGCCGGCTGGCCTGATAGATGTTCCAGGCATCGATGCGCTGGGCGTCCACTTCGGCGATGCTCCAAGCCAGAGCGTTCTCGCGGATGCGCTCGGCCAGGACGGCGCGGCGCTCGGCCGAAAGTTTCTTGGAGTCGTCCAGGCCGACGATCCGATGCCTGGGGTTCAGGATGACTGCGGCAGCCACTACGGGGCCAAACAGCGATCCGCGGCCCACTTCATCGAGGCCGGCGATCCGCAGCCAGCCGCACTGGCGCGCTTGGCGTTCGTACCGGGAAGAGCAAAGCCGGCCCATCGGCGCGCGATTTTAGCACAGCGCCTAGGGTCCTTTGGAACCACAGATGAAATGAACACGGATTCGTGCGAAACACTACAGCTGGACACTATGAAGAAGAAATGATTCTTCCCTCAACTACGCTTCTCTGTGTTTGTCTGAGGTTCCTTTGAAGAAAAGAATAAACCCGGGAAACAGAAGTCAGCAGAGGCTATCCGGCGGCGGGGGCAACGGGCTCCTCGACGCTCGTGGCGCGGCCGGCTTGTTTGATGCGCGCGGCCTTGCCCTTGCGCCCGCGCAGATAGTAGAGCTTGGAGCGGCGCACGCGGCCCTGGCTGACTACGTCGATCGAGCTGATTGTCGGCGAATTTATCGGGAAGATGCGTTCGATGCCGATGCCGAAGCTGACCCGCCGCACGGTGAAGCTGGCCCCAGCCAGGCTCCCGCGCTTGCGGATCACGACGCCCTCGAACGGCTGAATGCGTTCCTTTTCCCCTTCGGCTTCCTTCAGCCGCACGTGCACGCGCACAGTGTCGCCCGGACGGAAATGGGGGATGCCTTTTCGCAGTTGCACCTCTTGAACTCTGGCGACTACTCGATTCATGGTAGCTTTTCCCCGCAGACCCGCTCAGGTGGGGCCAGCGCATGAATGACAAACGGGGAGTATAGCGGATTTCAGATCTTTTGGCCAAGGGAAACTCAGAGTTTCTGCGCGAATTTAGCAAGGAGAGGAAACACCAAGGACACAGAGGCTGATCAAAACAGAGATGTGACGGATAGAAATGTTCTGCTTTCGCTGTATTGGGTGGAATGACGCGCCGTGCGCTCAGACCGCGGCGGCGAAAGACGCATGGCGGCGAATCACGGCATCGGCGAAGCGTTCCATCTCCTCCAGTTGTGGGCTGAACTGCAGCAACAGCAGATCGACCCCCGCGGCCTCGAATTGCGCGATTCTCGCCGCTACTTGCTCCGCGGTGCCCACCAGACCGGAGCGCAGGCCGCGGTTAGAAACCGAGTAGTCCTCGAGCGACACGCTCTGCTCTAGCTGTGTGCCGGCCAGCCATTGCTGGTAATTTCGATATCCAGCGGCGCTCTGCTTGACGTCGGTGATGCGGGCGAGCTCGGCCCGCGCCTCTTTCTCGGTGTCGCGCAAGATGACGTACCCGGCCACGCCGAATTTCATCTGCGGCAAGCCCCGCCGCTCGCGTCGCGCCGAAAGGTCGGCGATTTTTTCGCGGATTTTTGCGGGGGGATCGCCATGCATCAGGTACGCATCACACCGCGCGGCAATCAGCTCTTTGGCGGCGGGCGACTCGCCCCCTGCGTAAATCGTCGGCCGCGGCCGCGACGCCGGTTTGGGTTGCAGGATAGTTTCTTCCACGCGATAGTATTTCCCCGTGAACGAATAATTGTCCTGGGACCAGACGCCGTCCAGCACTTCTAGCCATTCTGCGGTCCGCGCGTAGCGGTCATCGTGCTGCTCGAACGGGACTCCGTATTGCCGGGCCTCGTCCGCCCACCAGGACGACACCACATTGAGCGAGAGGCGTCCGCGGCTGATGTGATCGATGTTTGCCGCTTGCTTGGCCAGCAAGGCGGGAAGATGGAAGGTGGGGCGTACGGCGACCATCAATTCCAGCCTTTTTGTAACCGCAGCCAGGGCTGCGGCAGTGGACCAGGCGTCCAGCGAAGGAGCCTCAGGGCCCTTGATGTCGTTCAAGTTCAATTCGGCGATGAGCGTCAAATCGAACCCGATCTCTTCGCTGCGCCGGGCCAGGCGGCTGGCGTAGCCCCAACTCGCCTCCATGTTCTCGTCTTCGACGTTGCGCAGCCATCCACCAAACACCGGCAGCCAGTAACCGTAGCGCATCAGCGTGCCTCCTGTTCGAGGTAGTCCGCTAGGCGCGCATAGGGGTCGAACCCGATGACGCGCGGCGCGTCCGCCACGAAGTTGGAAAGCGCATTGATGTCGTAATAGAGCAGTCGGCTGTCACGATCGTCCACGACGTACTCGACTCCGCCCACTTCGATTCCGGCCGCCACCATGATCCTTTCCACCGCTGCGATAACTTCCGCGGGTGGCGTGTAGCCATCCACTCTTAAGCCCGTTTTCGGCGCATCCACTGGGCAAGCTGCCCGGCGCAGCTCTACCCCGCCAGCAGTCTGGCAAATATCCGCCGGGCAGAGGTTGTAGCCTTCGCCCGAGAGAAACACTTGTATGGCGTAGAGATACTTGTATCCCAGCACTTCCACGCGCGTGATGTAACCGCCGCGCGCCGGTATGAACTCTTGCACCAGCGCCGTGTGGTCGATGCCCAGGTTCAGGCGGCCTTCCCCGGCCGCCTGTTCCAGCTCATCGGGCCGGTCAAAGCGCATGACGCCCGCGCCGCTCCCCCCAATGTTGGGTTTCACTACCACCGGGAAGCGCAGGCATTTGGCGGCCGCAGCGGCCTCGGAAGGGTGGTTGATTACGCGGGCGCGCGGATAAGGCAGGCCGAGCGATTCCAGCAGCGAGAGTTGCAAGGCCTTCGACGTTTCGATGGTGAAGGCGCGGAGGCCGTTGATGACGCGGACGCCGAGTTCCTCGAGATGCGCCAGATAGTGAAGCGTGAAAAAGATTCCCTGCCCGTTACCCCGCAGGTAGGCGGAGGGGCTCATGCGGTTGAAGAACAGCGCATACTGGCCGTCTTTCGAGGCGACGTCGTACTGATGGTGACGCGCGTCGATCCGTACATACGGGGTTCCTCGGTGGTCTAGCTCCGCAAACAGCGGACGGAACCAGTCGGGGTGCTCGTGGTAAATGGCGATGGGGCGCGTTGGGCTTTTCATATTTCTTCTCCGCAAAAATAAAAAAGGCCGCTCGACTTGAGCGGCCTCGGGATCTCTTCTGATTTAAAACTTAGCTAAACCGAAGGACCTCCGCGTCCGCTCGTCGCGCGACACGTACAGCTACACATACACATGCAGGCGCAGACGGATGCTGCGGTGGGGATCGTTCGGCTTGTGCGACTCGGTATCACGTAGAAAGGCCCTCTTGGAGACCTGGAAGATAGCGACCGTATAGGCCTGGTGTCAAGCTCTTTTCTCTCGCCTTTGGTTTGCCGGCAAAGGAAGGGATTCGATGGCGCGCAGAAAAATCCGCAACAGGTTTTTTCTCCGTCGATCTTGTGCCTCTCCGTGTGCTCTGTGGTGAATGTTTCTCTGCCGCCGCGGGCGTTCTGGGTTCACTGCCCGCGGGTTCTCTCTTCGGCTTGCAGTTCGGCAAGGAGGGCGAAGTCTTCCTCTGTGAGACGGGCCAGGGGCAACAGCTCGGGGCGATTGCGCCGCGTTTTTTCCAGGGCCATTTTGCGGCGCCAGCGGCGGATCTGCTCATGGTTGCCGCCCAGCAGCACCTCGGGCACGCCCCAACCGCGAAACTCCGCCGGCCGCGTGTAGTGCGGGTAATCCAGAATGCCAGATGGCAGAGGTTGGATACCTGAGGTTGGAGCTGGTAAATCGCAGGCCGAACGCTGACCCCCGAGGGCTGAAGACTCACCGCTCGGTATGGCGCTGAAAGACTCGTGCACGGCTGATGCTTCATTGCCGAGTGCGCCGGGCAGCAGGCGGGTCACCACGTCGATAACCATCGCCGCGGGCAATTCGCCGCCCGAGAGCACGAAATCGCCGACAGCGACTTCCTGCGTCGCCAGGTGCTCGGCGACGCGTTCGTCTACGCCTTCGTAGCGGCCGCAAAGCAGCACGATGCGCTCCAGACTCGCAAAGCGGCGGGCGGTCTCCTGCCGGAAGAGTCCCCCGGAGGCTGACAGCAGCACGATGGCTGTCCCTGACGATGTGCTGTAACCCACCTCTTCAGAGGCAGAGTTTTTGGCGAGCGGAGTGGTCGATCCCGGTAGCAGCGACTCCACGGCTTCAAACAGCGGCTCAGGTTTCAGCACCATGCCTTCGCCGCCGCCAAACGGGCGGTCGTCTACGGTGCGGTGGCGGTCGCGAGTGAATTCGCGCAGGTCATGCACGCCGACCTCGATAAGGCCGGCGTCGCGTGCCCGCCGCACGATGCCGTAGTCCAGTGGCCCATCGAAAAACTCCGGGAAAATTGTGATGATGTCGAAGCGCATGGCGGACGGAGAGATTCTACTCCATTCGCCGGGCTGTCATTCTGAGGCTCTGCAAGGGCCGGGCACGTTCATCTTTCACGGTTCAGCTCGCGCAGGCCTTCGGGAAGGGCGACTTCGATCCGGCGCTCGGCGATGTCGATGCGGGGGCAGATCTCTTCGGCGAGCGGAACCAACAACTCCCCCTGCGGGGTATCGATCACCAGGAGCGGCGTGCCGGAGACGCTTTTGCGGGTCGAGGTAGAGGTGGAGGGGCCGGGTGGCCTGCCCGAAGCGGCCAGAAATTGCACGTCGCGAACAACCCCCAGTCGGCTCGCGGCGTGCTGCGATGCGCCGTGCTCCCACACCTCGCAGCCGGTAAGGTCGGTGACGTAGTATCGGCCTGGGGGTAGCGGTATTCGCTCGGCGAGTGGAATCTGCACCTGGAGCCCACGCAGACGCGCCGCATCGTCGATCGACTCCGACCCCTCGAAGTGAAAGATGGCTTGCTGCTGGTGCAGCCAACAGGCGCGCACGCTGACGCGGCGGGGAGGGTTTGTGCCGTCCCACAGATAGGCTTCGCGCAGGGTAGTTAGCCGCTGGGGAAAATCGGTGAGAATCTCTGCGGCCACTTCACCCCGCCGCCCACGCGGACGCAGAATCCGCGCGAGGGTCACGCCAACAAAAGAATCGCCGGGCACTACTCCAGGATTTCCAGCGTGAGGCGCTTTTTCAGCTTCATCCCGGCCGCGCCCAGAATGGTGCGGATGGATTTCGCCGTGCGCCCCTGGCGCCCAATCACTTTCCCTAGGTCGCTGGGATGGACGCGTAGCTCGAGTACTGTGACCTGTTCGCCCTCGACGGCACGGACCACAACTTGGTCGGGATTATCCACAAGCGCCTTCGCAATCGCTTCAACGAGCTCTTTCATTACGAGTCTCCACAATGAACCGGAGCAGCGGGGAGTGTGCCGGTGCGTTTCCCAGAGGACGTGGGATGTACTCCTGATCCAGGCTTCGAGATCAGCAACGAAATGTGAGATGCGGGGTCCAGACGCACTAGGCGATCTTCTGGTTGCGCAGGAAGCTGCGGACGGTGTCGCTGGGCTGCGCCCCACACCCGATCCAGTATTGGATCCGTTCGGCCTTTAGTTTGACCTCCGCCGGCTTTTTTAACGGGTCGTAAGTTCCCACCACTTCTACAAACCGGCCGTTGCGCGGCCGGCGCTTATCAATCACTACCACTCGGTAAAACGGCTTCTTGGTCTTGCCGATTCTTGCCAGGCGGATAGCCAACACTCGCTAGTACCTCCTGCTTGGTATTATAGCCCGTGAAACCGATTTCGGCTATCGCTGAGTTTGCTGGTCCCAGTTACCAAACGGTAGTAGTTCTCCGTATAGTATCTGCGAACGAGGATTTCCACAATCCGGTGGATTGTGGAATCAGGGGGCGGAAAACTACTGAGCCAGTTTGGGGTTTTTACCTGACGGCTTAAAGACTGATGAGAGATCCCTCACCCGCCGCGGCTGGCTCGAGATCTGCCAAGCCGCGTCCTGACGCAAGACTCGAAACGCTTATGAGGCAGTCCTAGGAAAGCCCGGAGAGCTTGCCCAGGCCGCGGAGCTTGCCTTTGGCCGCGGCAGGCCCAAACTGCTTGATCATCTTGCGCATCTGCATGTATTGCTTCAGCACCTGGTTGACCTCCTGGACTGAGGTGCCGCTGCCACTGGCGATGCGCTTGCGGCGCTTGCCGTCGATGAGGGAATGATCTTCACGCTCGGCAGCGGTCATCGAGTTGATGATGGCCTCGACGCGCTTGAGTCTGCCCTCGTCCACCTGCGCATCCTTGGGGAGGTTAGCGAGCGGCCCGAGTTTCGGCAGCATGCCGATGATCTGCTCGAGCGGGCCCATCTTGCGCAGTTGGCGCAACTGGTCGCGAAAGTCTTCGAGGGTGAACTCGTTCCGCCGCAGCTTGCGCTCGAACTCCGCGGCTTTCTTGGCATCGACGGATTGCTCGGCCTTCTCGATCAGCGTCATCACGTCGCCCATGCCGAGCACGCGCGACACGATGCGGTCAGGATAAAACGCTTCCAGCGCGTCGTACTTCTCGCCGATGCCCACGAATTTCACCGGCGCGCCGGTTACCTTGCCGATCGAAAGTGCCGCGCCGCCGCGGGCGTCGCCATCGAGCTTGGTCAGCACTACCCCGGTTAGGCCCAGCCGGCGGTGGAACTCGCCCGCCGAGCGCACCGCGTCCTGGCCGATCATGGCATCGGCGATAAACAGGATTTCCGACGGCTGCAGCTCGCGTTTCAGCTCGCCGAGCTCCGTCATCAGCTCTTTGTCGATATGTAACCGTCCAGCCGTGTCCACCAGGATCACGTCGTAAGCGGAAAGTTTTGCTTCGCGGATGGCGCCGCGGACGATTTCGAGTGGCTTATCCGTCCCCGTCGCGGCCCAGCACGGCAGGCCGATGGCTCGGGCAACCTGGGCCAACTGCTCGCGGGCCGCGGGACGATAGACGTCCGTCGAAACCACCAGCGGCCGGTGGCCATGGCTGGAAAGCCACTTCGCGAGCTTGCCCGTCGTCGTGGTTTTGCCTGAGCCTTGCAGGCCGACCATCAGCCAGACTGATGGGGGTCGGGAAGAAAATAGTGGCCGGGCGTGCTTGCCGAGCAACTCAGTCAGCTCGTCGCGGACGATTTTCACCACCTGCTGGTCCGGCGAGAGCTGGAGCATGACCTCCGCCCCCTGGGCCTTCGCGCGAATTTTCGCGAGCAGCTCGTCAGCCACGCCGACGTTGACGTCGCCATCGAGCAGCGCCTCGCGGATCTGCCCCACGGCTGCGTCCAGGTGTTCTTCCGTGAGCTTTCCTTGCCCGCGGAGGTTCTTGAAGACCCGCTGCAGTTTCTCGGTCAGGTTCTCAAACATGTTGTCCGGGCAATTGCCCAGGCTGTGTCATTCTGAGCCCGCTGCGACAGGCCAGGAGTCTCTCTGGGGGATCGCTCGCCGCTCTTGAGATGACAACTTTCCGGGCCGTTGCGCCGTCTCTGGCCGGTAGTTTTCTCAAGTTTGTATTCTTCAATTTCAAGTTTCGAAGATGGCTGGCGAGACACCGGCGTTCCACTGGCCTTCGTGCCGCCTGCGCTAACAATTCATTCTAGGGGATGCACTCTCAACGGTCAACGCGTGGCGCAGGGACGGAATTGGATGGGTACATCGTACTCATCTAACTCCAAGCACATACGTTCCTTGACCGTTCCAGGCGGCTCGAATAGACTATGCATTTTGATTTGAGTCCGCTGCGGCGGACTAGGGTCGCAGCTGACACTTCGGCGGCCATGGTCCGCTGCGGCACGCGGTTGCTCGCCCAAAGGAGACAATTCGTTGCCGAAACGCACCTTTCAACCCAAAGTGCGCCGTCGCCACAAGACGCACGGCTTCCGCGCGCGCATGAAGTCCGTAGGTGGACGCAAGGTCCTGGCGGCTCGCCGCAGGAAGGGACGTCATCGCCTCACGCAAATCTAGGCCCTCGGCCGGCCGATCCTCTGTTCCGGTGCGAGGATTTCCCCGGGCCTTGCGCCTGGGACGCCGCAGCGAGTACGAAGCGGTATACCGCGGCGGCCAGCGGCGCTCGAGCCAGCAGTTTATCGTCTTCTTCCGCCCGAACGGGGGAGAGCACAGCCGCTTTGGTATCAGCGTGAAGAAGGCCCTGGGCGGCGCCGTGGTTCGCAACCGCATCAAGCGGCGCATCCGCGAAATTCTACGTCTCAGCCAGTCGGAGATACCTTCAGGATGGGATATCGTCATTCACCCACGCAGTACGGTGGCGAGGGCGGAGTTTGCTTCGCTTCAGGCAGAGCTGCTTCGCCTGTTGCGGAGCGTCGTGAAGTAGCGCGCAGCGGCGCGCCGCCGGCGCGGGGTACCATCGCCGCGCTGTTTTTGGCTCTGCTGCGCGTCTATCAGGGCTGCCTCTCGCCGCTAATGCCTTCGGCGTGCAAGTTCTACCCCTCCTGCTCGCACTATGCTTACCACGCGATCGAGCTGCACGGCGCGCGTCGCGGTGGGTGGCTGGCCCTGCTGCGCCTGCTGCGCTGCCGGCCGTTTTCTCCCGGCGGTTATGACCCGGCGCCCACCCGCGAACTTGACTTCGAGGGACCAGCCCGTGACCCGGTTTCCGCTGCCGGAGGAACCCAGTCGTGAAAGAACTCTCTGCGGAACGCCGCGCCCTGCTGGCCGCTGTGCTCTCGCTCCTGGTCATCATTGCCTGGAGTTATTTCTATAAGCCGCCACAGGCGCAAAAACCTCCTGCCCGAGCCCCATCGCAAACCGCGTCCCCAAGTGTTGGGCAGTCGGCTGGCACAGCCGCGCCTCCCTCGGGCGTCTCTGGGGCCGGGCAAGCGCTTGCTGCCTCGCCAGAGCCGCCCCCCGCTGTGGCCAAGTACGCCACCGAAGAGAAGACCATCATCGTTGAGAGTGGGCTTTACCACGTTGAGATTTCCAACCGCGGCGCCGTGGTACGGAGTTGGCAATTGAAGAGGTACAAAGACGATGCCAAGCCGCCGCGCACCCTGGATCTGGTTCATCCCGATGCCGCGCGGCAGCTCGGCGGCTGGCCGCTCTCGCTCGCATTGGAAGACGCGCAACTCGAATCGGCAGCCAATCAGGCGTTGTTTGAGGTCACTCCTTCGGGTACGACCCTCGAAGCGCCGGCGGAGGTTCGGTTTGAGTGGAGCGACGCCCACCTTCAGGTCTCCAAGCATCTGAAATTTGATCGCGGCTACGTCGTCGAGATCGATACGTCCGTGTTGCTCGACGGCAAACCGCTCGCGCATTCAGTCGCCTGGCGCGGCGGCTTTGGTGATACCACGGTTTACATGCCGGCGGAGAGCGTCCAAGTATTCTTGAGTGCTGGCGGCAAGCTCGAGCAGCTCCCGCACAAAAAGCTCAACCTGGCCAGTGAGCCGGCCCAGCGGCAGCGGCAGGCGGGTCCGTTTGACTACGCCGGCATTGAGGACCACTACTTCGCGGCGGCTTTTTCACCTCGTGCCGGCAGCCTGGCGCTCACCTATTGGAAACTCGAGCGTGACGTCCAGCAGGACGGCAAGCCGGCCAAGGAGCCGGTGGCGGAGATGGCCGTGGGCTCGAATACCCCCGGGCCGCTTGCCCTGCGCCTTTACGTCGGCCCAAAGGACCTCGACGAGCTCAAAAAACTCAACCCGCCGCTGACCGACCTGATTCAGTTTGGCTGGCTCGAGTTCATCTCTGCGCCGCTGTTCTACCTGCTCGAATGGCTGCACCGCTACGTACCCAATTACGGCTGGGCCATCATCTTGATGACTGTGCTGCTCAACACCTTGCTTTTCCCGCTCAAGGTGAAGAGTTGGCGCTCCATGCAGCGAATGCAAAAGGTGGCGCCGGAGGTCAAGGTTATTCAGGAGCGCTACAAGAAGTATTCCATGCGCGACCCGCGCAAGCAGCAGATGAACCAGGAAGTTATGGCCGTCTACAGCCGCGAGGGCATCAACCCCATGGGCGGCTGCCTGCCCATGCTGCTGCAGATGCCCATCTGGTTCGGACTCTACCGCATGCTCAACGTCACGATTGAGCTGCGTCACGCCCCGTGGATCGGCTGGATTCGCGACCTCTCGGCCAAGGACCCTTACTATATCCTGCCCGTGCTGATGACCGTCACGATGTACTTGATGCAGAAGATGACTCCGGCGACTGCCACTGATCCAGCCCAGCAACGCATGATGAACTTGATGCCGCTTTTCTTCGGCGTGCTGTTCTTTAGTATGTCCAGCGGCCTGGTACTATATATTTTCACCAGCAACCTGGTCGGGATGGCCCAGCAGTGGTATCTGAATCGCACCGCGCCGGGCCTCAAGCCGTCGGCCGGAAAGATCGTGAAGAAGAACTAGCCGCGAGAACCGACGGTCGCGGAACGGTTCTTGAAGTATGCTACAGCCATTTGTCCAAGACGGAAAGATTGACCGCGTAGCGCTCACCGCTGAGCTGCGCCGCTTTCTCGATCTGGCGCTCGCCTCTGCCCGGTTCGAGCTGGCCTACGAGATTCGTCTTCGCGATTCCGTCGCTGCTGAAGACGCTGTTGAAAGTCCCGAAGTCGAAGTGGTTTTCCGCGGGCGCGATCAGGATCTGCTGCTTGAGCGAAACGCCGAGCTGCTTCAGGCGCTCGAATACATTGCCCTGCGCTGGCTCCGCCTCGATCCCCACTTCTACGACCACGTGCGCTTTGATTCCGGTGGCTATCGCGCCCTGCGCATCGAGGAGTTGAAGCTTTCTGCCCGGGTCGCTGCCGAGCGCGTTCGTGAAACTCGCCAGCCATTTCGCTTCAACCCCATGAGTTCCCGCGAGCGCCGCATCATTCACCTCGTGCTCAAAGAGCAGCCTGGGGTGCGCACCGCCAGCGAAGGCGTTGGCGAGCAGCGGCAAGTGATCGTCTACCCCGCCGGAAAGAACTAGAAGTCGTGTCTTCCCGAGCCCGCCATGGCGGGCGAGGGCTCTCCTCTGAGAGATTCCTTGGCCCCACAGAAGGCGTGGTCGAAGATTCCGACGCTTCCGGGTGAACCGGCGCCGTTTTCGAAAAGCACGGTGCGCCGGCCCGGCATACCTCTACGTGCTAATCATTACGCTGCTAGTCCGGCGCCCAGCCCTGCTCGACCACGTGGCCAGCGGCGTCGAACGTTACGCGAAACGTAAACGGAGCCGGGCGGCGTCCGAGCTGGAAAAAGCGCAGGTCGCGGATCTCGATGATGTGCAGGCTGCCTGCTTCTCCCGACTTCGCCGGAACAGGCCCTGGATCAGGGCTCTGCATATATCGAAAGACCGGGAAGCGCGCAAACCAAAGATACGTCTTAACCCGGGGAAGCTGGCGCGCGGCCTCGAGGTAGCCGTTGGGTGGGGAATCGGCGAAGAAATGAAATGTTGGAAATCCCCCGTTCGATGCGTTGCTCGCAGAGTCCAGCGCAAGCCCCCGCCGATAGCCGCGAAACAGATCGAATCGTGCCTCGTACACTCCCTCGGGCGTGCGAATCAGGGCGTCCCAACAGGCGAGAAAGGGCGGAAGCGGCAACGCGCCCAGGCGCACGACGCGCAGGCCGCGGGCCGCAGCGAATTGCTCGACTCTGCGTAACGCGGCCTGATGCGCCATCGCGCATAGGCACAAATACCCCGCCAGTGCATACACACCTGCACGGCACCAGCTTGCGCGTGGCACGCTAAAACCCCAGCTTCCCCATGCCGGCAGAAAAAACCATGCCGCCAGCAACGCGCTCTCCGCGACTACAACCCAGTAGGAAAACGTAAACCCGGCCGCGCGCGTGCCCCACGCGATGAGCACCGCGGCACCAGAGAACACAGCCCATAAACGCGCCGCACGCCGGAAACTTCGCTCACGCTGTCGATATACCCACGCCACCAATTGGGGCAGCAGGACGATCGCGGTCAGCGTGAAATCGATGATGAAGACCAGATCCCACGCTGGGCGCGAGCGCTTCCAAGGGCTCCAGATCATCGTTCCAAACGAGGTTGCCAAGTCCAGCAGGATGTGGCTCGCCAGCGCGACGCCGTAGATGCCCGACAGCGTAATCCAGGAGGGAGACTCCAGCGCGCGACGTCGCGCGTACCAGCGCGTCAGCGCTGCGAGCACCACCGCAAAAATCGGCAGACAGAGCAAGGAATGCGTGATGCTGCGGTGCAGCTCGATGACGGCCAGATCGTTTCGCGCGATGGGACCGAAAATGACGTCAACATCAGGGAAGACCGCTCCAAGTGTCGCGGCAGCGATAGCCACGCGCTCGCCGCGATTCCATCGCGGCGCCTGGCGCGGACTCCCGAGCCCTCCGAATTGTCCGGCAGCGTCCTGCGCGGCGGTGCCGTCCGCTCGCGTGGCATCGCCGTGTCCTGCGAAAAATGCTTTCCCTATGAGTGCGCCCACAATGCCGTGTGTGATGGTGTCCATTAGGCTGGTGCCCGGATGTTGCCGTCATTCCGAGCCCTGAGGCAGCTTGTTTTCCGGACGCGGAATCTCCTGGAGGGATGCCTCGCTCGCCGCGGCGGGCTGAGTATGACAACCCAACGAAAGGCCAAAGTCACGCTAGATGACCTGAATTAAGGGGGAGCGCTTGGGGAGCACTGTGCCGATGCTGCGCGTGGCGACGCGGCGTTGGGCCAGCGCAGCAATCGCGACATCGGCCTTCTCTCGCGCGATGGCGACCAGCAAGCCGCCCGAGGTTTGCGGGTCGTAGAGCAGGTTGCGGAACTCTTCGGGAACCGAAGCAGAAAAGCCGACGCAATCGCCTAGAAATTCGCGGTTATTTTTCAGGCCGCCGGCCAGATGCCCTTCACGCGCGGCTTCAACTGCGCCCGGCAAGTACTCCACCCTGGCGTGATCGATCTCGAGCGAAATTCCGCTGCCAACCGCCATCTCGCGCGCATGGCCCAGCAGGCCAAAACCGGTGATGTCGGTAACAGCATGAATCGCGCCTGAGCCGCCGTCCGCTTCCAGCAACGCTTCAGCGGCATCGCGATTGAGCCGCGTCATGGAAGCCACGGAAGCAGCGAGCGACGCTTCCGATGCGCGCTGCTTCTTCAACGCGGTGGAAATCACCCCGGTGCCGATGGCCTTGGTGAGCAGCAATACGTCGCCCGGCTGCGCGCCAACATTGCGCCAGACGCGCTGCGGATTGATCACGCCGGTGACCGCATAGCCGAACTTGATGTCGTCATCGCGGATCGAATGCCCGCCAATCACGCTGCAGCCTGCCTCCGCCATCTTGGAGAGCCCGCCCAGGATGATCTGTTCCATCACGTCGGGATCGCCCTTGTCCGGAAAGCCGACGATCGAAAGTGCGGAGATGGGCCGGCCGCCCATAGCGTAGACGTCGCTCAGTGAATTGGCTGCGGCAATCTGCCCGTAGAGGTAGGCTTCGTCCACAATCGGCGTGAAGAAGTCCACCGTCTGCACCAGGGCCAGGTCGTCCGTGAGACGATACACCCCGGCGTCGTCGTTGGTGTCAAACCCAACGAGCACGTTCGGGTCAGTTTGCCGCGGCAGGCGGCGCAGGACGGAGTCCAGCAGACCGGGACTCAGCTTCGCCGCTCAACCCGCAGCCTTGACCATGGCCGTAAGCTTGACGGCCTCCGCCAAGACGCGTTCCCTCCTCTGCGCAAGATTCGATGATTATACTCTCCCCCCGGTCAACTCGCTTTATCACTCGGCAGTGCCAGCGTCCTACAGGTGGTTTTGGAGTGCGACGGCGCGGAGCTTAAACTCCTGCAAGAGACCCGCGCTACACACCTGACTACGCTAGAATCGCTGAGGGGCCTCGATGCAGCTTGGAGACACACTGCGGCTCGCTTTTGCCTCGCTTTCAGCGCGCAAGCTGCGCACCCTGCTCACCCTCCTTGGCCTGATTATTGGCGTTACCTCGCTGATCCTGGTGATGACACTGATCCAGGGAGCCAATGGATATGTCGAAGCAAGAATCGCCAATCTCGGCACAGACATTTTTCAAGTCTCAAAGGTGCCCCTCGCCACCACCGACTTCCAAGAAATTCTCAAGGCGCGGAAACACCGCGATCTGACCTTTGACGACTGGCGCGCGCTCGAATACCGCTGCCAGCGCTGCCTGGCCGTGGGCGCTCAGGCTTCCACCTTCGGACAAGTCCGCGGTGAAGCGCAGAGCCTGGGTGACGTCACCCTGCGCGGTGAGACCTCCAACATGGGCTGGATTAGCACGCTCGACGTCTCGGCCGGGCGTTTTTTCACCGAAGGCGAGCAGCGCGCGGCCTCCCCGGTGGCTGTGCTCGGCGCGGAGGTGGCCGAAAAACTCTTCCCCGGGCGCTTGCCGCTCGGGAAAACCCTCCGCATCGCCGGGGAAGAATTCACCGTGATCGGGGTGGCTGACCGCATCGGCGCGATCCTGGGACAGGATCAAGATACCTTCGTCATCTTTCCGATCAGCGCGTTCCAAAAACTCTTCGGCACGCGCCGCAGCCTGATCTTCCACATCAAGGGCCGGCCGCCGCTTGGCCCTGCCGAAGATGAAGTGCGCCTGATCCTGCGCGGGCGACGCCGCATCGCCCCTGAGGCCCCCGACGACTTCTACTTCGCTACTGCCGACACATACCTCAATCTGTGGAAGGACATCAGCTCGGTGTTCTTTCTGGTCTTCGTGCTGGTCTCCTCGGTGGCTTCGATCGTCGGCGGGATCGTCATCATGAATATTACGCTGGTCAGCGTTACCGAGCGCACCAAGGAGATCGGGTTACGGCGCTCGGTCGGCGCCACCCAGCGCGATATCGCGCGACAATTTCTCGTCGAAGTGCTGGCGCAGTGCCTCGTCGGGGGTCTGACTGGCGTCGCGCTGGGGTTCATCCTGGCCCTGGTGCTGCGCCAGTTGACTCCGTTCCCCGCTGCGGTCAAGCCGTGGGTCGCACTATTGGGCCTGGGACTGGCCTCCGTGATTGCCCTGGTCTTCGGCGTCTACCCCGCCATCAAGGCCGCCCGCTTGGACCCAGTTGTTGCTTTGCGCTCCGAATGAGCGGACTCCCGCGCACTGCCTCGACCCGCTTGCTCTGAACCCTTCGCTCGCGCTCAGGGTAAACCCGGCGAAGTGTCGTCGCCCTCCGCTCGGAGTAACTCCTCGCGAACACCTTGACTGGCGAATCCACCGTCGTTTGCCGGCCCCCGCTACACTGGGAGAATATTGCGGCGACCTCCGCTTCCCGTGGGTAGCGCCCTTAGGCGTAGACGGAGAGGTCAATTGCAGGCCATGCGCCGGAGGGTGCGTGGCGGAGTGTGGTTGTGCTGATTCCCCTCGCGCACGAAAGCTTGAAGGGCCGGCGCTGGCCCTACATCAGCATTGTCATCATCGCCTTGAACCTGGTGGTGTTCCTCGGCACGCACTGGCGGCTCGAGGACGAATCGCACAAGCTCGCCGATGTGAAGTTGCACATTCTGTTGCTCGCTGCTGCCCACCCGGACGTGCAAACCACGCCCGAGGTGCAACAACTGATCGCAGGAGTTCAGCGCAGCAATCCAAAGCTTTTCGCGCGCATGGCCTCGGCCAACCGCCGGCCGGAGGACCTCTGGGACCTCCAGATGCACGACTGGGACTCCGCGGAGGTCAATGCGCAGATGGAGGCACTGGCGCAGCAGCTTGCAGATTTGCAGCGCGATTCGATCCTCGAGCGGTACGCCTTCATCCCCAATAAGCATCCACTCGCGAGTTACGTCACTGCGGGCTTCCTCCACGGCGGATGGCTCCACCTGATCTTCAATATGTGGTTTCTGTGGCTTGCGGGCAGCGTGCTTGAGGACGCTTGGGGGCGGTTGATCTACCCCCTGTTCTATTTGTTGGCCGGAGCGGTGGCGTTGCTGGTGCATGCGGGAGTTTTTTCCGGCAGCATCGTTCCTGTCCTGGGCGCCTCGGGAGCCGTCGCCGGACTGATGGGGGCATTTCTGGTGCGTTTTGCGAAAACGCGCATCAAGTTGCTGCTGTTTTTGTGGCTTGGGTTTCGCCCGTACCTTCACCGGTTCTCTGCGCCGGCCTACGCTGTCCTGCCCGTGTGGTTCGTGACGCAGCTATTCTGGGCGTTGCTGACCGGTTCAGGCGGCGGAGTAGCCTACTGGGCGCACATCGGCGGCTTCGTTTTCGGCGTGGGGGGGGCGCTGGCACTTCGCGCCACGGGCATTGAACACAAGATGGACCAGGCTATCGAGGCCCAGGTCAGTTGGACCGCGGACCCGCGCATCGTCAAAGCCAGCGAGTTCATCGCGCAGAATCAGCCGGAGCCGGCCATCGCCGAACTCAAACAGGTTCTGCAAGAGGAGCCGGACCTGCTCGACGCGCACGACCTGCTGCTGCAAGCATACTGGAGGAAACAGGATTTTCAAGCACACAAGGAGACGCTGGCTACGCTGTGCCGGCTGCACGTCAAGGCGCGGGAGCTGGAAGTGGCCTGGCGAAATTACGAAGAGTACTGCAGCGCCGGCGGGGAAAAGCTGCCCAGCGCAACGTGGCTCGAGTTGTCCCGTTATCTCGAGACCCAGCAGAACTGGGAGCGCGCCGCGGTGGAGTACGAGAAGCTCGCGGAGGGCTACCCCAGCGACCGCGCCTCGCTCTCGGCGCTTATCTCTGCCGCCCGTATCAACTTGAAGAAGCTGAATCGCCGGGAGGAAGCCGTGCGGCTCTATCGCCAGGCCGATGCCTCGCCCATTCCACACCTTGATTGGGACGCCGCCATCCAAGCTGGCCTGAAGGAAGCCACCGCGCCGGGTCTGGCTTCGCCTTCTGCTTCTGCGCCACTCGATAAAGCGCCCGTTTCAAAACTCTAGCTTGCGTGTCGAGCGTCTTGCTGCAACCCAGGGTTGCGCGCACGCTCGTTAACACGCCACGGCGCTGTCCACACGCCCGAATAATGCTACTGTATCCGTTGTGACGCGCGCGGAATGGAAAGAAAGCCTCGACGTGGCGCTGGCGACGATTGGCAGCCAGAAGCTGCGCTCTTTCCTCACCATGTTGGGTGTGGTGATCGGGATCGCCAGCGTGATCAGCGTGGCCGCGATCATCCACGGCCTGAACCAGCACATCACCGACAAGGTGCGCGAGATCGGCACGCAGTCGTTCTTTGTCACGCGCTTCAAAGCTTTCACTTTTGGGCGCTTTACCGACGAAATCCAGCGCCGCAAGTACCTGACCTATGACGACGCGGTGGCCATCCGCGAGCAGTGCCCGTCCGCTCGCAGGGCGTCGCCGCTGCTCACGCGCGCGTTGTTCTTCGGCCAGGAGAATGAGATCCGCTTCCAGAACAGCCGCGTCGATAACCCCTTCGTTCGCGGCAGCGAGGCCGACCTGGTGGATGTTTTGCCGGTCTATCAGGTGAAGGAGGGCCGCTTCTTCACTGCGGAGGAAAACCTGCACGCTGAACGTCTGTGCCTCTTGGGCGCGTCCATTGCCGATTCTCTGTTTGGCTCGCTCGATCCCATCGACCGTGAAGTTCGCGTCAACGGCCTGCCCTTCAAGGTGATTGGGGTTTTCGAGCCGCACCAGGGCTTGTTTGGCGGACCCGGCGTGGACCAGTTTGTGATCATTCCCTATCGTACTTTTGCGAAGCTCTATCCGGAGATCGAGGAGGTCATCATTGTCGTGAGCGTGGAGGATCCCTCGCTGATGGGGAAAGCCCAGGACGAAGTCATCGACGTGCTTCGCCGCCGGCGCCACGTTCCCTCGAAGGGCAAGAACGATTTCGAGATCAGTTCGCCTGACGTCGTCACCGACCTCTGGAAGCAGCTAACCGGCGCCATCGTCGTCTTGACGCTGATCATTGCCTCGATTGGCCTGGTCGTTGGCGGCATCGGGGTGATGAACATCATGCTGGTCAGCGTGACCGAACGCACCGCTGAGATCGGCGTGCGCAAGGCTGTCGGGGCTCGCCGGAAAGATATCCGGGCGCAATTTCTGCTCGAGGCTATCACGCTGACCGGCGTCGGCGGGATTATTGGCATCACTATCGGAGTGCTCTTAAGCGTCTCCGTAGCAGCCTTCTTCCCTTCCCTGCCGGCTCGCGTGTCGCTGTTCTGGACGGCTATGGGCATGATCATTTCAATTGGTGTCGGCTTGTTTTTTGGGATTTATCCTGCCGTGAAGGCCTCGAACCTCGATCCCGTCCGCTGCCTGCGGTACGAGTAGGAAAAGCCTTCGGTTGGCAGCTTTCAGTGATCGCTCGGAAGCGATTTCAAGCTGTGGATGCCCAGAAATGCCATGCTAAAAGCAAGGCGAGGATCTCGACCTAAGGGATTTCACTGGCTTTGCAAAGAAGGAGGCTAGGGCGCGAGGAGGGACTACCCCTGATTCGCGGCGCGGATTGGAATGGTAAGGGGCTTGGCAGCCTCAGAGGAGGTTAGCATGTGGCACCGGCCGTCGAAAATACCGCCTGGTTCGATGACCAAACAAGGTGTGTGAATCTCGCCCGTCACCACCCCCTTGGCCTGGATCTCAACTCGACCCTTGGCAAAAATCACCCCATCGAATCGCCCGGAGATGACCACGTGATTGCCCTCAATTTGGCCCTCGACTCTGGCCGCCTCGCCGAGAATCAAACTGTGCTCGGAGAGGATGTTTCCCTTTATCTGGCCGTCTACACGGAACGTGCCAGCTAACTCGAGCGTCCCCTCCAGACGGACGCCCTTCTCCAGGAACCCGGTCCATTCGTCAGCGTGATGGTCGTCACCACGCCCAGGCCATTTCCAAGCCAAGGTTCACCCCGGGATAGCTCGTGTATTATTACTCTAACGCCCGGAGTTTGCGAGTTCAAGGGAGAAAAGTCGGGGTGTTCTACGTCTGACGTACTACGTAAATAGTAGTTATTTCATGAGGCGATCGTACAGACCGACCAATTGGGCATCGTCGTAGTATTCCAAGATGAGCTGCCCGGGGTGCGTTTTTGTGCGAGGACGCAAAGTAACGCGCGTCCCCAGGTGGCGTTGGAGTTCCTCAAGTGCTGCGCGCGTGTTCGCGTCGGGTGCCGGTGGAGGTGGTGGCACCGATCGGCCAGACTTACGGGCGGCAACCCTCTCGATCTGCCGCACCGTGAGGCCGCCGCGAGCAGCGCGGTGTGCTAGTGACTGTCGTAATCCTGCGTCGGGGATTGCCAGCAAGGCACGGCCGTGCCCGGCAGTGAGGCGGCCGTCCTCGATGAGGTCTTGGAGGGGTTTCTCTAGCTTGAGCAGGCGGACGGCGTTTGCCACTGTGGTACGGTCCTTCCCCGTGCGCTCGGCAACGTTCTCTTGCGTCAGGTGGAAGTCCACGATCAGGCGTTCAAAAGCCCGCGCTTGTTCTATCGGGTTGAGGTCCTCTCGCTGGATGTTCTCAACCAGGGTGATCTCGAGGGCCATCTCCTCAGGTACTTCGCGGACAATGGCCGGGACGCGAGTCAACCCTGCCCGTTGCGCGGCCCGCCATCGGCGCTCACCGGCGATCAGTTGGTAGCGTGAGCCGTGCGTACGCAGAATCAGCGGCTGGATGATTCCGCTCGAGCGAATCGAGCGTGCCAGTTCCTCAAGGGGTTCTTCCCGAAAGCGAGTGCGCGGCTGGTAGGGGCTGGGGTCGATTAAGTCAATGTCGATTTGCTGCGGTTCCCCGGCGGTTGCCGAGGGCAGAGTCGCTGGGGGACTAACCTGCGGTGGCGGCTCGGGCTCCCGGATCAGGGCACTCAGGCCCCGTCCCAGCGCGTTTCTGGTCATTGGCAATGACCTCCTTGGCAAGCTGGACGTAGCTCTCGGCTCCTCTGCTGTGTATATCGTAGAAAATGATTGGTTTCCCGTGGCTGGGTGCCTCTGCCAGGCGGACATTCCTTGGTATTACGGTGGAGAAGACTTGTGCTCCAAAGAAGCTGCGCAGGTCCGAGGCGACTTGGTGGGAAAGGGTCGTGCGTTCGTCGTACATGGTCAATAGGATGCCCTCGACGGCCAAGTCCGGATTTAGTGTCTTGCGGATCCTCATCAGTGTGTCGAGGAGTTCAGAAACGCCTTCGAGTGCCAGGTACTCGCACTGGATAGGAATCAAGACCGAGTCGCTAGCCACCAAGGCATTGAGCGTCACCAGGTCCAGCGCGGGCGGGCAGTCCAGTATGACGAAGCGATAGTTGGTTTTGATGCTCTCGATGGCTTTGCGGAGGAAATACTCGCGGCCTTCCAGAGAGACGAGCTCGACGCCAGCGCCCACTAGGTTCTTATCTGCTGGGATTAGATCGAGACCATCCACTTGCGTGCTGAGAACAACCCTCTCAATCGGTTCGTTTAGGATGAGAGAGTGATAGAGCGTTCTGCGCGCGGGGTCTTTTGGAAAACCAAGGCCACTCGTTGTATTTCCTTGAGAGTCGCAATCAACGATGAGTGTACGTTGTTCTTCGGCAGCAAGCGAGGCCGCAAGATTGATTGCTGTCGTAGTCTTACCGACACCGCCTTTTTGATTGGCAATAGCGATGACGCGACCCAAGATCTCTCCTTGGCGAACGCGAGAAAACTTACCAGAAGAATGCGAAACGATGCAAGATGTTTCACGTGGAACAAGAATCTAACTCACCGCCGTTCCACGTGAAACAATTGATGCCTATCAAGGCGCGGGTTTCTGGCCAGCCAACAGCACGCGTCGACGCGATCTCGGAATTGGAACAGGCGCTGTCCAGTTCCATTCTCTAACGCGCAATAAGTTCTCCGCATCCTGGGCACCGAGCCACAGAACGACTTGTCCCGCTGGAGAGAGAGAACCGCTGGCCCACTCAAGCAATTTCTGCAGCCTCCCCACAGCCCTGGCCGCGATGAAGTCAGCTTGAATCGCTCCCAGAGGCAGATCCTCATATCTCGCCCGCAACACGTCCACTCCATTCAGGCCCAAATCGCGAACTACCTCAGCAAGAAAGGCAGACTTCTTTGCATTCGCCTCAATCAATGTGACATGGAGTTCGGGACGAATGATCTTCAGAGCTAGCCCGGGGAAACCAGCCCCGGAGCCAACGTCGGCCAGCCGACCATTCAAAATTGAGAGTCTTGCTGCCGCAAACATGCTTTCCCCGAAGTGGCGGTCGAGGATCTCGCCAGGGTCGACGATAGATGTCAAGCTAACCTTATGATTCCAAAGTAGTAATAAATCCATGTACTTGCGAATAGCCTCAACCTGGGCTTCGGAGACGACAACCTGATAGGACTCTAGCGTGGCGCGCACAAGGCCGTCCGGCAGGAGTGATTTGCTGTTAGTTAAGTTTGACTTAGCTTGATTATCTCTTTGTGAAGACGACCCGCTCACTGCTCCTCCCCTGACCCGGTGGTGTCGATTGCTGCGACCGAAGCCTTTGGCGCTGCACCTCCACTCGGCGTGAGGAGGCGCGGCGCCGCCAGGCCCGCCACCAAGTCGCGAGCAGATGCGCAGCTATTGGCGGAGCGAGACTTCCGGTCAATATGCGCGCCGCGGCGAATACGCAGCCCATGAGAGACGTAGAAATCAGGCCACGGCGCCCCTGATACAGGTGGGCCAATCCAAACAGGACAGACGAACCGACAGTGGCAATGAGCAATGATCCACCGGCCGCGCGCTCGAGCGCAGCAAAGACGAAGCCGCGATAGAGAAACTCTTCGCAGGGCGCGACCGTGAAGGCCAGGGCGATGAAAACAAGTGCCTCGACGAAATTGTGTGGCATCACCTTCTCGGCCATCTCGTAGAGGAAACTACGGCCTTGCGCGGGAAGGCGGGCTAGCCGTCGCAGGCCGAAGAATTGATTGGCAGCCAACACTAAGGAAAGCGCCACCGCTATCACGGTGGTCAGAACGGGCTGAGGGAACGCGACGCCGAGGCGTTGCGCGCTCAACCCACGCGCGTAGCATCGCCATGCCACCACAGCGACGGCAAGCCATTGAAACACAATTGTGGAGACATAGAGCATAAGACGATCTGCAGTTTCCAGAGACGGCCGGGCAAGAAGCTTTCTCATGCGAACCGCGCCGCGCCAGGGCACCACGACGCCCAGCGCGAATAGGATTAGGGCAAAGTCCCACGGCATAGGGCCGACCTCATACAACTGAGGATGAGACCACTTTCGAGCGGCGGAGAGCAAGGGCGCGAAGCAATTTCATGAATCGTGATCCTTCCACGCGCTATGCAAGGTGCAGGTAGGGGAAACTGGTTAGTGCAAGGCTGCGGCGCCGAGGTGTATAATTATCTGTAGTATGAATTACTCTATATATGAATAGGGCTACGCGGAAGAAGAAAAAAAACAGAAAAGGGTGCCGGGAGTGCATGCCTCGACGCAGCGAGTCAGTTTGCAGCGTGCCGGAATGCTACTTTAGTGTGGGCGTCAGAGCGCGTCAACGCCGGGCGGTTGACTCTTGGGCAATCTCCTACTATCGTTGCAACTGGATGAAGATCCTCGTCATCGGCGGCGGCGGGCGCGAACACGCGCTGGTGTGGAAACTGCGGCAGAGCCCGCGCGTCAGCAAGCTTTGGTGCTCGCCGGGTAATGGAGGGATTGCGCGGGACGCCGAATGTTTACCGGTCAACCCGCAGGACGTCGCTGCGCTAGCCGCGCTGGCCGAGCAACTCGCGGCCGATTTGACCGTAGTCGGTCCGGAACTACCGCTAGTGCTTGGTGTCGCGGACGAGTTCTCTCGCCGCGGCCTGCGGATAGCCGGGCCCTCGAAGCTGGCGGGAGAACTCGAGGGCAGTAAAGTCTACGCCAAGCAGTTTGCAGAACGCCACGGCATCCCTACCGCTGGGGTGTACGGCGTGCATGACTCGCCCGGCGGCGCCTATAGCGCCCTGTGCGCAGTGGACTGGCCAGTGGCGATAAAGGCCGATGGCTTGTGTGCCGGCAAGGGTGTGTTGGTGACTGCTTCTCCTGATGAGGCGACGGCGTTTATCGAACGGCTGATGGAGAAGCGCGAGTTTGGGGAGGCGGGCTGCCGCGTACTGTTGGAGGAAGCACTTGAGGGCGAAGAGCTCTCTTATATCGTTCTTACCGATGGGCAAGACATCCTGCCGCTCGCGCCTGCGCGCGACCATAAGCGTGCTTTTGACGGTAACCAGGGACCTAACACCGGTGGCATGGGCGCCTATTCGAGCCATGACCTACTTGCCCCCGATCTGGAGCAGACGATCTTGGAGACGATTGTGCGGCCTGCGGTCCGCGGGATGGCTGGGGAAGGGCGCCCATACAAAGGATTCTTATACTTCGGCCTTATGTTGACCGTGGACGGACCCAAGTTGCTGGAGTTCAACTGCCGCATGGGTGACCCGGAGGCGCAGGCCATCCTCGCACAGATGGATTTTGACCTTGCCGAGGCGCTGGAGGCCGTAGCGTCAGGGAGTCTGGCGAAAATCAGAGCTGCACGGAACCATGGAGCTAGCGTGTGCATCGTTATGGCCTCCAAGGGTTACCCGAGCAATTTCGAGACTGGCCGGCGGATACAAGGATTGTCGGCTGCGGAATCACTGGAGGGCGTGAGAGTGTTCCACGCTGGCACGAAGCGGGAAGGGGAGAATTACTACACAAGTAGTGGTAGAGTTTTGGGGATCACAGCATCTGCCGAGAGTCTCGACGCCGCTGTACACAGGGCCTATGAGGCTGTAGAGAAGATTTGGTTTGAGGGTGCTCATTTTCGAAACGACATCGGCCGGCAAGGCGTTGCGGGGATCCGCGCGGCAGGGGACTGAGCGCTTGCCTTCCGTGGCAGAAGTTCTACGACTGTTCGTTTCCATGATCCACCGGCAGCCGATGCGGGAGGTGGAGGAAACTGTGGCGATTGAAAATAGGGGACTTCAGGGGTGCACCCATGGCCGGGCAGGGAGCGGGCGGCAGGTTCTCTTAATGGAGGCTGAGACGCTGGAGGAATTGGGACTCCGACCTGGCGTCGTGAAGGAGAACATCACAACGCGGGGGCTTGCTCTTCGTGGGTTGAAGGTGGGGCAACGACTTCGAGTGGGGGAGGCAATGCTGGAGGTTGCGTGCCCCTGCGAACCTTGCCGTCTCATGGACGAGATCCGAAGAGGTTTGCAGGACGAGTTGCGTGGGCGTCGGGGAATGCTGTGTCGGGTGGTTCAGGGGGGACGGATCCGGCGTGGCGACGGCATTGAGGTTGTGGACTTAATGAGAGTCGGGAGCTGAAGGAGAGGAGCCTTGTTGCATCCGCCATTGGTGGGAATCATCATGGGATCGGACACGGATCTGCCGGTGATGAGCGAAACGGCGAAGATGCTGGATAAATTCGAAATCTCCTATGAGATTGAAGTAATCTCCGCGCACCGCTCCCCCGCACGGATGCACGAGTACGCTTCCACGGCGATCAGCAGGGGATTGAAAACCATCATCGTGGCAGCGGGTGGTGCTGCGCATTTGGCCGGCGTGGTCGCCGCGCTGACCACGCTCCCGGTCATCGCGGTCCCCATGGCCACGACCGTGCTCAGCGGGGTTGACGCGCTACTCTCCAGTGTTCAAATGCCCGCTGGCGTCCCGGTCGCGGCGATGGCGATTGATAAGCCGGGGGCGATCAACGCTGCGATCTACGCCGCGGAAATCATCTCCACGTTCGACCCGGAAATCGAGCGGCGGCTCGCGGCCTATAAGGAGGAGCTAGCGCGGTCGGTGGCGGAGAAGAGCGCCCGGGTGAAGCAGCAGTACGCAAACAAAGCGCGTTAGTTCGTCTGTTGGCAAGCACCGGCGCGTTTATTTGAGCCGATAATTTGGTTCCACTCTCGCAACCTGACCGGGATAGCGTTCAACCCGCGCTTCCGTGCTGAAGAGGATGCGGCTTCTCGCTGCTGTAGCGTTCGCCTACCTCTTGATTTTGCTGATCTTCCGCGTCTTTGAGCACCGTTTGATATTTTTCCCTGATTATCCCAACCGCTTGGGTGGCGACTGGCAGCCGGAGGGTCTACCGGTGGAGGAGGTGTGGCTCCGAGCCACGGACGGGATAAAGCTTCATTGCTGGTGGATCGCGGGTGAGGGGGCCGAGTTCACCTTTGTGGCCTTTCACGGCAATGCCTCCAACATGGCCGCTCGCGCAGACGTGTTTCGTTTCCTGCGCGCACTTCCAGCCAATGTCCTCGCGGTAGAATACCGGGGCTACGGCCACAGCGAAGGCTCCCCCAGCGAGAAGGGTATCTACGTTGACGCGCAAGCAGCCTACGATTATCTGACCCGGCAGCGAGGCATTCGACCCAGCCGTCTCATCTCCTACGGTCAGTCGCTCGGGACGGCGGTGGCGGTGGACCTGGCCGCGAATCGAGACGTGGCCGGCGTCGTCCTTGAAGCACCGTTCCCCTCGGCACGAGCGGTGGCGCGGCGGGTGTATCCGTTCTTGCCGGGCCTCAGCCTAGTGGTGCGGTCGAAGTTCGATACTGTCCGGAAGCTTGCAAGTATTCGGACGCCAATCCTAATCGTGCACTGCGCGCGCGACCCTGTGCTGGCGTTCTCACTTGGGGAGCAGGTGTTTGCCCAGGCCCGCGATCCCAAATTCTTCTGGCGGGTCGAAAGTGAATGCCACGAGGAAGCATCGCTTGTTGCCCCGGGGGAATATCGCGCGCGATTGCTTGCCTTTCTGAACCGTATCAAGGGGCAAAACTGAATTGGCGTGCGTCCTGGCGTTACGCTAATTGTTCCGTTTGACCTTAATTTGAAGCTGGCCTAGCTGAGCTAGGAGTACACAGTATTCATCGCATTGAGCGGGTGACATCTGTCCTGAAGGGTGTTCGCCCGCCCCGTTTGTCGCACAGCCTGACAAACCTCTCAGGGTTTTTCTCCCCGGTACCTGACGGCCACTTCCTTGAAATAAACAACGTCCTTGTCACTGTGATTTTGTAGCCCAATGTAGCCGTTGTCAGGCCGAGGGCCACGGTCTGGTTCCCAGGGCTTTTGTTTGGGCGGGACTGCCTGGCCATTGGTGTAGTCGGTGACCTTCACCCCGTTGAGAAATACAACTGTCCGGGGACCTTCCAAAGTGATTTCAAGTGTATTCCATTGGCCGGTCTTGCCGGGCCGCGCCAAAGCCTTGGTCAACGAATAAAGGACGCCGCTGACATGATAGTCGTCCTCGGAATCGTCGATCTGCACCTCATAGCCGCGGTTGACCGGCATCCAGGGTTCGGTTGGTTTTTCAGGGATACGGAGGAAGACGCCCGAATTGTCAGTTTTCTTCACTGTCTTGTAGACAACGCGCAGCACCGCATTTCCGATTTTCTCTGGTGTGTACCAGAGCAGACCCATCCCACCTTCGGTCTTTAACAATCCGTCTTCGACCACGAACCTTCCTGGACCGACGTGTTCCCAGCCGGCCAGGTTCCTGCCGTTGAAGAGCTGATTCCATTCGCCGGACTGGCCTCTGGCCGATAGCGCTCCCAGCACAAGGAGAATACAAACGAAAACGCATCGCCGCGCCATGACTCACCTCAGAGCTGATTAGCCAGCATTCTGCTCACCGAATCCCGTGCCGCTTTTTGGACTGCGGATTGGAAGAACTGCAGCCACGATCAGAATTTCAACTCCTTCAGGTAATCGAAGCTGATCTTGATGCTATCGAACGGAGAACCCGGACATTCGTCCTGTTCGACGAAGTAGTGCTTCACCCCGGCCGCGGTTGCCTGCGCAAAGATCCGCTTGAAGTCAATGGTCCCCCGTCCAACCTCGGTAAAAAAGTGCCTCGGCGTGCTGTCCATGTCCTTCACGTGGACCAGAGGGAATCGCCCCGGATACAGTGCAAAGTACTTGAGAGGATCCTGCCCGCCTTTCGTTATCCAATACAGATCCATCTCCAGTTGCACCAGCGCCGAATCGGTTTTCGCCAGTAAGATATCGTAGGGTAGCTGCCCGTTGACCTGAGCGAACTCGAAGTCGTGGTTGTGGTACGCGAACTGAATGCCTGCCCGCCTGCTTGCTTCACCCACCCGATCAAAGAGTTCGCCGGCGCGTTTCCAATCGTCGAGAGTCCGGCGTGCTTCGGGAGGAACCGAGGCGCATACCAAGAACCGATGCCCTATTAGGTGCGCGCTGTCGAGCACGGCCTGCCAGCCCTCGCGGAGGCTCGCGAATGGAATGTGCGCCGAGGGCGCCGCGAGCCCGTGGCCATCAAGAATTGCTTTCACCTCCCGGGGAGCGTGACTGAAGTAACCGGCGAACTCAAGCTCCTCGTAGCCGATAGCGGCGAGTTTCACGAGCGTCCCCTCAAAATCCTTTTCCAGCTCACGGCGGACGGTGTAGAGCTCGAGGCCGATCTTCCCGAGCCGTCGCCCGCCACTCTGAGCCACACTGAAGCCTTGGCTCAGAACTGCGCCGGTAAGCGTCACCAAGAAAGAGCGGCGGTTCATTGCGCTACAGTGCCCCCCGTTTCATCTGCTCGACGGCGTAGTAGCAGGCCCGTGAGGTGAGCGCCATGTACGTGAGGGAAGGATTCTGGTTCCCGGACGAGGTCATACACGCGCCGTCGGTCACAAAAAGATTCTTTGCATCGTGTGCCTGGCAGTAACCATTCAGGACTGACGTTTTCGGATCATTCCCCATGCGTGCAGTGCCCATTTCATGGATGGTGAGGCCCGGCGGATTGTTTTCGACGAAGGGCTCGATGTCGCGCGCGCCCGCTGCGGCGAGCATCTCTGCAGCCGTAATGGCCATGTCCTTCAACATCGCCCGCTCGTTTTCTCCCCACGAGCAATGAATTTTCAGGACGGGAACGCCCCAGGCATCGACCCTCTCCTTGTCGATCTCGACGTAATTGTCGCGCCGCGGCAGGCACTCGCCGAACCCATAAAAGGTGAACCGCCAGGGGCCGGGATCCCTCAACATGTGCTTAAAGTCCGCGCCGAAGCCCGACATTTCGATGCCTCGCCTCCAATTCGTGTGCACAGCGCCGCCCTGGAATCCATAGCCGCGTAGAAAACCGGAATGCTTGCTCTTCACATTGCGGAAGCGCGGCACATAGATGCCGTTGGGGCGGTTGCCAATGGCCCGGCGCTCTTCGAGGCCAAGGAGAGTGCCACTTGCGCCGCCGCCCATGGTGTGGTCCATAAGGTTGCGGCCGAGCTCGCCGCTGGAATTAGCCAGTCCGTTAGGGAATTCCGGTGTGGCCGAGTTTAGAAGAATGCGCGTGGATTCCAGCGCCGATGCGCACAGGAAAACCACTTTGGCGCGAAACTCAAGCGCGCGAAGCGTCTGCCCGTCGATTATACGGACCCCGCTTATTCTGCGTTTTTTTGCGTCAAAGATCAGGTTTTGGACAACACTGTAAGGGCGGAGAGTGAGCCGGCCCGTTGCCTCGGCGGCGGGGAGTGTTGCGTTCAGGCTGCTGAAGTACGAGCGGGTCATGCATCCCCGATGGCACGGGCCGCAGTAGTGGCAGGCGAGCCGGCCCCTGTGTTTTGCGGTCAGCACGGCGGCGCGGCCGATAGTCAGCAGCCGCTCGCCGGGGAAATGTCTGGCGATGGCCTGCTTCACCAATTCCTCAGCGCAATTCAGTGGCATCGGGGGCAGAAACTTTCCGTCCGGGAGATGGGCAAGTCCTTCGGCCTGCCCGCTCACGCCGATAAAGTCCTCGACGTAGTCATACCAGGGCGCCAAATCGCGATAACCGATGGGCCAGTCGACTGCGATGCCCTCGCGCGCGTTTGCCTGCAAATCCAACTCGCTTAAGCGGTAGCTCTGGCGCCCCCATGTGATCGAGCGCCCCCCCACCTGCCGCCCGCGAATCCACAAGAAGGGCTTGTCCGGTTCCGTCGTGTAAGGGTTCTCCTTGTCGCTTACGAAGAATTTGTTGGCCCACTCGTCGCAGCCTCCGCCAAGCCGTTGGATCGGCTGCTCCTCCGCCAGCCGCTTGCGATCCCGGAGGCCGCGAAAGCGCACCTGCCAGACTGGCACCATTTCGATGTAATCCACATCTGGTGTGATCGATCTTCCGGCTTCGAGGACCAGTGTGTTCAGCCCCTTCTCGGTCAATTCCTTGGCTGCCCAACCGCCTGTAATCCCTGAGCCGACGACGATCGCATCATAAATCTTTTCAGGCATCGTCCACCCTCTACGAAGCCTTTGGCTCCCCATGCAGCGGGGCACATGGACGGTAAAGATCCAGGAACTGGTGGCGCTCTTCCGACGGGGTGCCGATCTCAGAAGTGAAATAGCCGATCAAGGTCAGGTGCTTCAGCATATGGAAGAAGTGCTTTTGCGACGGCGTGGGGGGCGGTGTTTTCGACGAAAGATCACTGGGTTTCTCGGATTCGCGTAGCCGGCTGACCTCTGCATCGAGCGCCGTCAGAATGGCCACCTGGTCGCGCTCGTCGCAGTTCACGAAGTTCTTCCCGTAGGCCACGCGGCTGCGCGCGTCGACATCCGCCAGGCCCGCGAGGAAGCGGGCGCGGTCCTCGTCGGGGTACCACTCGGCAAGCATCAGATCGATGAACTCATTGACGCGCGCCGCCTTTGCGCCCGGCGTGTCCGTCGTGGGGATAATGAGTTCGGCCATCGCCGTGACCGTGGCGTCTTGGTCGGCGTTCAGTACCCGGAGTGCAGCGCTTGGGGCCAACTGTGCGTGAACGCCCCGGCAGAGGGTTACGAGCTTCTGAGGGAAAACCGGCAGGATTGCCGCCGTGGCGAGAAGTCGGATTGCCTCACGTCTTTCCATAAGCGAACTCCGAAGCTGAGGAGCGTTTTTCTTCCGATGGCTTCTGGCGTCCGCTGCGATCGCCAGGACCATGGAATCACCACAGCCGCCTCCGGGCCGTTGGGGGCGCAGGCTACACCTCCAAGGCGGCCCGGTCAACGGGAACCTGATAGCACGAGCGCGTAGTGTAAGGAAGCCGAGGAGGCCACGGCTCCCGAATCCTGCTCACTGGTTAACGCCGCTGGCAAGGAACCCGCCGTCGACCACCAACACTGAGCCGGTGACAAAGGTTGCCGCGTCGGAAGCGAGGAAGACGGCGGCTCCCGCCAACTCTTCCGGTTGCCCGAACCGCTTCATAGGCGTGCGCATGAGGAACTCACGCCCGCGAGGAGTATCATCGAGAAGCTTTTGGTTTAGCGCAGTGCGAAACACGCCTGGCGCGATCGCGTTCACGCACACCCCGTACGGTGCCCACTCGATGGCCAGCGACTTGGTTAGCGAGGCGACCCCCGCCTTGCTTGCCGAATAGCAGCCTACTTCATAGAGCGCGACGAAAGACGCAAGCGAGGCAATGTTAATGATCCGGCCATACCGCCGTTCCAGCATATGGCGACCGAAAATTTGGCACGCCCGCAGCACGCCGGTGAGATTCGTCTCCAGAATCTCGTTCCAATCTGCCTCCTCGAACTCCAGAGTTGGTGCGCGCTTGGTGCGACCGGCCGAATTGACGAGAATATCGACTTTTTTGAATCCTTGGATGGTTAAATCCAGCAGCCGCTGCAAAGAGGCGCGACTGCTCACATCAGAAGCAATGCGCAGAGAACGGCGATTTCGCGCCTCCACTTCACGAGCGGCCGTCTCAACCTGCTCGATGCGTCGCGAGGTGGGCACGACGTCTGCACCGGCTTCAGCTAGTCCGAGCGCGATGGCTCGCCCAATACCGGATGTTCCGCCGATCACGACGGCTACTTTGTCTTTCAACTCTAGGCGACTGTAGCCCATAATCACTGTAGGCAGGCTTGAGTCCTACATTAGTTGCCACATGGTGCGCAGGACCGTTGGCCTACCAGTTGAACATGGTTCCATCCAACTTCCGATTCACTGGCAAATAGGCGCGTTCGTAAGGGAATCTGGCGGCCCGCTTCTCATCAAAATCGACACCGATGCCTGGGGCGTCGCCAGGATGCAGATAGCCATTTTTGAAGTAATAGGAATGTGGAAAAACTTCATCGGTTTCCCTGGTGTGCCGCATGTACTCCTGTATTCCAAAGTTGTGAACGGAAATGTCGAAGTGGAGCGCCGCTCCCATCGATACAGGCGAGAGGTCCGTCGCCCCGTGGCAGCCGGTCTGAACATGGTAGATCTCGGCAAACCCAGCGATCTTTCTCAAGTGAGTGATACCACCTCCATGGACGACCGTCATCCTCAAATAATCGATCAACTGTTCGGAGATCAGAATGTGCGCGTCCCAGACTGAGTTGAAGACTTCTCCGACGGCGAGCGGTGTTGTGGTGTGTTGACGAACAATGCGAAAACCTTCCTGCAATTCGGCGGTAACGGCATCTTCCAACCAGAACAGGTGGTACGGTTCCAAACTCTTCCCTAGCCTTGCCGCCTCGATCGGCGTCAGCCGGTGATGAACGTCGTGGAGCAGATGAATCTCATCGCCGTATTTCAGGCGCAGCGCCTCAAATAGCCTGGGGGCGTGGAGAAGATATTTCTCTGTCGACCAAACGTTTTCGGGCGGCAGGCCTTTTTCGGCGGGCTCATAAAAGAGCTTGTCCTTAGCGACACCATAAGTGGATGGCAAACCTGGTATTCCAGTTTGGGCACGAACGGCGAGGTAGCCCATAGCGATGTATTTCCCGACCTCATCGGCGGTTTCCTCTATATTTCGTCCGTTCGCATGCCCATAAACCAGCACCCCAGTTCTACTTTTACCGCCCAGCAGATTGTAAACGGGAGTGTTCAGCGCCTTGCCTTTTATATCCCACAAGGCCATGTCCACCGCGGCAATCGAAGTCATGGTTACTGGCCCTCTACGCCAGTACGCCCCCCGATACAAGTACTGCCAGATGTCCTCGGTTTGAAAAGGATCTCTGCCGATGAGGCAGGGAATTATGTGATCCTGGAGATAGCAGACAACAGCAAGCTCGCGGCCATTGAGAGTGCCATCCCCGAGCCCATAAACACCCTCATCCGTATAGATTTTTAGGGTGACGAAGTTTCTGCCGGGACACGAGACAAAAACCTTAGCATCGCTTATCTTCATGTCCTCTCCGGAATATCTCCGCTAGCTCGGCAGCTAACTGGCGTACGCTCTCCCGTGCGGCATGCTGCATAGATGGCTTCCACAAGCGCGAGGCTGCGCCGCGCCTCGCGGCCGTCGCATGCGGGCCGGAGATTTTTCTTGATGGCGCGGATAAAGTCCTCAAGAACGGCTTGATGTCCTCGCGCATCGCTGATGACCGGCGACGATGCGCTTTCGTTCTGATCGCTATTCCCGCTCCCGACCAGATCGGGGTGGGGGTTCTGCAAATGAGCCGCCACGAGTTTATCCTGCTCCAGAATCACGGTGCCTTGGGAGCCTGTGAGCTCCAGCCGTCGGGGGTACCCGGGGTACGTCGATGTCGCCGTCTGAAGGACTCCGAGAGCGCCGTTGGAGAACTCGAGAAGGGCCAGGAGTGTGTCCTCCGCCTCAATGGCATGCAGCGCCGTAACCATTCGAGCCTGCACACGCACTACATTCCCGAACAGCCACAGCAGCAGATCAACTGTGTGCACGCCCTGGTTTATTAATGCGCCGCCCCCGTCGAGCGCCCAGGTGCCGCGCCAGCGCGATTTCGCATAATACTCGGGCGGACGATACCACTTGACGCGGGCATCCGCCAGGATCGGTGTTCCCAGCACCCCGGAGTCGACCAGCCGCTGCAAGCGGCAGATATCCGGCTTGAAACGATCCTGGAAGAAAACCCCGAGCTTGACCCCGGCTTTTTCCGTTTCGGCAATCAGGGCATCGGCCCGTTCAGTCACGATATCGATCGGTTTTTCCACTAGCACGTGCAGCCCGCGCCGAGCGGCCGCAATGCCATGGCTTGCGTGCAGCCCGGACGGGCTTCCGATTGCCACCAGATCCATCGGGCGATGCGCCAGGAACGCCTCAAAGTCGGCGTAAGGGGTCCCTCCGTGCTCCTGGCAGAGGTGCCTAACCTTGTCCGTATTTGTCCCGTAGATTGCTGCAATGTCGACCGCGGGAATCGCCCGAGCAGCACGTGCGTGCGTATCCGTAATGTTTCCGCCGCCGATCAGCCCGATGTGGATAGTCATGAGTTGCCGGGCACAACCGCGGCGAGACATGCGCCCGCCGGCTCCAGGGAAGTTCGCCGTGGGGTGCCCACCGTGGACATGGGCGTTCTTCCGCTGCGTTTATGACAACGCTCCAGCTTTCCGGAGCTGCTCTTTCATCCCCGCCATGCTCTGCCGCGTCGACTCTTCCGCCGTGCCGGCGCCGCGCCAGTGCGTTTCCAGACTGATTGCATTGTGGAAGTCGTCCCGTTTTAGCGCGCGGAATTGCCCAACCCAATCAATCAAACCCCGTCCCATTGCCGCCCACTCATATCCGGTGCCATCCGGCTTGCGGGCCACGTCTTTGCAATGCACGTGGCCGATGCGATCCTTCGGCAAGCGGTCGTAACCGTCCGGGTAGGGCGTCTCACCGTGCATGGCGGCGTTGCCCGGGTCCCAGTTCAACTTAAAATAAGGCGAGCGGACGGCATTCAGTGTCCGGACACCCTCGACGCCGGTCGCGGTGTTGCAATCGTGCTCATTCTCGAGGAGCAAGATCATACCCTTGTTGCCGGCCTTGGTGGCTGCTTGGAGCAGTTTCGCGTCCATGGCCGCGCGGTACGGGGCCGGGTCGTCCAGGCGCCAGAAATCGAAGCAACGCAGCCGATCGGTGCGAAACACGCGCGCGAGTTCAAGGCCGCGTTCCAGCACCTCGTCCTGCTGCGCAAAGGTAAAGTCGGCGCCGAACTGGTCGCGGCGCTGCGGGCTGAACTTCGAACGCGGTGCACCCGGCCAGTCCACCTTGAACAGCGGGCTGGCGAGATCGGATACACGCAAGCGGTAGCGTTCCAATAACCGCCGCGCCTCCTCAATCTCCTTCGCGTCCAGGCGCATGAGGTTCTTGTTCCACATGCCAAGCAACTCGACCCAGTTGAGG